>Ga0079224_100008077_pt1 | contig 14217 bp, 19 predicted proteins | sample Stecom2015_FD_80414 | JGI IMG/M metagenome (GOLD analysis project Ga0079224, IMG submission 80414) | Agricultural soil microbial communities from Utah to study Nitrogen management - Steer compost 2015 | ecosystem: Environmental > Terrestrial > Soil > Agricultural land | place: USA: Utah...
TTTATTCCTTTCGGTACACACATAAATGAATATTTTGAAAGATGTTAAAAAGAAAAATCCCTTAAAATCATACGATTATAAGGGATTTGATGTAATTTGTATTGCTACTTGCGGAGAAAGAGGAACTATCCATAAACTTAAATACACCTATTTCATTGGGTTTTTGAGAGGTTTATATTTATTATACGCACCGAAATACGCACCTCATATTATTTATTCATCCAATTGAATTCAAAACATACTAAATTATCTCAAAAATTATAAAGTATTTTTCTCTAAAACAATCTCAGCAGTTTGTTTTTAATAAAATAAATCAACTTTCAGTTTAGTTTTTAGTGCTTTTTTAAACCCATTATTGCAGTTTTTTTTTTTTGATATTTTGCAATAGATAGAGGAGCAAAGGGGAGAGAAATTATTGTTTTCCTACACTTTTAATTTGTAGTTTGAAATTGCTTTCCCTTTACAGTTAATCTATACCGTTGTTTACTGCTTTTAGGTTTTTCCGGTATAGTAATTTCAATTAATTCTGCATCAAGGGCAGGCTGTAAATAATTATATAGAAATGTCGGACGGTGTTTTATATCTGCCAAATTCATTAACTCTGTCGTTGTATATTCATTCTGATCTACTTTTGAGAGTAATTTTAGAACTTGTTCGATAACTTGTTCGGTAAGCTTTTCAGAAGCAGGAAATGTCATCATGGTAAAGTTATCTATAAATCTAAGACATTCTTTACTATAGCTCTCCAAAATTCTTGGATCGCCAGAACCAACAAATTCCAAATCTTTTGAACCGAACAAGCCTTGATTGGGAAATTTACAGCAACGCATACAAAAGCGTTTGGACAGCACAATTGCAAATCCTTTACAGTTCGACGGTTTACCGCCCAATACGGATATAAAACAAACCAGATTGCAGAAAAAGCCCGCAAAGGAGGTCAGTATGAAGAATTGGAAGTTTGTACGGATTTACCTTGTTGGTCAAAAATGAAATCTCCAAAAAAAAGGTGTTTATATTCGGACAAAAAGTATTTTGGTTCAAATGGAAGGAAACATAAAATATACCTACAGCAATGGTATTATTATCAAAGATGAAAAGCTGGCTGCGATAAATTTCTTTAATGCGCTAGAAAAATTACCAAGTTATATTGAACAGGAGCAAAATAAAATTGCGGAAATACAAAAAGACCTGCCAGTTCTTCAGGGTGTAATCAGTGGTACCTGGTCTAAGTAAAATCGATTGAGAGAACTCAAAATGGAACTAGTTTCTGTTGAACGAAAGATACAGTTGTCCAGTACTCCGGAGACAAAAGAGGAATCTGCGGAACAAGCCGAAAAGCAGAGTGTTGTAAGTAAGGAGACTAAATTTAATATTGGAAGGTAGCTTCATCCGTTTTTCTAAAACCATTTCTATATTTTACTATCTGATGTTATTCCGAACTTTTTAATCATTATTTGTTATCTTTTATCGTTCAATATCTATTTGTTCAAAAGAAAAACAAAATAGTAATCCTATTTGAAAATAATTTCAGTATTATTCAAAAATTGATCGACAGCCTCCCTAATATCAATTCCAGACCTTTCCGCCAACACAATCAGCCACCAAATATTTTCGCCAATTTTATGTTCCAATTCGGCTTCAGAACCAGCTTTAGGCCAGCGTTTCCGCTGCGACATAATATTTCGACCTACTAAACCAGCGTCAGTTAAATAAGCCAGAGCATCTTCTTCTACTGTCCATTCACTTCCATGGTGCAACAGTTCCAGTTCGTGGTATTTTTTTCTAATTTCCATAGAGCGACGAATGATTTCATCAAAATTATCTATCTTCATATTATTATTTTTATTACTGAATTAAATCTGCTTTTAAATAAATTATTTTTCCTTCGTTGAATTTAAAATCAAACGTACCGTCAATTTTACCTTCAGGAAAATCTCCTGTAAACTTTACTTCCAAATGGGCATGTTCTTCATCAATTACATTAAGCTGTACCTGTTCGGTACGGGTATTGTAACCGATAAAGTAGCTGTCAAAATATTGTTTAATTCCTTTATGCCCTTTAAACTTTCTGCCTACAGAAGGATCCTCTAGAACAGCTTCGGGATGGTAAAAACTCAGGTATTTTTCGCTATCGAATGCATTGCCGGCGGCAATCCAATTTTTAATAAATGTTTCAATATTCATATTATTACTATTGTTTAGCCCACATTGGATTTGTTTCTAATACAGCAAGATGAACCGGGCAGGATGGAGAGTGAGCTCCAGGCAGATATCCAATGCTCATTAGGAACTCATTTACGATCTCACCACCTGTAAAACGGAATGTTTTTTTAAACAGTTTTACCCATTCTTCTTTAGGTTTGGGATGCTGATGTTCCAGCCATTTTTCAAAACTGCCATATTCCTTTTGCAATAGCAAAATGGTTTTTGCGTTTTCAATTGCTGCATTAACCTTAAGTTTATTGCGGATAATTCCTGCATCGTTCAGTAATCGTTCACGGTCTTTTTCTGTATAAGCTGCCACTTTCTCAAGATTAAAATTATCATATGCTTTGCGAAAGTTTTCCTCTTTTTTAAGGATAGTTTCCCAGCTCAGTCCCGCCTGATTTATTTCCATAATCAAACGACCGAAAAGCTCATTATCATCGTGAATGGGAAATCCGTAATGATGGTCATGATAATTCTGGTGAAGGCTTCGGCTTGGTTCCTTCATCGTAGGTATGTGGTTGCAGTAACTCATTGTTTATTAATTTATGTTAGTACAAAGATGAACAAAACTGAGAAGATAAAATTCGTAAAAATGGACGGTTTTGTTGCCATTTTGACGAATATTTTTATTGATGCTTTCAAACAGTTTATTTTCCACTGTTTTCAATTCTCTGAGTGTCGATGGTATTTGGTGCGGCGTGGTGTGAAAGATCTCCTGCCAATGTAATGATGAGTTCCCTAACCGAAAATTCCCATTTTCCATCCACACGCTTAAAAGTATCGTGGTAACGCCCCACAGCTATTGGCTGCAAAGAAAGCCCTCTTTCGGCATCAGCCTGTAAAATCGTGAGATAGGATACTGCCGTAGCCTCATTTTTATCCGCAAGAATATCCAAAACCGTGTTGGTGGTCAGGTGCGCCGTTCGAAGGGTTCCATCTGGATAGACCTGCAAATTTTTGCTTAATTGGCTAACCACCCCTTCTTTGCCCTCCATCACATTACCCGGGGATATAATTTTTCCGTTGGCAAATAAATCTCCCACCTTATCAAATCTGGCCTGATCTACATAATGCGTATATAGGGCAATTAGGTTATGAATCTGCTGTTCGTTGCTCATTTTTAAATTTGATTTTATTGTTGGACTTTATTTTCGATTAAATAGGTATCGGGAATATCGTTAATGATATCCTCACCATAAGCAGAACCTGGTGATTGATACCCAACTTTAAAGTCGCCATTTAAGATGCGATGTGCCACTGCTACTACCGAAAGCGGTGTAAGATCATAGCCCGAAGGAGCATCTACATAAGCTTTTACTATTTTCCCGTCTTTGCTAGTAAGCTCTGCCGAAATTCCATTTCGTCCCGTAGCCCGTTCTTCCCTGGTTGGTCCATCAGGCAGATTTTCGGCTATTAAATCCGGAAACTCGTTGGCAGGCAGTTTCAAAGAAAAAAACTCTTCGATATTTGGAATTCCCGTGGATTTGTAACTTAAGATAATTCCTCCCAAAGGCGTTGGCATACATTCCACTTCCTCTTTACCAAACGAAAATAGTTTTGACTTTGGATCAGGATGATCAATAATTTTCCCATTTCTACGGATTAGTATGCCTAAGTCAGCGATGTTCTTACTGCTTAAAATCGAGCCTTTGGAAAAACCGCCGTAATGACGGAAACCCACTTTCAGGTATTCAGGTTCTGCCACCAATTTTGAAAGATGCACCACCAAGGCATCATAGCTTACGAAAAGTCCTGCACCGGACATCAACTGTATTCCAGCATCCCGAGCTTCCCTGTCCAGCGATTGTGCCAACCGGTAGGTATCCAGTTCCGCACTGATATCCAGATAATGAACAACAGCTTTCAGGCAGGCTTTCATTGCTTGTTCGGCAGTGAATTTAAATGGCCCGGCGGCATTGATTAAAACTGTATTACCCTGTAATGCTTTTTTCCATGCATACTCGGCATCTACATCAAAAACATGATAACCAACCGCTAATTCTTCTGCCAATTTCCGCGTTTTATCAGGTTCCCGTCCTGCAATTTCAAAATCAATATTCAATTCCTTCGCCCGGGCTGTAATGATTTTTCCGGTATATCCAGATGCACCATAAATCAGGAGCTTGTTTTTCTTATTGTCCATATTCTTGTAATATTTAAGAATTATAATGATGGATTTGACCCTCCGTCAATAATATAATTTACCCCTGTGACATAAGATGCTTTTGGAGATACCAAAAAGCCAACCAGTTCTGCTATCTCCTCCGGCAGAGCCATCCTTCCCAATGGTATTCCGCCAAGGCTATCCATCAAATTTTGTGTTACCTGTTCTATACTTAAACCAGATGTTTCGGCTAATGATTGCAGGTAGGTATCCATTGTATCGGTCTTTACCATTCCCGGAGAGACAGCAGCGACCCTAATCCCTTGTGGGCTAAATTCTTTCGATAAACTTTTGCTGTAATTATTTAGGGCCGCTTTGGCTACGGCATAACCGCCCAATGATTGATATACCGGAAGCGAACCTGTAACTGAAGAAATATGAATGATGACACCGCTTTTCTTTTCTACCATCTGCGGCAAAATCGCCCTGTCTATGCGGACGGCAGATTGTAGGTTTAACTGCAGGTCACGCTCCCAATGTTCATCCGTAAGGGCTGCAAACCCACCCGAAGGGCTGGTAGAACCACCCATATTATTGACAAGAATATCGATTGAACCAAATTTTTCATTTATTTCAGTAACCACTTTATCGGTTTCATTGGCAATAGTAAGATCTGCGGCAATGAAAGGATGTTTTGCTTGCTGTTTTGCAGGAAGGCTTCTAGCCGTTACGACCACAATTGCACCAGCATCCGACAACCTGTCGGCGATTGCCCTACCTATGCCTTTTGTTCCTCCGGTTACAAGAGCTACTTTACCTTTAAGTTCTTTTTCCATTTTATCTTTTTTAAATTGAATGATCTGTCGGAGCCAATGTTCCCGATCTTATTATTTTTTTAACTATACTTTAATTAACCGGTTATTAAACTGATGGATATGTACCCCCATCAACAAGCATATTGGCTCCCGTGATGTAACTGGCACCATCCGATACCAAAAATGCCACCATATTGGCAATTTCTTCCGGTTCGGCCAAACGGTTCAGCGGCACACCACCGAGGCTGTCCATAAGTTGTTGTGAACCTTCTGCTACGGTTTTGCCAATTGTCTGTGCATAGTTCTCCAAAAAAGTTTCCATAGCTGTTGTTTTAACCATACCCGGGGAGACCGTATTTACCCGGACACCGTTTTTGGCAACTTCATTGGCAAGTGTTTTACTGTAAGCATTCAAAGCCGATTTCATTACGCCATAAGAGAAATTGGACTGGTACAGGGGTATCTTGCCGTTCAGTGAGGAAATATGGATTACTACTCCCGAATTCTTTTCGATCATCTTTGGAACCATAGCTTTATCAAGCCGTATAGAAGCTAAAAGATTTAGTTCGATATCGCTGTTCCAGTCGTCGTCGCCGAGCATCTGAAAACCTCCTGCCGGAGAAGTAGTACCGCCCACATTATTGATCAGGATATCCAGCGTTCCGTATTTTTCAATAATTTTTCCTGTCAGTTCCACTATATTGCTGCTGTCGGTCAGATCGGCTGCTATAAAATGATGTTCGATTTCTTGTTCGGATGGTTTTCGTGCCGTTACCACAACAGTTGCCCCATTGGATGCCAACTTATCTGCTATGGCTTTTCCAATTCCTTTTGTTCCACCCGTAACCAGAGCTATCTTCCCCGATAATTCTTTATTTGATTTATCCATTATTGTTTGTAATTATTGAAACATTTGTTTCAGATTTATTTAAAAAAAATTTAGTGTTGTTTTATTACCGGATCACGCAGAATGGTTTGCAGATGCTCCTGACTTTGTCCCAATTCAAAGTGGGTCAAGTGGATTTCGTGGTGCATTCCGGATTTTTTAAATCCATTCTCTGTAGCAAATTTTTGGAGTATAGGCAGTGTTTGCAATTCTCCGGCAAAAGGTCCCTGGTGCAAAAGCTGTACACAGGTTCCTGCTGTGTAAGTGAAGCGTTCAAAGTCTTGTGCAAAAGTGAGATTGCTTGTTTCCCCAATCTCTTGGATGACTTCAGCTTTTACAAAGTCGGGAATTCGGATCACGATGCGGTATTTCAACAGATCTAAATCTACCGTAGTATAGAAATTCCCGATATCTACATATCCCACTTCTTCCTCATCAAACCAGTAGAATATTTCTACCACGGTGCTCGAAAATGCCAAATCTATTGCAGCATAATGCTGCTCTAATACTGCAACGAATTCTTTGATAGCAGCCTTCTTTTTATAGAAAAGAGCCGTTCCGGGACTTCCTTTCCCAAGAATAGATACATAGTTTGCTTCACCTATCTCTGCTACTTCTGGCTTTTCATTAGCCGAGAAATAATCTTTGTACTCATTTAGTATATTCATAATTTTAAAACATTTGTTTCAGATTTAGCCAAAAAAATTATTGGTTGATTTGTTTGATCAAGAACGCTGCCATATTCTTGATGCGGGTTTTGTCTTTATGAATGATAAAAAATTCGTGCCAGCCCCTAAAATGATTGATGATATAGTCCGTTAGCATAGCTGCATCCTGACTTACCGTTATTTCTCCTTTCTGGATTGCTTTTTCTACTAAACCGTATAAAAGATTATAGGTAAAATCATTATCTGCCTTAATGATTTTTTGAACCTGTTCATCAGTAGCAGCTACTTCAAAAGTAGTTTTAATGGCCAAGCAACTGTTGGGTTCGTTTGTAATGACATAAACCGAAGATTGGATAAATTTTTCAATCGCCTTTATGGGAGATTTGATGGGTTCCAACTGTTTTACGGCCTCCTTCATTCTGGTCTCGGTATAATGTTTTATACTGCGGATAAAAAGTTCGTGCTTGTCGCCGATGGTATTGTAAAGGCTGCTGCTGTTAATACCCATCGCCTCGGTCAGATCCCGCATCGTAGTGCCATTATAGCCCTTTCTCCAAAAGACGTCCATTGCCTTGGAAACCACTACCTGTTCGTTAAATTCAACATTTCTTGCCATAATTCTTTGCAAAGATATAAAAATATCTGAAACATTCATTTCAGAATTATATAATTTAAATTATTTTCAGGAATATCTACCTTTCAGTAATCTTACGGCGGTGTGTTGTGCCCCAGTCGGCAAGAGACTTAATCACCGGTTCTAGAGTGTGTCCATAATTTGTCAGCTCATAAGATACTGTAATGGGCTTTGTAGTATTAACAGTTCTGATAACAAGTCCGTTAACCTCCAAATCCTGAAGTTCTTTCGAGAGCATCTTTGCTCCAAGTCCATCAATTTGCCGCTGTAAATCTGTAAAATTTTTTTTGCCATAAAGTAATACGCTCACCACCTTGATTTTCCATTTCCCGCTTATCAGGTCAAGTGTGTCCTGAATTGCAAAAAGTATTTTGGAGCAATCTGCCTTTTCGTCAATTAACTGTTTAATTTTTTCCATTCTATTTATTTTATTACAGAGAAAGATACTTTACTTGAGTAAACTCATGTAAAAAGTAAAGTTACTTTAATTTAGATTTGCACCATATTTAATTCAATATAAAATTACATAAAATGAAATTAAAAGATAAAGTAGCTATAGTAACGGGTGCTTCAAAAGGTATCGGAGCAGGCATTGCGAAAGCGTTAGGAGCTGCCGGAGCTACAGTAGTAGTCAATTATGCATCGGGAACGAATGATGCCAAGCAGGTTGTCAGCGAAATACAGTCAAATGGCGGAAAAGCTATGGAAATCCAAGCAGACATGAGCAAATCGGCTGATGTCAAACGTTTATTTGATACGGCAAAATCGGAATTTGGGACAATTAACATTCTGGTTAATAACGCCGGCCTGGCCATCTTCGAAATGATAGAAGACCTCACAGAGGAGGCTTTCCATAAACAATTCGACCTAAATGTACTGGGATACCTTTTGGCAACCCAGCAGGCTGTCAAGCACATGGACAACAGAGGTGGAAGCATTATCAATATCAGCTCTATCCTTAGCACTGATCCCTACCTTGCATCGAGCGTTTATGCGGCAACAAAAGGTGCGGTAGATACCATAACACTGGCATTGGCGAGGGAGCTTGGTCCAAAAAACATACGCGTAAATGCCATCCTTCCGGGACATACGAACACACCTGCAACTATAGGAAATTTTGATGGTGCTTTTGGTGAAAAGCTGATTGCAGGAACACCGTTAGGCCGTTTTGGGGAACCAGCGGATATTGCACCACTTGCTGTCTTCCTTGCCTCAGAAGATGCCCATTGGATAACAGGCGAGTCTATAAGGGCTTCGGGTGGTGTCAGAGGTGTCGGCTATTAAGCCGATAGATATTCATCCAAAGGTCGAAATAGATAATAGTTCTATTTCGACCTTTATTTTTCATAGAATTTTATAAGCGGGCATTTTTATCGCTGCGGTCAATTCAGCAAACTTCTTTTATAGTCTGAGGGAGATAACGAAGTTTTACTTTTAAACAGTTTATTGAACGACTGTGGGTATTCAAATCCTAAATGATAAGCGATTTCAGCAATTGTCAATTCATCCTTTGCAAGAAATTCTTTTGCCTTTTCCATTACTTTTTCGTGGATGTATTGTTGGGTATTCAACCCGACCAGGTTACGCAGCAAATCGCTCAGGTAGCGTGGCGTTACATTAAGATTTTCCGCCACTAAATTTACTGTTGGCAACCCCTTAATGAGTAATTTATCATCTATAAAATAGTTTTCAAGCAACTCTTCCAATTTGGAAAGAATATCATTATTTACAGCTTTTCGGGTTAGAAACTGTCGGTCATAAAAGCGATTGGCATAATTAAGCAACAATTCAATTTGTGAAATGATTACGTCCTGACTGAATTTATCAATGCGTTCGCTCAGTTCATCTTGAATAAATATGTAAATACTCCCGATGGTTGCTTTTTCCTTTTCGGAAAGATAAAGTGCCTCGGCAGCAGAGTAGCCAAAAAAACCATATTGTTTGATCTGTGTAATTAATGGATAAGGTCTAATGAAATCGGGATGGATGTGGAGTGTCATCCCACTATAATCGGCTTCTTCATCCTGCATTTTTAATAACTGACCGGGTGCTATAAATGACATTCCGCCTGCTTCAAAGTCATAATATCCCTGACCATACTTTAGTTTTCCTGAAAAACTTGTCTTGAAAGATATCTTGTAAAAGTCGAGTACAATTCCCTGTTCAAAATCCTTTGGGTCAAAAGCAGCATCGCCATAATTCATTATACTAATTAGTGGATGTGACGGAGCCTCTTGCCCCATTGCCCGATGCAATTGGGATAGTGAACTAAATACGACGGGCTTTTTTTTCATAGTGCAAATTTAAATAATTCATAAAGAAGTTGCTTCTGCCAGAATGGTATTAAATCAGACAGAAACAACGAAACTAAAATATAAATTGCGAACGTGTTTTTTCGAATTGTCCTTCGGGTGTCAATTCCAAGCGTTCCTTGTATAAACTTATAGCATCATTACCTGCCAAATACCTGAGCTGATCTTTGTTATCAGTGGCTGCATCATAAATAATCTGGGCTACGTCTTCAGCTTTTGTATAATTTGAAAGCTGCTCCTCACTATAGCCCTCGTTTACTTTTGCTATTAGTTGGGCGTAAGCATCGTGCATTCCTCCCTGTAAAGACCTTCCCGCAAAATCAGTCTGCATACCGCCCGGTGCTATCACTTTAATTTTGATACCAAATTGAGCCAATTCGTAAGCCAGACCCTCCGAAAAACCATCGACAGCAAATTTGGTAGCATTATAAATCGAACAGGTGGGATAGCCCAATAGTCCAAATGTGCTGGTAATATTTATGAACGTTCCGCTTTTTCTTTCCCTAAAATGTGGAACAAATGCTCTGGTTACGTTAATTACACCAATCAGATTGGTGTGCACCTGCGATAGAATTTGCTCGTTTGTCAAAGCTTCCAATGGACCTATAAGACCGTAACCGGCATTGTTTAACACAACATCCACAGAATGGGATTGTAAAATAGACGAAACTGTTTTTTGAATTGCCGCAGCATCAGTAACATCCAATTTCACCAAGCTTACATTTGGAAGTTCTTTCAATTCATTTTCCTTTTCAGGATTTCGCATCGTTGCAATAACGTTCCAACCATTTGCCTGAAATATTTTAGCTGTTGCCTTACCCAGTCCTGAAGAGGCTCCAGTAATGAAAATTGTCTTTTGCATAATTTCTTTGTTTTAATTTAACTATGCAAAGATGGGCATTGCGAAAAGCCTGAAATTAATCTAAAATGAAATATTATAAGCCGAAATGACGATGGCAGAATAAAATCGGAACGATCATTAGCCATAATTTACTACTTTGTGACCGTGAGAAGTGGAAAATTATGTTCTGTCTAAAAATTAACAGTATTTAAACTCAATTTTATATCGTGTTTCCCACAGTTCGTCATCAATAAATGAGTTATTTGTTCGGTAGTATTTATAAAATTCGAGGTTGTTGTCAAAACATCTTTTGAGTTTTTTCAGCTCTCTATTAAGAAAATATCAGATAAGAACTTAACGTTACTGTAATGATAATATTAACTATAAACACTACCACCGCCCAATTGGGATATATCTTAGCCTGCTGAATCTTATCATTAAACCGCTTTTCAAAACTTGAAATGCTATTTAATTGAAATGCCATTTCTTTTTGATGCTCTTCAATAATGGCTTTGTATTCAGATACATCCATTTTAATTTTGGTATCTTTTAATTGTTCACTGATTTTTTCCAGTCTTTCAATGCCCTTGTTAAAGTCATTGAGCTCGTTGACCAATAAGGCGGTCAGTTCTTCAAGTTTCGTCATGATTGCTGTTTTTGATTAGTATGAGATTCCTTTATCTATGGCTTTTTTAATAATGAACTTTGTAATCTTCAAGGCTAAATTGGGTGTCAAGTCAACGAGTTTATCAGCTATTTTAATGGTGACATTATTGTTCTTTAAAACCTTTGCCCCTTCAATACCTGCCATTTGTTTTCCGATATTACCAATGGACATATTACGGTGTACTTCACTACCTTTCAGGTTATGACCATCAAACTCAAATCGAAAGCCCTGCAATTTGTTTTGCTTGTTTATGGTTGGGATGACTTTTACACCATTAACTTGCATATCTTTTATATAAGCATCAAAGGATTTGGGCTTAAACTGTTTCATGGTTAGGTCATGCCGGCGCTTGATTTCCGTACGTATTTCATTAAGGTTGAATTCCTTTTCAAACTGGATTTGCTTCACCGTGGTCAATCCCAAATGCTCTGCTGTTTTTTCAGCAGCCAACTGGCTACGCTTGCCAATAAAACTGTCATTATAGGCCATCCCTTTAAAATCAATACGGTTGACATATAAATGGATGTGCTTGTGGTCTTTGTCCTGATGGACAAAGGCAATGGCCTGTCTTTCTCCCAGTTTCATTTCATGCATAAAACGTTTTGTAATAGCTTGCAGCTCATTTTTATCCAATCGCTTGCCGTCTTCAATCGTTGGACTAATGACAAAGGACAAGGTGTTTTTTGTACAATGGTAATTTTGGTCCTGGAGCATTTCGAACTCTTTGGTGATTTCTGCAGGAGAATCGCCATGCAGAAATTCCTTGAGCACAATCTCGGCATCCTTTTCCTGGTTCCATCCGTAGGACATGGAAGCCCTGGTATGTGATATGCTTTTGCCTTTTCCTATCATTATAGAAATTTTTTAAGATGTGTTTTGATGTCGTTCGCCAAGGCATAAACTTCTTGGGTTAGTTTAGGATTTCGCTTTTTGTACATATTCCCAATGGACTTAAAATTGTTATGGTACTTGATAAGCATTTTATATATCTCAATATGTTCATCGGAAAAACGTTCTGTAATCTCCTGTTCAAATAAGCTCCTCCGGATATATTCACTCAAACTCAATCCGCTCTGTTTGGCTTTGATGTTCAACAGCTTCTTTTCATAGATGGTACATCTAAACTTAACGAGATCACCTTTCCCCTTAAACACTCTTTTTTTTTCTTTGCGACCTTCGGGAGCAAACGAGAATGTGTCCACAGACACACATCTCGAATTCCTCCCCATGATGATTTCGTTTTCCGTTACATTCCGTTCCATATCCAATTCTATACTATCCGATTGGTTCAGTACTTTGGTAGGAATCTTTAGAGTTCGTTCCCTATCATCATTTGGTTTGAAATTAAAATAATCCGCTTTCATGGCACAACAAATCGTTTAAATCATTATGGTTTTTATAGATATGGCTTTGATCCATGATATGCTTATGATGATCCATTAGATGCTTGGCAGACTGTCTTCCAGCATTATCATTATCCAGATAAATAAGGACAGATTCATAGGTCTTTAAATATGGTTCAATGGCTTTTATAAAGGCTATGGAATTCAAAACAATGATATCTGAAGCTTTTATTTGGATTTCATCTAAAGTGGACAGTGATAACAAATCAAACATCCCTTCCAGAATGACGAGTTGTTTGTTATTGTTTTGGAGGTAGGTATAGGATTTTGGGCTGCTACTGTTTTTAAATAGTTTGTTCCTCAGTTCCCAACCACCTTGATGGTTCTGTAAGCCAATGGCAAAAAATCGGTTTTCCTTATGCTGGTACCAAACCTCTTTGCAAAAGGTCTTGGCAGTGTTTATCGGTATGCCCCTTGAATCCAGATATTGAATGAGGGCAGGGTGCGTGATGTCCTGAACCTTGACAATGCCAAGTCCTGTGTCGTTGTCTTTAAAAATCCGTTGCTCTCTAAATGTATTTTTTGCGACCCCATCGTTTAAAAATGCCAAGGCTTCACCTATGGAACATTTTAGAATCCGACATACAAGGTCTATCACATTACCGCCCACACCTTCACCATGGTCGTACCATCGGTTCTTGGTTTTAGAGACTTTAAAAGAGGCTTGGGTTTCTGACCTGAAAGGACTCAGAAACCAAGCTTCTTTTTCCGCTGTCTTTTTGGGAAAGTGCCCTAATTTTTCCAGTGTTTTTTCCACTGAAAAATTACGGGCTGTTTCACAATTTATTTTTTCTTTCATAAGCCAATGTGTTTTTGGGTGTATTTTTGTTTTTTTGATGATTTCTTCTGTTAAGCCTTATAAACATTATGCTTGTTCAGTCATCAATGTGTCATCATTTCATCATTCTCGGTTTTTTATAGCTTTATCCTGTCATCATTATATTTTTTGATGACAAAATGATGAATACATGATGACGGCTTTAGCCCAACAAATACAGCAGTTTCGTCACCCCGTCATCAAATCATCAAAATTCTGGGTCAAAAATGTTTTTTCAACGGTAAAATAGCGGCCTTTGGCATCGATAAGGTTGATATCGCCATCTGTCCAAATCACGAATTTTTGGTAACTATTGGAGTTGTCTTTGTTGCTTAACCTCCAATCATTTTTCAGTAACCTTCGTAGTTGGGTCAAATCCGTTTTTACCCGAGTTCTATTAAGTGCCAACAAGGCATCCATCGGACAGAGATCGACAGCTTCTAAATCAAATTTCTCAATGACCCCCATCAGAATACTGGCTAGTTCTTTTTCTACCCGATTGCGGTTGTTTTGTACCAACTTTACCAGGGCATTAGTTTTAATCTGTTGCGCTGTGAACCACATACGGGTCAAATGCTTTGAATGTAATTTTCGGTTTGCTAAATAGTATAGGAAAGCTGGAATTTCTTCAATTAATTTCTCTAAATAATTTGTTTGTTCCACCTCTAAGGTTGGCACTTTAATCACCCAAAACCTTGTTTCATTGGCATCAATTTTTATAAAGCTTTCCTCATTATTACTGCACAGGATAAACTTGCCAAAAAACTCAACCTCGCGCTTGTCCTTGCCCTTGGCTTCCAGTTTATTGATGTTGGTGGTGCTCAGGTATTTGATGCGTTCGGTCAGCTCTTCCTTATTGAAA
>Ga0079224_100008078_pt1 | contig 14214 bp, 12 predicted proteins | sample Stecom2015_FD_80414 | JGI IMG/M metagenome (GOLD analysis project Ga0079224, IMG submission 80414) | Agricultural soil microbial communities from Utah to study Nitrogen management - Steer compost 2015 | ecosystem: Environmental > Terrestrial > Soil > Agricultural land | place: USA: Utah...
CACCGTGCTTATCGGCGCCTCTTTACTCAGCTTCGGTGGCGCAGCTCATGCGCAGGCAGCAGATTCATACCCGGACAGACCGATAAAAATCGTGGTGCCCTATTCCCCAGGCGGGTTCACCGATATCCTGGCGCGCCAGATGTCGCAACAGCTGTCCGAAAAACTGAAGCAGCCGGTTGTGGTTGAAAACAAACCCGGAGCGGGAACCATTATCGGCGCGGAAGCGGTTGCCCGCGCCAAACCCGACGGCTATACGTTATTGATGGCGGTCACGACAACGCTGTCATCCAATCCTCATTTATTCTCAAAGCTGCCTTATAAAATCGCTGACTTCAAGCCGGTTGCGCTAACCGGTCTGACGCCATTCGTGCTGGTCGCCAATCCCTCTGTTCCTGCCAACAATGTGCGTGAACTGATCGAACTGGCCAAAAAGGAGCCTGGCAAGCTGTCGGCGGCGACGCTAGGCAATGGTTCCTCGACGCATCTGGTGCTGGCCATGCTACGTGGCGCGACGGGTGCAGACATACTGGACGTGCCCTATAAAGGCGCTTCGCCTGCCTTGTCTGACTTGGTAGCCGGGCATGTAGATCTATTTTTTGACGCGATCACCACATCGCTGCCCCACATCCAGGCTGGACGACTCAAGCCCATCGCCATGACATCTGAAAAGCGTTCCGACGCCGCTCCATCTATTCCGACATTTCGTGAAGAAGGAACGCCGCAAATGCTGGCCTATTCCTGGTACGGGCTGCTGGCGCCTGCCGGAACACCCGACGCGATTACGGAGAAGCTGAACAAGGTTATTAATGAAGCGCTCGCCTCTCCCGAGATTGAAGCGAAGTTCCGCAGCGAAGGCGCCGAATCCCGACCGATGAGCGCCAAGGCATTCGGCGAGCTGATCGAGGAACATTCCCAGATCTGGGGCAAGGTCATCAAATCACTGAATATCCGGCTGGATTGATCGCTAAGGGCAGGCGCAACGATACACGCGCCTGCCGCAGAACACGCGAAAGCGCGAACACCCCGCTGGAATGATTTATTCTCTTATCATTGTTGTCTGCGCCTGCAGCACCAGACGTCCCGTTGACGTCCTGATCTCGCACAGCACGTGCGCCAGACTGCGTCCTGAATTCACAATCCGGGCGGTGGCAGTCAAAGTACCTTCCGTGCCCGGACGAATGAAATTGGCGTTAATTTCCAGTATACGCCAACCTTCTTTTACCGTAGCCAGGCTGGTATTGATTGCCAGCCCCAGCATTACCCCGCCCTGTACATGGCCGACCCGGTTGCCGATATGCAGACCGCACTGGATTTCGCATGTGGCAGTATGATCCTCGCTGATCGGCGTCAGTCCCCAGAATGCTTCTGTGAACGTCGTTTCAGCGCAATTCGCTTTGTCGTTTGCAAGGCTCGTGCTCACTTGCCGTGCCCGCCGATAGGCATCTTCTTCCTGACCGGACAGATCGTTGACATCCAGCAAGGCGATCTGATCCCAGGCGTGATGATCGGGCCGTGATTGGCTGGGGCGGTCAGCGGGACGCTCCAGCACGGCAAAACTGCCTTCGGCAAAACAGATTTCCGTGCCGCCGGACAGAATCATGACGCCACTGTTTCTGACGGCAATGGCATTGTCGTCCGATTGAAAGCGACAACGACTATTGGCGATCAGCGGCTGCGTTGCATGACGACCGGTAAAAGTAAGTTTGGCGCTGATGGTCGCCAGCCGGGTGTCAAAGCCGACTTCACCCCGGATTGAAGCGGCCAGCGCAACGTCGGCCAGGATGCACAGGGCCACCGGAAGCGGCTGCCCCTTCGCATTCCGGTTGCCGTCCAGATTCATGCTCAGGGTTGCCATATCGTGATCGACCGAATCATAGGTAATACCCAGATAGTATCCCGGCAGATGCCACGGCGCGGCCCGTTGCATGCTGAGCGCTTTCAGGACGCGGGTAACGTCGGGACTGGACGACAGGGTATCAGCGGCAGTGTTAATTGCGTGCATATTTCAATTGAATTTGGCCGGAAGTATTTCAATCGGCATTCTCTGTGGACAGAGCCGCAATTTTACACTTGTTATTCCGTCTCCGAGCGATTCGGCATCTGTGCACAGCGCTCGGCTTGCTCCTCGAATGTATTCGCACCCAGCGCTGTCCCGTGAATGGACAGGTGCGCGGTCAGTTGTATGGCTTGCATGATTTCTGCCTGGCTGATGCCCATTTTAAGCGCCCCGCGGATGCGCACGCGCAGTATTGTTTCGTTGAAGCCGGTAAAGCAGGCGGCCAGGGCAATCTCGATCAGCGCGCGTTCTGCCGGAACCAGACCGACGCCTGAGTGTGCGTCTCTGTTGCCGCCTTCTTCCAGAAAATCCAGCAGAACATCCAGATACCCCGGATCCAATTGCGCCATCTGCGCCATGAAGGCTGGCGCTTCGGAAAAATGCCGCAGCACGCGGATGCGCTGTTCTTCAGACATGGCCTGCCCGGTTTCCAGGCCGCTTTCTTCTGCAAGAATACGGACCGCGTCATACACATGGCTTAATCCCTGGCCCGCGACGATATGCAGCACATCGAACACATCGGCTGCGGTCACGCCCAATTGCCGGGCAAAGTCAAGATGCGTGCGCAGGCCTGCCGGATACATATGCGTTGCCGAGCTGTCCAGCGCAATGTAGATCAGTTCGACCACGCGCGGAGACAACGGACCGTGGCGGGCCGGGTAGCCGGCATAGGCGGCGTACCCTTTCAGAAACCGGGGATGATGGCGCAGAATCGCCTGTGTCCAGGGACGCCAATATCCCCGCTCGGCAATGAAATATGCCTTGATGTCTTCCTGCTCTGGTGTGGTGTCGGTCATGATTCAGGACTATCCGTAACGGTCACGAAGTAAGAAACGTCGTGGCTGACGCCAAGCATGCGCGCGGGCCTGCGACTTATGCGATATGAGCACGAATCGTCTGGCCGGTCAGAAACTGGGTGCGTGCGCCGCCGACAAATCGCAACAACTGAACAAGCGTCTGGGGACGCGCATCGCGATCTATTTCAATGGCGTTGATCCGCATGGCGGATGCGCCCAGTTCACACGCAAGGCTGCAGACCAGCATGCGTGCCGAGGCCATATCGCCTGCCTGCTGCCAGCGGACCGAATCGCGGTTCGCGGGCAATAGCAGGGTCAGGCTGCTGTGCGGCCCATTGCCACTGACGTAGCGACGCGCCGCTTCGTGTACGGCCTGCAACAGTTGACCCTCTTTCACCTGCAGGCAGGAAAAATCAAGAGTCGCACTGTAGCGCGGTTCAGCCTCTGCCGAGTGAGTCGCTTGCGAACCAGCATCGGCCATTGCGGCGGTCCAGGCTGCAGTCGGGTTTCCGGCCAATCGATAATCGACGGCGCAGCCGAAAGACAAGGGTTGTTGCGCGGCGGGCGCAAACGGTTTACTGCCGCCGAAAATGGACGATCCGCCGTCCACGCTCAGCCACTGGCCGGAAAGCGCAACAGCGTCTTCCGAGGCCAGAAAAAAAAGAGATTCGGCCATGTCCTGTGGTTCTGCCATACGGCCGAGGGGAATTTTTGCAACGATGTTTTTCGGCTGCAGGCGACCGATAGCGATCAGCTCTGCCACCAGTTCGGTACGCACAAAACCCGGGCACAGCACCGTGACGCACAGGTCGGGCCGGGCGGCGGCCAGTGCCCGGGTTTGCGCAAGCAGGCCGGCCTTGGTCGCGCTATAAGCGCCGCGCCATGGGATGGCGTGCAAGGCGGCGCCCGAGGCCACATTCACGATGCGCGCGCCCGGCGCCAGTTGCGCGGCCACTGCGTCGATAACCCGCGCAGGCGCGCGCAGGTTCAATGCGACCAGGCGATCCAGCTGTGCGGCATCCTGATCGGTCAGAGGCAAGCCACTGGTGTCGGACATCCCTGCGTTATTGATGACGGCATCCAGGGCAAGCGTGGGGTCTGCCAGGGACTGAGTATCTGCAGGCACCGTCAAATCGACGGCCCTGCTCAAATGGGCGCCATGGACACCCTCTGTCGTGCGCAAGGGCGCAAGCATGGCCATGACCTCGGCCAGCGCCGTGGCGTTGCGATCGACCAGTACACAGCGCCAACCCCGGCTGGCGAACAGCATCGCGCTGGCCCGCCCGATGCCGGAGGCCGCGCCGGTAATCAGTACAGTGGGCGTTGTCATCGCTTGCTCAACCATCAGATATTGGTAAAGGTGATGCCACCGTCCACGACCAGTGCCTGGCCGGTGATAAAACCGGCTTCGTCGCTGGCCAGAAAGCAGATGCCCCGGGCAATGTCGGTGACCGTTCCCAGCCGGCCCAGCGGCGTGCGGGCGATACGATTGGCGTCGCGCTCGGCATTGCGATTGCGCTGCGTCCCTTCGGTCGGCACCGCCGAGGGGCAGACGGCATTAACACGGATATGGCGCGCGCCCAATTCCGCCGCGGCCGCGCGCGTCATGCCGAGCACGCCGGCTTTGATGCCGGAATAGACCACTGAATGCGTGGCTGAACGCAAGGCGGCGGTAGAGGCGACATTGACAATGACGCCGCCCTTGTCTGCATCCATCACGTCCACCGCCGCCTGCAAGCCCCAGATAACCGATTTGAATCCGATATCCACCATGCGATCCACGGTCTCGGGCATGATATCCGGAACGGCCTGATAGCGAACCCATGCGGCATTGTTCACCATGATATCCAGACGCCCCCTGTGCTGATGCGCCCGCTGCACGGCTGCGACCACGCCTTCACGTGTCGCCATGTTCTGCACAACCTCAAACGCGATGCCGCCGGCGGCGGTGATTTCCTGGACAGTGGCTTTCACGAACTCTTCTTTGAGATCATTCACACCCACAATCGCCCCACGGGCTGCCATCTGTTTTGCTGTCTCCTTGCCGATCCCATTACCCGAGCCGGTCACCAGGGCCACGCGGCCTGCCATATCCTGTTGCATCGATGTCTGTTCCTTGTATTGTCTATGTCGTTTGTTATATGCCGTTTGTGTTGTGCATTTTCTCTTATGCTGTACACCTTATGCCGCCTGTCTTATGCCACTTGCTCTATGCCGCGGCGATAAACTGCGCGCCCAGATTTTCCAGTTGCTGTCCGTTGTTGAACGCAGCCTCGATTTTGCGCACATCGCGCAGGGAATAATGCAGCGGCAGTTCCCAGGTAAACCCCATGCCGCCGTGCAGGTGGATGGCTTTTTCGATAATGAAAACAGCATTGCTGACAGCCCCTGCAAAAGCCGTATCGGCAGGGCGCGCCGAGCCGTATTCGTTTTCGCGCAATGCCCGCTGCAACGCCGCCGTCGACGCTTCGTGCAACAGTCTCATGCGCGCCAGGGTATGCCTCACGACCTGTTTGGCCGACAGCGGACGACCGAACTGAACACGGGTGGCGGTGTACTCGGCTGCCTGCTCTAAAGCCTTGCCGCTCAGGCCGTTGATGAAGCCTGCATACAACACATGCGCATCATTTTTCAACGCGGCCCAGGCCTTAGCCGACAGGCGTGCCTGAACAGCAGGCGCTTCGATGGCAATATCATAAAGGGGATATTCCGGATCGATGGCGTCGTTCGCTTGCACCGACACAGACTGAGCCTGCAACAGGCTGGCGCCGTCTTCGTCGGCCACCAGAATCCAGTCGCAGGCATCGGCAAAAGCTGCATGTGTCGCGCTTTTTTGCTGTACGCTGCCCTGCCAGGCAATGACTCCGATCTTCTCTCCTGCCACCAGCGCATCGGCAATATCGCTATCGCCAAACGCGCGCGCCAGCAGCATCTGCTCCACCAGAGGAAAATGCAATTGCAGCTTGCCCGCCGCTTCGCATACCGGCACCCCGAATTCAAGACCCAGGCCCAGACCGCCGCGTTCCTGCTGCGCGCAAACGCCAAACAAGCCCGAGGCCGCCAGCACGGCAGCGGCCTGGCGCGGTTCACGCCCAAGCGCATCGGCCACCGCGGCAGCGGCTGCTTCTGCAAACTCTTCCGGGTGCAGACTTTCTTGCTGATGACTCATGATCAGATATCCTTTGGCAATTGCATAATGCGTTGTGCAATGATGTCCAGTTGCACTTCAGTGGTGCCCGCGTAAATGGTTTCCGCATGCGAGAACAGATAGGCAGTGGTAAAGTGCTTGCGGGCGCGCTGCGCCAGCGGGCTGGAAGCAGGCCCCACCTGGGACACGATTTCCTGCGCCAGCGCCATGAATGCCTGGTGGCATTCGGACCAGAACAGTTTGGTCAGCGAACCACGCGCCCCAATCGCCTCGCCGCTCATCAACTGTTCTACCGAGCGTTCCACCAGACCCTTGAGCGCGTCAATCTCGCAGACAAGCCGGCCGATGCGCCGCTGATAGTAGGTTTCCTGCAGTCGCCGGGACAATTGCGTATCCGACTTGCAGGCCTGGATCAACTGGCGCAGTTCGCATTCGAAACGCCAGGCCCGGTACATGCGATTGGTGGCGCGCTCGATCGACAGCACACGGATCGCCGCGCTCCAGCCTTCGTCGGGCGCGCCCAGGCGTGCGCTGTCGGGAACAACGACGTCGTCGAAGAACACTTCGGCAAAAGATTCCTTATTATCAATGGAGCGGATCGGCGCCACGCGAATGCCCGGAGTGTTCATGGGAACAGCAAACATCAACAAGCCGCGATGCTTGTCGGCAACCGTGCCGGTACGGGTCAGCAACAGGCAATAGTGTGCCTTGGCGGCGCCGCTGGTCCAGATTTTCTGGCCATTGATGCGCCAGCGCTCACCTTCCTGAACCGCGCGCGTGCGCAGGCGGACCAGATCGGAGCCGGCATCCGGTTCGGAAAAGCCCTGGCACCAGTATTCGCGCATTTGCAGGATGGCGGGCAGAAACGACTGCTTTTGAGCCTCGGTCCCGACCGTCATGATGATCGGGCCGGCCAATTCCTTGCCGATGGAACTGACGCTCTCGGGCATGGGCAAAGCGCCGATTTCCTTGTTCACGGCCAGATGCTCACGCAGGGTCAGGCCGTGGCCGCCATAGGCTTCGGGCCAGGTCATCCCGGCCAGGCCGGCGCGGTACATGGCGGCCTCCCAGTCGCTGGACTCGGCCAGCGTAGGCGTGCGATAGTCCAGACTGTCGGCGCGCATATAGGACGGAAGATTTTCCCTGAGCCATGCACGGGCGTGCGAACGATAGGCATCCGGCGCCGAGGCAGGATCAGGAATGATCGGATTAGAGTGAAAATCCATGGTTGACCTTAGAAAATGTCATTCAGAAGTGCTGTCGGCAAGCAGGGGAACCAGGAGCGCATCCAGCACCACGATTCCCTCGCCTTCTGGCCGGATAAGCACCGGGTTCATATCGATCTCGCCCACATCGCCGGCGTGGCGGCAGGCAAACTCGGACAGTGTGGCCAGGGCCTGCGCAGCGGCCCGAACGTCAGCCTTTTTCCGGCCACGCGCACCATCCAGCAACGGAAACAGCTTCAGCGAGCGGATCATGGCCTGCGCTTCATCTTCCGACACGGGCGCTGCCTGTACGGCCACATCCTGCAGAATTTCCGCGTAGATGCCACCGCTGCCGACCATAACAACCGGGCCGAAAACCGGGTCTCTGGAAACGCCCATGATCAGCTCGTTGCCGCCGCTCATCATGGGGCTGACCAGGACGCCATCGAGCCGCGCCTCTGGCGCATGCTTTGCTGCAGCCTGCATGATCTGCTCATACGCACTGCGTACGGCGGCCTCATCCGCCAGATTCAGCTGCACGCCGCCGATTTCAGTCTTATGGGCGATATCCTGGGACACAATCTTGAGCACCACTGGAAACCCGGTACGCACCGCCTGTGCGGCCGCCGCGTCTGCCGACGTGACAATCGCTTCCTGAGGCACCGGAATGCCGACGGCGGCAAGCGCCTGTTTGGCGGTGTATTCGTTACGGAAGGCATCACGATCAAGCGCCTGGACGGATCCTCGATATGAAATAGACTCTGGTAACGCAGACAATTGCCCCATGCGCACCAGGCCAGCCAGGCCGCGCGCGGTTGCATCAATCCCCGCAAACACCGGAATGCCCAGCTCATTGATTTCCCGCACCGCATCGGCGGGCCCCTGGCTGGTCACGACCAGCAGACGGTCCGGGTAGCGGCGCCGAATATCTTTTAACGCTTCCATATACACGCCGCGCAGACGCGTGTTGTAGAGCGAAAGCGACAGAAAAATCTGCGTCACATCGGTGTGCGTGTCTTCCATCAGCGCAGCCAGCGTGCCTTGCAGAACGTCGGGCCGGGCCGATACTTGCGCCGTGGCATCCACAGGGTTATTGGTACCGGCCAGCGGCAGGATCTGCAGGATTTTGTCTTTTGTCTGCGCAGCCAGTTCGGTCAACGCCAGACCCGCCTTGACCGTAGCATCGGCCATCATGATGCCAAAACCACCCGAGGCGGCAAGCAGCGTGATCCGGTTGCCTTTGGGCAGACCGTCAGGCAGTAGAATGGATGCCGCATGGCCCACCTCGAGCAGTTCTTCAATGGCGTTCACCCGCAGGGCGCCATAACGGCGAAAAACCGCGTCAATCACCGCATCGGAACCGGCCAGCGCCCCGGTATGGGACGCAGCAGCAGCCTGTCCCTGATCCGTCGAGCCGATTTTGAGCACCACCACCGGTTTGTTCTTCTTGCGCGCCAGGTCCAGCGCACGGGTCAATCTGCCGGCGTCGCGGCAGGTTTCCATGCAACACAGGATCAGGCGGGTGTGCGCATCTTCTGCCAAGGCGGCAATGCCGTCGGCCACATCAATATCCGCCTCATTGCCCGTGGCGATGAAGTGACTGACGCCCAGCCCCCGCTGCGCGACGTTTTGCACGGTGAAGCTGCCGATGTTGCCGGACTGGGAAACGATGCCCACATGCCCCGCAGGCGGCATGCTTTGTTCAAGAATAATGGAAAAGGAGCCGATGACGCCTTGCGCCACGCTGATCGTGCCCAGGCAGTTGGGCCCCAGCAAGCGCATGCCGTGCTTGCGGGCGATGGCCACCAGTTCGGCCTGCAGCACGGCCCCTTGCGGACCGGCTTCGGCAAAGCCCGAGGAGAGCACGACGACGCCGCGCACGCCAATGGCGGCGCAATCGTGCATGGCTTTGACGGCAGCAGCAGCCGGAACGGCGATAATGGCCATATCGGGCGCCGACGGCAATTCCCTTAGCGAGGTGTAGGCCTGCAAGCCCTGAATCACCCCGCCGCGCGGATTGACGGGATAGACCTGCCCCTTGTAACCGTATTTGAGCAAAAAGTGAATGGGGCGCCCGCCAATCTTGGTGATGTCGTCGGACGCGCCAACGATGGCGATACCTTGCGCGGTAAAAAAGGCATCAAGCCCTGCGCCGGGTTGAGGCACAACAAACGTATCCATTGATCAGCGCCCTTTGAAGTTGGGTTCGCGTTTTTCCAGGAACGCCATGCGCGCTTCGCGCGCGTCTTCGGTTTTGGCCAGCAGCATGGTGAACTCCTGCTCGAAACGGTAGGCATCGCGCTGCGGCATGACATCGACCATATTGGCTGCACGCTTGGCATAAATGGTCGCCAGTGGCGCCTTGGCGGCAATCACACGAGCCAGTTCCATGGTCGCGGGCACCAGCTCTTCGGGCTTGAGCACGTCTTCAATCACATTACGGCGTAGCAGATCGTGAGCGGTCAGACGCTGACCAGTGTAGAACATGCGGCGCAGGGTCGACCGGCCGAACAGCGTACGCAGCATCGACGCGCCGCCCGCCAGGCCGACATTGATTTCCGGCATGCCGAAGGTTGCATTCTCGGACGCGTACAAGATATCGCAGGCGGCGGCCAGGCCCAGACCGGCGCCAAGCGCTGCGCCATTGACGGCCGCGATGACCGGTTTGGCGCATTCGCGAATGGCGTTGCCGGTTTCGCGTGTAATACGATTGTGTTCAAGAAAATCGCCGGGAATATCCTGATCAGGCCGGTCCTTGAGATCGGCGCCGGCGCAGAAAACCGAACCGCTGGCGGTCAGAACGGCGCAACGCACATCGTCGCGCGCCGAAATTTCATCAAACGCCGCCACCAACTGGCGGCGCATATCACGGTTCAGCGCATTGACGGGCTTGCGATCCATCGTCACCAGCGCCACATAGTCGGATACGTCGATATGAACAAATTTTTCAGTCATGGTTTTTCTTTCTTGAGTTCGGATTAAGGTAGCGGGTTGGCAAACACCCTGGGAATGCGTCGCGGCGGTTTTGCCTTGGACAGGCCTTCAGCCGGGCAGCGGCTCCAGCCGGTGCATGCCCGCATTGAAGTTGATCATGGGGCTGGCCTGGCGGCTGACCGAGCGACGAATCTTGCCGACGATCAAGCGATGCGTGCCCAGCGCCTGTGTATTGACAATATCGCACTCCACCGTCGCCAGCGCGTCGTTCAACACCGGCTGGTCGTGCAGGCCATGACGCCAGTCGCCTTTGGAAAAACGCGCCGGTCCCTGTTTTTCACACAAGAAAGTAGACAGGACTTCCTTATGTTCTTCGCCCAGCACGTTGGCGACAAAACGGTTGTTCGCCAGCAGCGCCGGCACAATGGACGAGCGCTCATCAATAAAGAAGCCGACCAGGGGAGGCTCGGCAGAGATGGACGTCAGGCTGGACACAATCAGCCCGGCGACGCCATCGCCACTGCCGGTGGTCACGGCGCTGATGCCCGCAGGCAGCGCGCGCATGGCGGCCTTGAACTCGACTTCGGTCACGACCTCATCGATCTCATTGCGTTCGATATGAACACGAACATCGCCCTGGTCATCTACCCAGCCCGCCTTCGCGGCGTAGGCCATCATCCCGGCGAAGCCGCTTTCCCACTCCGCCTCGCCCGCACGGTCGCAGAGGTACCGCAGCACAGCGGGCGCCAGCCGGATATGTTCGTCGTCTTCGCGCCGGCCGATTTTGCGGATGGCCAGCTCCAGCTTCTCGGGCGGCAGCGGGTCTACCAGAACATCAAGCCTGCGAAAGTCCGCAGCATCAAGAACAGTGACGGCCCCGGTGTTGGTCAGATGAATGCGCACGATTGTCTCCTTGGGTATGTCCTCAGGCGGCAGCCTTAAGACCCAATTCCTTATGGATGGCCGGGATGATTTTCTCACCCCAGAGTTCGATTTGTCTGAGCATGGTTTTCTGATCGAAGTCGCCCAGCTGCGTTTGCAAGGCAATGTGCTTGGGCTTGAGAATGCTGATTTCTTCAAGCAGCTTATCGATCACCTGATTGACCGGGCCGACCGGCAGATTTTTGCGCAGTTCGTCGAAACTCATATCGGTGGGCGATGGCACTTCCTGGATCATGTAACCGTCTTCGGACTGGGCACGACGGAATTTCAGACTTTCCGAAATACGGCGCTGAAAACGGGCGCTATCCAGATAGGCATCCACTTGCGCTTTATTGTCAGATGCATAACCACAACGAAGGAAACCGAATTTGACATCGCGATCCAGATCCTTGCCATGATCGTCGGCGACCTTTTCGAGCCGTTCACGCAGCTCTTTGATGCCGTCATTGCCCTTGAGCAACGCGGTCACAAACAGATTATGATTTTCGCGTACGCCCCGGCCGAGCGCGACCGGGTTGCCCGACGTAATCCATAACGGCGGCATCGGGTTCTGCAGACAGCGCACCGCAATCGAGCTGGGCGGCAGCTTCAGGAATTCGCCCTGGTATTCAAATGTCTGTTGCGTCAGCCCCATGGGAATCATATCGAGAAATTCGTTATAGATTTTGGACGCATCTTCCAGCTTCACACCGAACCGTTCGAATTCAAAAGCCTGGTAGCCCGAGCCGATACCCAGGTCCAGGCGACCGTCCGACACTGTGTCGACAAAACCGACTTCGGCCAGGAAACGCGCCGGATGATACAACGGCAGAATGCAGACCGCCGTTCCCAGGCGGATGCGCCTGGTCATGCCGGCACAGTGGGCCACCATCATCAGTGGCGACGGGGATAAAGAATAATTGTTGAAGTGATGTTCTGCGTACCAGGCGTTATTGAACCCGGCCTGTTCCGCAGCGATCGTTTGCTCGACCGAGTTGCTGATAACTTGCTTTGACGACTGATGATAGCCGCGCTGTTGTGCAAGAATGAATACACCGAATTCCATGAGAACTCCTCTCCAGTATGTATTAATTGACTTGCATCAATATTAAATTATAATCATCCAGTGATGGAATAGCCAAAATTCGGCAGTCTGTCCTGCATATTTCGAGGGAATCATGGATCGTCTTAGAGCAATGGAGCTTTTTCTGTCGGTGTCCCGCACCGGCAGCTTCACGGAAACCGCCAAACAGTACGGCGTGTCCCCTACCTCTGTGTCCCGCATGATTACCGATCTGGAACAGGCGCTCGCCGTGCGGCTTCTGCTGCGCTCGACGCGGCAGGTCATGTTGACCGAGGCCGGCCAGGAATACGCGCATCAGCTTGATGGCATTTTGTGGAGCATCAATCACGCCCATGACAATATTACGGCGATCAGCTCGTCGCCCCAGGGCCTGTTGCGCGTGCACTCCCGGGTCATGTTCGGCGTCGGCGTGCTGACCCCGCTCATTGCCCGTTTCAGGACGCTTTATCCGGATATACACGTTGAACTGCTGCTGGCCGAAACCCAGGCTGATCTGCGTCTGCAGCAAATTGATGTTGATTTTCGCATTGCGCCCCCCGTTGAAGCAGGCCTGAAGCGCCGCATCCTGTTCAAAAGCGACCGCTATCTGGTGGCGTCTCCCGACTATATCGCCACCATGCCGGCGCTGACAAGTCCGCCGCAACTGGCCAACCACGCCTTCCTGTGCTACCTGAAACCGGGCGAACGGTATGTGTGCCGCTTTATGTCGGAAAAAGGCATTGAGGAGGTCGCCCTGAATCCTCGTCATGTGACCAATAGCGGCATCGTACAACTGGAGCTGGCGCGATTGGGGGAAGGCATCGCCCTGCTGGACGACTATACGGTCGCCAACGATATTGCACAGGGACGGCTGGTCCGGCTATTGCCAGATTTTCGCGTGACCAATTCGTCTTTTGAGGACGGCATCTACGCGACCATTCTGGATACGCCGATGATTCCCGCCAAAATCCGCGTGTTCCTGGATTTCGTGGCGGCCGAAGTCTCGGGCAGCGAACGCCGCTTTCTGGCATATCGACAATTGGGCGCGTAAAGAGGCAAGTGTCGGGGATCAACCCTGCAGGCCCATGCGGGTACGCGCGGGCGCCATGCCCTGCACGCCACTGCCGCGTATACGTAAAATCGCCCCGTCCAGGGCCCCGTCGGCGCGCAGACGACCACTGTCGCTGATGGACGTCACAAAGAGCTCATCCAGGCGCTCGCCGCCGAAGCAGAGCGAGGCCGGATGCGCGAGCGGCAAAGCAATGTTGTGAGTCAGCCCGCCATCCGGCGCAAAACGCGCAATCGCGCCAGCACGCACCAGGGCCGTCCACAAGCCGCCGTCTGAGTCAAAACAGCACCCATCCGGACCGGAGTCGTAAGCATCTGTGTTGATGAAAAGGCGCCGATCGGCAAGGGTGCCATCAGCGGCCATGACGTATGAGTGTATGCTGCGGGTGCTGCTGTCGCTGATATACAGCCGCCCGTCCAGCGGATTAACACAGGGGCCGTTGGTAATGCCGATACCGGTCGCCAGCTTCATCAGCCCGCCATCGGGACGCAGGCGGTACAGTCCGCCCAGCGGCGGCTCCTGTTCGTCCCGATATACATGCATGGTGCCGACGATAAAACTGCCGTCAGGCATGGGTTCGCCATCATTCAGGCGCAGATGAGTGTGACTGTCTTCGATCCTTGCGAGAAACTGCTGCCCGCCCGTGGCCGGATCCACCAGGACGATGTCTTCCTTAAGGGCAACCAGCAGCCGCCCGTCCGCATTCAGGCAAAACGACCCTGCCGGGGCCGGCACTGTCACGCTTGCCGTCACCTGTCCCGTTACCGGATCAAGCCGCTGGATCAGCCCGGCCCGGCCGTCGATAAACCATAGTTGCTGGTTTGCTGTATCCCAGACGGGACATTCGCCCAACGCGGTACGGATGGTGCCTACAGGTGCGATTTCAATTGGCATCAGTCAGATTGCAGTCGTGATTGTAAAGAAGCAGCGCTGTGCGTTGCAGCGGACCAGCCGCTGCGTGCGTCTTGTCGGATGTTTAGTTGATGACAATATTATTGTCTTTGATAACCTTGCCCCAATA
>Ga0079224_100008080_pt1 | contig 14213 bp, 12 predicted proteins | sample Stecom2015_FD_80414 | JGI IMG/M metagenome (GOLD analysis project Ga0079224, IMG submission 80414) | Agricultural soil microbial communities from Utah to study Nitrogen management - Steer compost 2015 | ecosystem: Environmental > Terrestrial > Soil > Agricultural land | place: USA: Utah...
GCGCTGAAGCAGGCCGCGAAGGAGGCTTTCTTTTTTAAGGTCGGGGAACTTGATGATCGAGGCGTCCAGCAATTCGCCGAGCGCGCTTCTCAGATCCGTCCCGGTCAGCTCGATCACGCGACTCCGGGCGATGTATTTATCAAGCCGCATGTCGAGGGATTCCCGCCTGATCGTGTGACGCCCGGCTTACTTTTCCCATTCCAGCGCGCCCTTCTTCACCTCGTAGAAAAGTCCGAGGACGAGCACGCCGATGAAGAACAGGATGGGGCCCAGAATGGAGAGATTCGCGGCCAGGAAATCGCGATAGATGAACGCCCACGGGATCAGGAACACGACCTCGATGTCGAACAGGATGAAGAGCATGACGGTGATGTAGAACTTCACCGAGAACCGCGAGTGCACCAGCCCCTCCGCCTTGACGCCGCATTCATAGGGCGTGTCCTTGATCGAGGTGCGGTTGCGCACGCGTTGTCCGAGCAAATGGCTGACGCCGACGATGCCCACCGCGAGGGCGGCGGCCAAAAGGGCCTGGATGAGAATGGGGAGATAATCGAGGGACGTCATGGCGCTGTTGAAATGTAAAAAAGGACGCAGGCGCGCACGCGTGACAAGGGGAATATCACGGAGCGGCCCCGGGAACATCGATTTTAACCGGCTCGCGGACCGTTCGGGTGCCCACGCCGAGCTTTTCGGCGAACTCCAGCGTGCGGATTTCCTCCGAGATGGGTTTGAATCCAGCGGCAACGCGCTTCGCGTCGATCCGCCGCCCCATCCATGCGTCCATCATCACCGGATCGGTGCCCAGCAGAAGCAGCGGCTCGGACGCCGTGTAGAGCGAGTTGAACCACGGCCCGCCCACGAATTGGTAGCGCTCCAGACTCGCCAGCGTGAACAACCACGTCTGCCGCAGCTCGGGGATCGCGCTCATCTCGGCCACCGCCGCCGGCGCGTTGGACCGCGAACGCAGGAAGCGCGCGGTGTTGGAGGCGTTCCACAGGGTGGCGTTGACCAGCGCGCCGTTGACCCCGAGCACCGCGTGATCGGAGTAAACGGGAAGATTGATCCAAAAATCCGCCTCCAAAAACAGCGGTGTCGCCAGAAAGCTCTTGCGGTTCTCCTCGATCACCGAGGCCCGGTCGGTCGCGCTCTGTGTCGGCTCGGCCAGTATCGGATCAAAACGCGACGGCAACGGGCTGTCGTAAAACCACACCGGATCATAAGACTCCCCCGTCCCCAGCACATAAATCCGCTGCCTCGGGAACGGTTTCGCCCCCCCGCTCAGTGGCGGTAGAAATCCCGTCAACTGCAATTGCAGCCGATTGAGGCCCACCAGGAAAATATCTTCCGGCGCATAACCCCGCCGCACCAACGCCGCGATCATCGCCCGCACCAACGGCACCGGCGTCGCCAACCCCTCCCCCGACTCCGCGTAAACCTTCAACCCCACCCTGCCCTTCGCGCCCGGCTGTATGCGCAGTCCGAGCTGCTCCTCAAACGCGCCGACCAAGGCCTCCACCGCAGCATCGTAAGCCCGCTCGCGACCGGCCTGCGCCGACGGCAACTCCGCGGACCACAACGTCGCAAAACCACCGGTTCCACCCGCCTCCTCCGCCGGTGCCGCCACCGCGCCCGCCAGCCCGCACAACCAGGCCAGCCGCAGCCCGCGGCACCATGCCGACCACCGCGTCGCCCCCGCCGAAATTGCCCCCGATATCCTCATAAATGCGCAATCCTTGACAGAGCATCCCCTCCCCCAAAAGTGCAACCCCCGTCTTGCCGGGAACACCGCTCCATGCCCGCGATCAAACCCACCTGCGTCAGAGACCTGAAGCTGCGCATCAACATCGTCGATGTCGTCTCGCGGGTGGCCACGCTCAAAAAAGCCGGTTCGCGCTACAAGGGCCTCTGCCCCTTTCACAACGAGAAAAGCCCCTCCTTCCACGTCGATCCCGACAAGGGCTTCTACAAGTGCTTCGGCTGCGGCCAGGCCGGTGACATCATCTCCTTCGTCCGCGAAACCGAACAACTCTCCTTCACCGAAGCCATCGAGGCCCTCGGCCAACGCTTCAACATCCCCGTCGAATACGAGGAGGGCTCCGGCCCCTCGCGCGAGGAACGCTCCCTGCGCCAGGAACTCTTCGACCTGCACGAGCTCGCCGCCGAACATTTTCACCAAGCCTTCAAGGCCGACACCCCGCACGGCGACTGGATGCGCGCCTACTGGACCGAACAGCGCCGCTTCAGCCCGGAACTCGCCGAGGAATTCAAGATCGGCCTCGCCCCGCCCGCCGACAGCTCGCTCGCGGCCGCCCTGCTCAAACGCAAATTCTCCGAGGACGCCCTTCGCCAATGCGGCCTGTTCTTCGTGAACGACGGCGCCGTGCTCACCCTCGGCGCGCTCAAGCCCCGCTTCCGCGGCCGCCTCATGATCCCCATCCGCGACCATCAGGGCCGCGTCGTCGCCTTCACCGCCCGCCAGACCGACCTCACCCCCGAGAACGACCCCGCCCGCGAGGCCAAATACGTCAACTCCCCCGAGACCCCCATCTTCAGCAAGAGCCACCTCCTCTTTAACCTCGACCACGCCCGCAAGCACGCCGCCGAAGGCCATCCCTTTGTCCTCGTCGAAGGCCAACTCGACGCCCTCCGCTGCTGGTCCGTCGGCCTCAAGACCGCCATCGCCCCCCAGGGCACCTCCATCACCGAAGGCCAGCTGCAACTCCTGCGCCGCTACCACAGCCAGATCGAATGCTTCTTCGACGGCGACGGTGCCGGCCAAAAAGCCGCCCTGCGCTTCCTCCCCCTCGCGCTGAAGGCCGGCTTCGAGGTCCGTTTCCTCGGCGGCGCCGGTGACACCAAGATCGACCCCGACCTCCTCTTCCGCGAACACGGCCTCGCCGCCTACGACCGCCTCCGCGCCGACGCCCGCACCGCCATGCAGTTCGCCTGCGCCAGCCTCCTGCCCGACCCCGCCGAAGCCACCGCCGAACAAAAAAACCGCGCCGCCCAAACCCTCTACGACATCCTCCGGCACACCGGCTCCGAAGTCATCCGCTCCCAATTTCTCGCCGAGGCCGCCGGCCTCCTGCGCCTGCCGCTCGACGCCCTGCGCAAAGACTTCGCCACCGCCCCGGGTCCGCGTCCGTCCGCGCAGGATCGCGACGACAACACCAACGCGAACACCGCCCCTTCCCCCTCCGCCGCCGGCATCAACAGCCCCGAACATCACCTCCTGCTGCTCCGCCTCCACTTCGAGCACCTCGGCAAACTCCTCAGCCACCAAATCCCCCACGACTGGATCGACCCCACCCAGCCCGCCGGCGCCCTGCTCAACCGCTTCCTCGCCGAATTCGAACACGACTCCTGGCCCGGCCGCGATCACCTCGACCCCCTGCTGGAAACTCCCGAAGAACGCACCCTCGTCGCCTCGCTCCTTTTTGAAACGACGGAGCTGGACGACCCGCAAAAAGTTATCATCGAGGGCATCAAGCAGTTACGCGCCCGCGCGCTGGAGCCCCGCCTCCGCCAAATAGAACTTGCTCTGGCCCAAAGCCACCCGAACAGTGAAGTTAACCCGATTTCTCTGATCAAAGAACGTATGGAAATTCAGCGCCGACTGCGGTCCCCCATTGCCTTGGAACCCGCCGCCGGTTAAGTTTTCCGTTTCCCTTCCCGAACACATCCATGCCGCGCAAAGCCAAGTCTGTTGACACTGATTCCACTTCCGAAGCCGTCGAGGCCGCCATCGAACGCGTCCAAGGCGCGGGCGACCTGCCCGCCGGTGGCATCAACGACAAAATCCGCAACCTGATCCGCCTCTCCAAGGAGCAGGGTTATCTCACCTTCGACGACATCAACGAGGCCCTGCCCGACTCCGTCGAAAATCAGGAGGAAATCGACAACGTCCTCTCGATCCTGCAAAACCTCGAAATCGAAATCCTCGAGCCCGATCAGGTCGAGGACTTCAAGCAGCGCCAGGAAGAGGCCGAGGAGGAGGAATCCCGCTCCTCCCAAAACGACATTCTGGACGACCCCGTCCGCATGTATCTCAAGCAGATGGGCCAGGTCCCCCTGCTCACCCGCGAACAGGAGGTCGAGATCTCCAAGCGCATCGAGAACGCCGAACTCAAGGCCCAGGAAGCCCTCTTCGAGGCCGCCGTCATCGGCGACTACATCGGCACCCTCGGCGCCAAACTCATCACCCGCGAGGAACGCTTCGACCGCATCGTCATCGACAAAAAAATCGAGAGCCGCGACGCCTACTTCAAGGGGCTGCCCAAGCTGGTCGAGACCACCCAGAAAAACGAAAAGGCCGTCGCCGACTCCTGGCAGGAATTCCTCAAGGCTAAGAACGAGGCCGATCGCAAAAAAATCCTCGCCAAACACAAGAAGCGCGAGACCACCCTGCGCGCCAATTTCTCCAAATTCTATTTCAAGCTGAAGGTCTATGAGGAGTGGCTCGAACAGATGCGCCCCGTGCTCAGCGAGATCGAGCAGCTCCAGGCCCAGCTCCACCGCGCCAAGCACCCCAAGACCACGAAGGACGCCGCCATCGACACCAAGGCGATCAACCTTCGCCTCAAGCAAATCGAGGCCGACAACCGCATCGCCCCGGCCGACTTCGTGCGCGTCGTCAACCAGACCAACGTCCACGTCCGCGAGGCCCACCAGGCCAAGACCGAGATGGTCGAGGCCAACCTCCGCCTGGTGATCTCCATCGCCAAAAAATACACCAACCGCGGCCTCTCCTTCCTCGACCTCATCCAGGAGGGCAACATGGGCCTGATGAAGGCCGTCGAGAAATTCGAATACCGCCGCGGCTACAAGTTCTCCACCTACGCCACCTGGTGGATCCGCCAGGCCATCACCCGCTCCATCGCCGACCAGGCCCGCACCATCCGCATCCCGGTCCACATGATCGAGACCTTGAACAAGGTCATGCAGGTGCAGAAACAACTCCTTCAGGAATTCGGCCACGAGCCGACTCCCGAGGAAGTCGCCGACGAGATGAACCTGCCCGTCGAGCGCGTGCAGCAGATCATGAAGATGGCCCAACAACCCATCTCCCTGCAAAGCCCCGTCGGCGACGGCGACGACACGTCCTTCGGCGACTTCATCGAGGACAAGTCCGCCGAGAATCCCTACGACATGACCGCCTACTCGCTCCTCCGCGAGAAGATCATCGACGTGCTCGACTCCCTCACCGAACGCGAACGCCGCGTGCTCTCCCTGCGCTTCGGCCTGGTGGACGGCTACAGCCGCACGCTCGAGGAGGTCGGCAAGCAATTCAAGGTCACCCGCGAACGCATCCGCCAGATCGAGGCCAAGGCCCTGCGCAAGATGCGCCACCCGACCCGCATCCGCCAGCTCCACGGCTTCTTCGACGCCGAGCAGCTCGACAACGCCCAGAACCTGCTCAAGCAGGTCCAGGCCAACAAACCGGTCATCCCGCAACAGCCCTCCTGATGCGTCGGCTCCTGCTGGTCCCGCTGTTGCTGCTGTTCTCGGCCGCCTGCGCGACCAGACCGGGCGGTCGCGCGGATTCCGCCGCGTCCGCCCCGGTTTACTCGCCGCCCGCCCAGCCGCCGATCGGTCGTATCATATCTGTGGATACGCGCAACGGCTTCGCCGTCACCGCCCTCAATCCCGACGGGGAAAAGCTGTTCCGCGCCGAGCATCGCGAGTTTCATTCCCGCCGCGCCGACCTGACGCCGACCGCCCGCCTGATCGGCACCTTGCACCGACATGGCGCCACCCTCGGCCTCCGCATCCTCGAAGGCCTGCCCTCGCCCGGGGACGAGGTCGTGCCGGCGCCGCCTCCGGTCGTTCCGCCGCCCGCGCCCTGACCGCTTTCCCCCTTGCCTCGCTTTTCACGCGGGCCTAACGCTCATCCAATCATGAATCCCTTCCTCAACCCGACGCTGGCCATCGGCCCGTTTGGCCCCACGGAGCTCCTGCTCATCCTCGCGGTCCTCATCCTTCTTTTCGGCGCCAAAAAGCTGCCTCAGCTCGCCAAGGGTCTGGGTCAGTCGATCAAGGAATTCAAAAAAGCCTCCGACCACGAGGACACCGAAGAGACGGACGAGAAAAAGGCGGCCGCCAAAAAGACGGACACCCCCGACAAGCCCGACTCCGCCGCCTGATTTCCCCGGTCGGGCCGGCGACAAACGCCTAGGCCTCGTTCTCCACGGCCGCCGCGTCGCCCTCCCCCGGCTTCTCCCGCAGCCAGTCCTTGAACCGGTGCACCGCGCTGGGTGTTCCCAGCGTCAGGATGTCGTCGCCCGCCCGCACGATCTCGTCCGCGCCCGGACTCAGTATCCGGTAGCCGCCGCGGTTGATTCCCGCGATCTGCACGCCGTGCTCCAACGTTGGGGAAATCTCCCGCAGCGAGCACCCCGCCGCCCGGCTCCAGAGCGGCACGTTGACGGTTTCCATGCCGACCTCGTCGAACTCCGAGGTATCCGTGGCCATGGCGATTTCATTCAGGAACCGCCTGCCCTCCGCGATCTGCCCGGCCGAGCCGAGCAACAGCACCTTGTCGCGCGCATACAACACGCTGTCCGGCCCCGGCAGCGGGATCATGAACCCCTGCCGCTCGATGCCCGCCACCGTGCACCCGAACCTGGCCCGCAAACCGATGTCGGCCAACCGCCGGCCCTGGCACGCCGCCAGGTCCGGCAGCACGCATTCGCTCATGCTCATGTTCCAATCATTGTGTGAACGCAGCCACGGCGCGTTGGTCGGACTCATGCGCGCGTCGCCCTGCTCCAGCACGCCCTGCAGCTCCACCTCCAGTTCGCTGTGCCAGTAAACCAGACGCCGGCGCAACACCACCAACGCGGTCGCCACCAACAACGCGCTGCCCAGAAAAAACCAGCGCGTCTGCGCCCCGGCCGGCAAAAACGACGTCAGCCAGATGAACATCGCGCCGCCCGCGATCACCCGAAGTCCGTTCTCGATCAGCGGCTGCAAACGCGCGCGTCGCGGATGACCGCGGGTGGACACCCCCGCGTAGAGCAACGCCAGCGCGCCGATGTTTCGCCACACCGCCAGCAGCGGCAGGATGATCACCAGGCCCAACGCGGTCCAAAACAACACGCTCGGGCCGCCCGGGAAGAGCCAGTCATCGCCGACCCGGCGCTCCAACATCCCCAGCAAGGGCTGGGCGAACGCCAGCAGGCCGGTCACGAACAGGACCTCCACGCCGATCTGGATGAAACGCTTGCGACTGAGCTGCCAGAGCAGGTTGCGCTTCTGGCGCGCACGCATCCGCTCCAGCCGATCCTGATAGTATTGCAACGACACCTCCAGCCAGCGCGGCTGGCGCGCCAGCACGGCGCCGGCGATCGCGTCCGAATTGCGGGTCAACACCGGCGCCAGCAAACTCGTCAACAACGACAGCCCGACCGCCAGCGGATAATACCGGGAGTCGATCACCCCGGCCAACACGCCCATCTGCGCGATGATGAACGAAAATTCGCCGATCGGCATGACCATGATGCCGGCCCGGATCGCGTCGCGACTGCGCGTGCCGATCAACGTCAGCCCGGCCGAAACCGCCAACATGCGCGACACGAGTGAAAACGCCGTGATGCCCACCACCATCAGCCACGAGTCCGTCAGCACGCGCAGATCGATCTGCATGCCGATCGCCACGAAAAACACCGCGGTGAAAATATCCCGCATCCCGCCGAAGGTCCGCTCGACCTGGTGCCGGTGCGGCGTCTCCGCCACGATCGCGCCCAGCAAAAACGCCCCCAGCGCCAGCGAGTAGCCGGCCTTGTGCGCGATCAACGCCAGCGCGAACAGCAACGCGCCCATGCCCAGCGTCTGCAACTCCTCGTCGGCCGCGATGCTCATCTTGCGCAGCATCCACGGCACCAACAGCAGGCCGCCGATGCCCGCGAACACCACAAACGCCCCGAACAAACCGAGCGTTTCCAAGATCGGCATCCCGCCCTGCCCGACGCTCTCTCCGCCGCCACCGCCCAGCTGGATCAGCGAATTGAGCACCGTGAGCATCACCACCGCCACCACGTCCTCCAGCACCGTCACGCCCATCGCCAATTGCGAGGACCGCTCGTGCGAACTCCCCGACTCCTGCAGCACCTTGCCGATGATCGCCGATGACGACACCATCAGCATGCCCGCCAGAAAAATCACCTCCGTGGCGTCCAGCCCCATCCCCGCTCCCAACGCGCGCACGAGGTAATACAACAGCCCCGCCGACGCGAACACCGCGATCAGCAGTCCCGGCCCCATGCGCCGCAGCCGCCGCAGGCTCAGCCGCAGCCCGATCGAGAACATCAAAAACACCAGCCCCACCTGCGCCGCCGTGTCGATGGTGCCGACATTCGACACGAGCGTGATCGGCGGCGTGAACGGTCCCACCAGGATGCCAGCGGTCAGATACCCGACCACCACCGACAGTCCGATGCGCTGGCAAACCCATCCCGTCACCCCGGCCACCGCGAGAATCACGGCCAGATCCTGGATAAATCCGATTCCTTGCATGATTGATGTGGCGGTTGTCCGCCGATTAGCGGCCTCGCGCCGCCTGCATAACGCCCGCGCTTCGCCCCGGCGTCAAACCCGCTCGTCCGACTCCTGCCCGTCGGAAAACGACACCTTCAGGTTGAACAACGGCAAAAGGCTCAGCAACCCGATCACCGTGAGGCCGAGCACCGCGTAGCCGGCCGCGTCGTGGACCGTGCCCTCGATCGCCTCCGGCCCGTGATTGTAGGCCCACGCGGTCAGGAAAATGCCGCGCATGAGATTGGTCAGGAACGCAAAGATCATGGAGCACACCACCAGCGCGATTTTCTTCCAAAGCTTCTGCATGAACACCGCCGCCAAAAACGACCCGGCAAACAGACAGGCCGTCAGCGAACGAATGCCCGAGCACGCGTCGGCCACACCCACCTCGCCACTCGGCAGAACGAGCACGTTGCCCTGCTGCTCGATCGGCAACCCCAGCAGATCAAAGACAAAGAACACCACCGAGGTCACCCGGTTCAGCAAAAACACGCTCAGGTTGGTCTCGATCACCGACACCATCGGCGCCGACACCAGCCAGACCAGCACCGGGAACACAAACAGCGCCGTCAACCGCACCCGGCTGTCCTCATGCCAGATCGCCGCCGGCCGCTCCGTCCCATCGGCCTCCGGCGCGTTGAGAAACAACAGCGGCAGCAGCACGCAAATGCTCCCCAGCGTGATCGCCAGCGTGCCCGGGTAGGACGACCCCGCGCCGGCCCGGTAAAACGCTCCCAGCAAAAACAACAGCGCGCCGCCGATCAGACTGGCCGTCGCCAACAGCTTCAGGAGCGCCCCGCCCACGCCGATCTTCCGCGTCGCGTTGTCCGAAGCGCACTCCGCCAACGCCGCCCGGATGCGCGCCCACCGGTCATGCACGACAAACAGCACGAACATCGGCACCAGCCAGCCAAAGCCGTAGTCCTCCTTGTGCGACCACCAATGCGACTGGTCCCAGGCGATAAAACCCATGAAGCCAAGACCCACCAAAAGGGTTCCCATAAACGGACGGGGGACGGCGGCGGTGGTCGTTGGAACGGTGCTCTGCATGGGTCGTTAAGGAAGATGCTCCCGAGGGACGGGAAAGCATGAATGTGTCCAATGCTTCGACCTCGGGCCAGCACATTTGCTCAACGTTATTTTACAGTTTCGTATCCCCCTCCGTCACGTCACGGGCCTTCTCCATCCGGGTCCAGCGCCCTGCGCACCACGGCCGCCAGGTCGGGATCGAGTCCGGGCAGCGCGGCCGTCATCCGCCGCCGGAAATCGTCCGGCGGCACCGGCTCGGCATCCAGCAGGATCGGCGATCCCTTCATCAACGGCGGCCGGCTGCCCGTCTCCACCAGCTGCTGCCGCCAGTCCGCGTCGCCCGGACGCCAGGTGAACACCCGCTCGCCCGCACCCTCGGCATGGCAAAATTGCAACCCGGCGACGCGATCAGCCCCGGGGCCGGCGGCGGCCGCATACCACACCATCAGGTCGCCCGACGGACTTTGAAACCAGCGACGACGGCCGCCCGGCTCCTGCCGGACGTTTTTGTATTCAACAAACCATGACGCCTGCATGACGTTTCGCGCCGTCCGTGCGTTTTCAGGCGCGGGTGAACAGCAGCGAGGCGTTGGTGCCGCCAAAGCCGAAGCAGTTGGCCAACGCCGCCCGCACCGGCCGGCGCACGGCCGCACCCGGAGTGAGGTTGAGCCCCAACGCCGCGATGTCCGGATCGGGGTTGTCCAGATTGATCGTCGGCGACACCACCCCGTCGTGGATGGACATCACCGCCGCCAAGGCGCTCATGCCGCCGGCCGCGCCGAGCAGATGGCCCGTCATCGACTTGGTCGCGGTCACGTTGAGACCGGCCAGTTGGTCCGCGAAAACCGTGGCGATGGCCTGCGCCTCCTCGCCGTCGCCGGCCGGCGTCGCGGTGGCGTGCGCCGAGACCACATCGACCCCGGTCGGCGGCAGCCCGGCCTGCGCCAACGCCGCCAGCATCGAACGCTGCGAGCCCTCCGCGCCCGGAGCCAGCGACGTCAGGTGATACGCGTCGGCCGAGGCGCCGTAGCCGGCCAGCTCGGCGTAAATGTGCGCCCCGCGCGCCAACGCCTGCTCCCGCTCCTCCAGCACGAAAACCACCGCGCCCTCGGAAAATACAAACCCGTCGCGCCCCTGATCGTAGGGCCGCGAGGCCCCCGCCGGATCGTCGTTGCGCGTGGACAACGCCTTCATCTGCGCAAACGCGCCGATCGCCAGCGGCGTCACCGCGCCCTCCGCTCCGCCCGCCAGCATCACGTCGGCCTGACCGCGACGAATCGCCTCGGCCGCCTCGCCCAGCGCATGACCGCTCGTGGCGCAGGCCGAGGCCACCGCCATGTTTGGTCCGCGCAGGTTGAGCGCCAGCCCGACCTGGCCGGCCAGCAGATTCGGCGCGATTTGCAGAATGAAAAACGGGGAGATTTTGCGAAACCCGCCGGTGTTCAGCGTGGTTTGCATCGCCTCGATCTCCGGCAATCCGCCGATGCCGACGCCCAGCGAGACACCCATGCGCTCCGCCTTCAGCGTGCCCCGGTGCGCGTCCAACCCGGAATCGGCATAGGCCTCCACCGCCGCCGCCGAACCCAGATGGGTAAACCGGCCGAACTTGCGCGCCTCCTTCGGCGAAAACGCCGCCGTCAACGCCTCGCCGTCCGCCCCGCGCGGATACAGGGGCGCGGGCAACGGTGCCGTCGGATCAAAATCACGCACCTCTCCGGCGATGCGCACCGGACAGGTCGCGGCGTCAAACCGCGTGATCGGCCCGATGCCCGACCGGCCGGCCACCAGACCGGACCAAGTCCCGCCGGCCGAGTTGGCCAAGGGAGTGACAGCGCCAAGACCGGTGACCACAACGCGGCGACCGGAAACAGAGGAAGGGGTGCTCATAAGTAGGTAAGTAGGTGAAAAGACGTATTCGGAAATCGCGAAAAGGAGACCCAATGGCCGACCCGCCCGGCAAAGTCAGCCCTGTTTTACAGGCCAAAAACGCGCCGTTTCCGGCCCCGGGATGGGGCTTTGACAACCACCCGCCGCCCGCTTTGGATGCCGAACGATTTTCATCATGCAGCAGCTCCACCCTTACTGGCGAATGGACTACATCGAAGCCCCTCGCCCTCCCGCCTCCCGGCGACCTTTCACCGAGCTGCCCGCCTCCGGCGATGACCGGGCGGCGTTGATCGTGCACCGCACAAAACACAGCTACCTGATGCTCAATCGGTTCCCTTACAACCCCGGCCACCTCCTCGCCATCCCCTTCCGCGAGGTCTCCGACCTGCCCGAGTTGGACGCAGCCGAACGCGCCGATCTTTTTGAAATCCAGATCTTCGCCCAAAGCCTGCTCCGCCACGTCATGAAACCCGACGGCTTCAATCTCGGTTTCAACCTCGGCTCCGCCGCCGGCGGCAGCATCGCCCACCTCCACGGCCACATCGTCCCCCGCTGGAACGGCGACAACAACTTCATGCCCGTGCTCGGCCAGACCCGCATCCTGCCGCAGGCCCTGGAACAAACCTGGGAACGCCTCACCGCCGGCGTCGCCGATCTCGTCGCGCGTCCCTGAACCCGCGCCGGCCGGGCCGCGCGACGCACCGTCGCGCCCGCCGCCCGCCATCCTGAACATGGCTTCCAAAAAACTCCATTTCCCCTCCCCCCGCCACCTCCACCAGCTCTACGCCGGTCGCGAGGACAACCTCGCCCTCGCCGAACGCCTGCTCGGCGTCAGCCTCGTCAGCCGCGACGACTGGCTCGCCATCGACGGCCCCGACGCCGCCATCGCCCGCACCGAGGTCCTGCTCGGTTTCCTGCAGGAAGCCCGCGCCCAAGGCGTCGCCATCCGCACCCCCGACTTCGAACGCTTCGCCGACCTCGTCGCCCGCGGCGAGGACACCCAGCTGCGCGCCCTTTTCGATCAACCCCTGATCGTCCCCACCCAGCGCAAGAGCATCGTCCCCAAAACCCTCGGACAAAAACTCTACCTCCAGTCCATCCTCGCGCACTCCCTCGTCTTCGGCGTCGGCCCCGCCGGCACCGGCAAGACCTACCTCGCCATGGCCGCGGCCATCTCCGCCCTGCTCAAAAACGAGGTCCGCCGCATCATCCTCACCCGCCCCGCCGTCGAGGCCGGCGAAACCCTTGGTTTTCTCCCCGGCGACCTGCGCGAGAAAATCCTGCCCTACCTGCGCCCGCTCTACGACGCCATGCACGACATGCTCGACCCCGCCGACGTGGCCAAGTTTACCGAGCAGGGCGTCATCGAGATCGCCCCCCTCGCCTACATGCGCGGACGCACCCTGAGCGACGCGTTCATCATCCTCGACGAGGCCCAGAACACCACGCCCGAGCAAATGATGATGTTCCTCACCCGCCTCGGCGAAGGCTCCCGCATGGTCGTCACCGGCGACATCACCCAAGTCGATCTGCCCAAGGCCAAGGTCTCCGGCCTCATCGAAGTGGAACGCATCCTGCGCCACGTGCCCGGCGTCGCCTTCCACCGCTTCAGCGGTGCCGACGTCGTCCGCCATCCGCTCGTGCTCAAGATCATCGAAGCCTACGACCGCTACCAAAACCCGATCAACGCCGCCGAATCCCCGGCCCGTTGAAAACCAATCCGCGATGAGCTTCCTCGACCGCCTCCAGGCCCTTTTCTCCGGCTCCGCCCCGCGCCGCCGCCGCAAATCCGCATCGACCGGCGGCCCCGCCGCCTACTTTGAAACCAGCCGGCTGATCGCCTCCCTCATCTTCATCGCCACCGTCGTCGCGATCGTCGTCATCAGCTTCGTCGGCGTCTCCTCCGGCAACCTCCCCGTGCTGCCCAATCAGGTGGCCCCCGTGCGCATCGTCGCCAGCCTGCCCTTCACCTACGAAAGCGCCGAGAAAACCCAGCTCCTGCGCGAACAGATCCGCGACCGCGTGCCCCCGGTCTATCGCATCGACCTCACCCCCTACACCCAGTTCGAAACCCACCTGCGCGAACTCGTCGCCGGCTTCGACAGCGTGGACAACCTCCCGCCCGAAACCCACGCCACCGCCCTCGCCTCACTGCGCGACACCTTCAACGCCCAAGGCCCCTACCGGACCACTCTCGAAGAAATCAAAACCCTCTACTCCGTCGGCGACTCCGCCGCCCGCCACGCCCTCGCCGAAAACGGGCTGAGCATCCTCAACTCCATCTACCGCCAGGGCGTGCACGACGGCGCCACCCTCTCCCGCTCCCCCGCCTCCGGCCAGACCGAGCTGTTCCAAATCATCCGCGCCGAGAACGACATCGTGCAACGCCCCGCCGACTCGCTGGAAGACGCGCTCACCTTTCTGCGCATCAGCCTCGCCGCCGAAGGCGGCGACCGCACCCGCAACCACGCCCTCTTCCGCCTCTTTCGCAACGGCCTCACCCCCAACCCGACTTTTGATCGCGACGCCACCCGGGCCCGCCAGGCCGAGGCCTCCCGCCAGCTCAAGCCCGTCGTCGTCCACGTCGAACGCAATCAGACCATCATCGAGCCCGACACCCGCGTCACCCAGGAACAATACGAGATGCTCGCCGCCCACCGGCGCGCCCTCGTCGAGCAGGGCGGCGCCCTCATCGACGAAGGCCTGCAACTCTTCGGCCGCACCCTCCTCGTGCTCGCCATGGTCCTCGCCAGCCTCCTCTA
>Ga0079224_100008081_pt1 | contig 14212 bp, 11 predicted proteins | sample Stecom2015_FD_80414 | JGI IMG/M metagenome (GOLD analysis project Ga0079224, IMG submission 80414) | Agricultural soil microbial communities from Utah to study Nitrogen management - Steer compost 2015 | ecosystem: Environmental > Terrestrial > Soil > Agricultural land | place: USA: Utah...
CGTGTTGCGAGCCCGGGAGTTCGTGTTGCGGCTCGCGGGTGAAATGCAGCTCCGGGCTCGTGGCGTGACTGGGTGCCGTGTTGCGGATGCAGGGACATCGTGTTGCGGGTTACGGGGGCTCGCCCGGGGACGACACGAGTCCCCGGACCCGCAAAACCAGCCCCCGAATTCACCACACACGCCCCCAGAGCCACAACACGCGCACCGGAATCCGCAACACGGGCCCCCAGGGCCACAACACGCGCCCCGGAATCCGCAACACGGGCGGGTTTGGCGGGGGTGGCTGTTCGGCCGGTGACGAAGGCGTGCCGGTCGTCGACGACGAAACGTCTACCCTGGCCGGCATGGTGCTCGATCTCAACAGCGACCTCGGCGAAGGCTTCGGCATCTGGCCGCTCACCGACGACGACGCCCTGCTCGACGTCGTGACCAGTGCCAACGTCGCATGTGGATTCCACGCAGGCGACCCCACCGTGCTGCGCCGCGTCACCGAACGCTCCGCCGAACGCGGCGTGGCCATCGGCGCGCAGGTCGGCTACCGCGACCTCGCCGGCTTCGGCAGGCGCTTCATCGACGTCGACCCGGCCGAACTGGTCAACGACGTCATCTACCAGATCGGTGCACTCGACGGATTCGCACGCATCGCCGGCACCCGCGTGCGTTACGTCAAACCCCACGGCGCCCTGTACAACACCGTCGCCCACCACACGGCACAAGCCGAAGCCGTCGTCGACGCCGTCCGCCGCTACGACCCCACGCTGCCCATCCTCGGACTGCCCGGGTCCGAACTCCTCCGACTCGCCGACGAGGCGAACCTGCCCACCGTCGCCGAAGCCTTCGCCGACCGCGCCTACACGCCCGAAGGCCGCCTCGTCTCCCGCCGCGAACCCGGCGCCGTCATCCACGACGCCGACACGGTCGTCGCGCGCAGCGTGCGCATGGCCACCGACGGCACGGTCACCGCGATCGACGGAACCGACATCGACGCACGCCCACGGTCCCTGTGCCTCCACGGCGACACCGCAGGCGCCGTCGACCTCGCCCGGCGCGTCCGAACAGGACTCCTAGACGCCGGCGTCGAACTCGCACCCTTCGCATAACCGCCGACGGCGGGGGCTCGTCGCCCTCAGGCGTCTCGACCGTGATGGCCGCCGCGACGTCCGGAGCGCCAGGCCGACACAGCCATCACTACGCCCGCGCAGACCTGAGCCAGGGACAACCACACCGGGTTGTCCGAACCAACCGCCAGCCACAGACCAATGCCGGCAACCACCACCCCGGCAACGAACGCCACCCGGGGTGGCGGCCACGTGGCAGCGTCGCCCCGTTCCCGCGCGTCACTCATCGCCGCCGCCCGTCATGTGTCCCGCAGCTCGGCCACGCGGAGCGTGCGCAACCTCGCCAACGCGGCCGCGACCTCGAACCGCCGCGGAACGACGTAATCGCCGAGGAAACCGTGCCGGATCGCATCCGCGCCGTCGGCCAGGTCCCGCTCGAGCAGCTCGAGGAACTCCGCGACCGTCCGCTTGCCGTCGATCAGTCCACTCTCGACACCGTGGGTCAACGCCAACCCGATGCCCATCACCTGGCCCGCGTCGACGATCTGTTCCACCGCGCGCAGATCGATGTCCGACTCGCCGTAGGTGAGCGTGTCGATCCCGCGGGTCTTCAGCTTGCGCCGCCCCTTGTGCTCGGCCGACAACGACGCCGGGTCGCACACGCGATGCCGGATCGCGGGGAAACCGTCGGCCTCGACCACGCGATGCTCCGACGAGCGCAATCGCAGCGCCCGCTCGGTCGCATCCTCCGGGTGGTAGGAGGCCATCATGATCACGCGGTCGGCGACGTCGAGGTAGTCCCCGGACCCGCCCATCACCAACACGGTCGACACGCCGTGCTGCTCGTACAACGGCCGCACCAGGTCGACGAACGGCGTCAGCGGCTCGTTGCCCTTCGCCACGAGTTCCTGCATCCGCGCGTCGCGGATCATCAGGTTCGTCGCCGCCGTGTCCTCGTCGATCAGCAACACCTCGGCGCCCGCCTCGACGGCCTCGATCGTGGTCGCCGCCTGCGACGTCGAACCGGACGCGTTCGAGGTCGAGAAATCGCGGGTGTCGCTGCCCGTCGGCAGTTCGCCGACGAACGCGCTCACGTCGACCCGCTGCACGCTGCGGCCGTCCTCGGCGCGCACCTTCACGGTGGACGAGCGGCTGACCACCAACTCTCTGCCGTCGCCGGGAACGTGGTCGTACACGCCGCGCTCCAACGCGCGCAACAATGTCGACTTGCCGTGAAAACCACCGCCGACGACCAACGTGATGCCCTCGGCGATCCCCATGCCGCTGACCGTGCCGCGGTTGGGCAGCTCGACCGTCGTGCGCAGTGACTCCGGCGAGGTGAACGGAACCCCGTCGGCCAATGGCCGGTCGTCGGTGCCACTGCGACGCGCGAGCATGGCGCCGTTGGCCACGAAGGCCACCAGTCCACGTTCGGCGAGCATTCCGCGCAACGCATCGGTGTCCTCGACGGACTCGACGAACGCCTCCACTGCGTCGGCGTCCAGCGCGTCGCGGCGCAACGCCTCCACGGCGCGGGGGAGCTGTTCGCACAACGCCCGCCGCGCGCCGCGGCCGTCGATCCGGCGCCGCGGTCCGGGCAGATCGATGCCCAGCCGCACCGTCAACGCGCCGCCGGACACGCGCATGGCGCTGCGATCCAGCACCTGCTGCCCGCCGACGTCGACCTTCAACAGCGACCCGCGCAGCTGCTTTCCCAGCGTCCGCAACAGAAAGTCCGCCAACGCGCGCGCCCGCACCGGAGTGTTCCACCAGGACCCGGGAAACGCCGCGTACTCGGCGTCCACGCGTATCTCGACCCGGCTCGCCGGCGCGAACGGATCGGTCTGCGCCTTCCGCACCGTCACCGTGTAACCGTCGGCCGTCCAGTCGCCCTGGAGACTCTTGTACCTGCCGTAACTCTGACCGTCGAGCTGTGTGAGCCGCCGTGCGAGCTCGTCGACCGTCCGTTCGTCGCCCCTGTCACGTGCCATCGCCTGTCCACGGTACGGGTCGTGGGCGTGGCACGTGGATCAGGACTCGGCCGACAACGCCAGATACACGTCCACCTGGGTGCGGAAATCGGTGAGATCGACGCCCAGCAGTTCGCCCGCCCGAGCGATCCGGTACCGCAACGTGTTGACGTGCACGTGCAGTCGGCGCGCGGCGCGTGCGGGCGAGGCCGAACATTCCAGATACACCCGCACCGTGCGCAGCAACTCCGGGTGCTCCGGCAACGGTCCCAGCACGCGCGCGGCCAACGCGCGGCGCAACTCGTCGGGCGCGCCCGCCAACAACAGACGGTGCATCCCCAGTTCGACACCCGAGGCGACCGCCACCCGCTCCGGCCGTGCCGCCGCGGCCTGCACCGCATGGCGAGCCTCCTCGCCCGCCCCGCGCAGTCCGTGCACCGAACTCGGCCCGCCCGCACCGATCAGCACCCGTCCGCTGCCGAGCACCGACAACACGTCCATCGCCTGCTCGGCCCAGTCGTCCGGCCAGGGGGCGTCCGAGGCGACCACCGCCCAGGACTCCCCGTCCACTCCGTCCACCCGGCCGCCGACCTCGCCCACGAACACGCGGTCGAGGTCGGCGAACGCCGTCAGCGCCTCGTCGAGGATCTCGGCGGCCGCATCGGCACCGGGCGTGCGCGCCAACAGCACCCGCACCGACTCGTCCGGCGACAGGCCCGCCGCCTCGACGGCACGGGCGAGCTCCGCACCCGTGCACGCCGGATCGGCCAACGCCTCCAGCAGCGGCACGGCGACCTGCATCCGCGCGCGCCGCACCTCGTCCCGCCTGCCCCTGGCCAAACCGACCAGATTCGCCAGCTCCTCGGCGACCTCTTGGCCTCCGGGGCTGAGCTCGGCGTCGACGATCAGCGACCACGGCACGGCATGCCGTCCGCCGACCGGAACGGCCGCCCGCCGCCGCGGCGGCCCCGGCGTGCTGGCCGCCACCACACGTCCGGTCGCCGCGACCACCCAGCAGTCCGCACCCAGCTCGGCCGCGCCGTAGGTCAACAGCGCGGGCAGCGACGAGTCCTCCGCAGCCGCCGACAGCAACCGTTTGCGCGCGCCGTCGGTCTCGGCTGCCAACGCGAGCACGACCTGTTCGGTGATCACCGCGAACGACAGGTCCGCGGGCACTTCCAGCAGGGGCATCCGATGCCGCCTGCACGCCGCGACGAGGTCGTCGGGGATGCCGCCGGTGTCGGCGCCGGACGCGGCCAGCGCGGCACACCGGGCCTCGGCGAGCGCACGCACGAACGGGTCCGCGTCGCCGGGAGCGCGCCACCACAGCAGCCCCGACAGGACGAACTCGCCCTCGGACAGGTACCGGCTCGGATCGGGCAGCTCGGTCACGTAGATCCGGCTGACCTCGCGGTCGAGCAGGTTCCCGCCCGCGTGCAGCCGCAACCGCAGGCCAGGGAGCTCCAGCAGAGTTTTCACCAGCGTCATCAGGTTTGTAGGAAAGCACAAAACCGGCGGCTCGTGGGGCTCGTCGTTTCATACATCCGCGCCGTTGCCGCGGGGTAACCCTGGCTGTCTACTGGCACACACAGCCCGAGACCCTGGAGTCAGCCCGTGGAATTCCTCCGACCGGAGACCCTGGACGAGGCGCTCGCCGTCATCGCCGAGCGGCCCGGCGCCCTGCCCATCGCGGGCGGCACCGACGTCATGGTCGAACTCAACTACGACCACCGCCGTCCGGACTGCCTGGTGGACCTGACGCGGATCGCCGAACTCGCAACCTGGTCCGCGTCGGAAGGGCACGTCCGCCTGGGCGCGGGCGTGCCCTACACCCGCCTCATCACCGAACTCGGCGATGCGTTGCCCGGACTGGCCATGGCGGCCCGCACCGTCGGCTCCCCGCAGATCCGGAGCCGCGGCACCGTCGGCGGCAATCTCGGTGCCGCCTCTCCCGCAGGCGACACCCATCCGGTCCTGCTGGCCGCAGGCGCCGAGGTCGAGGTCGCGTCGGCACGCGGGAGCAGACGGATCCCCGCGACCGAGTTCTACACCGGGGTCAAACGCAACGCGCTCGAGGCCGGCGAACTGATCACCGCCGTCCACGTGCCCACCGCCGGCAGGTCGGCCGAGCAGTTCAGCAAGATCGGCACGCGCAACGCGATGGTGATCGCGGTGTGCTCGCTGGCGGTGGTGATCCGCGAGGGGCACGTGAGAGTGGCGATCGGTTCGGCCGCGCCCACACCCCGCAGGGTCGCCGACGCCGAGGCGTTCGCGACGGCGGAACTGCCGTGGGACACCGGCGCGCCGCTGCCGGACGCGCTCACGCGGCGGTTCGCCGAACTCGTCGGCGCGGCCACCGAACCGATCGACGACGTCCGCGGGACCGCCGAGTACCGCACCCACGCCCTGGGTGTCCTCGCGCGACGAGCACTGACGTGGGCGTGGAACGACTACCGAGGGAGTGAGCGGGCATGCGCGTGACCCTGACCGTGAACGGTGAGCAGCGGTGGGCCGACGACGTGTGGGAGGGCGAGAGCCTGCTGTACGTGCTGCGCGAGCGTCTCGGCCTTCCCGGCTCGAAGAACGCGTGCGAACAGGGCGAATGCGGTTCGTGCACGGTGTATCTCGACGGTGCGGTCGTGTGCTCGTGCCTCGTCGCCGCGGGACAGGCCGAGGGACGCGAGGTGCGCACCGTCGAAGGGCTGGCCGACGGCGAGAAGCTCGACCCGGTGCAGCAGTTCTTTGTGGATTCCGGGGCGGTGCAGTGCGGATTCTGCACCCCCGGCCTCGTCGTCGCCGCCCACGACCTGTTGGCGCGTGAACCGGACCCGAGCGACGAGGAGATCCGGGAGGCGCTCGCCGGAAACCTGTGCCGGTGCACCGGATACGAGAAGATCCTCGAGGCGGTACGGACGGCGGCGAGTGCGCGATGATGATCGTCGAGAACGCGGCCGTGGCCACGGTCGACGCGCAGGGAACCGAGTACCGCAACGGCCACGTGGTCGTCGACGGCGGGGTTCTCGTCGCCGTCGGTGACGGACCGGCGCCCGGTCAGTACACCGGCACCCGGATCGATGCGTCGGGCTGCCTGGTCACCCCCGGACTGGTCAACACCCATCACCACCTGTACCAGTGGGCGACCCGTGGCTACGCCGCCGACTCGACGCTGTTCGAGTGGCTCGTCGAGCTCTACCCCGTGTGGGGCGGGCTCGACGCGGAGATCACCCATGCCGCGGCGTCGGCGGGGCTGGCGAGGTTGGCCCTCACCGGCTGCACGACGGTCGCCGACCACCACTACGTCTTCCCCCGCGACGGCGGCGACCAGATGGACGCGCTCGTGTCCGCGGTCCGGCGCGTCGGCGTGCGCGGGCACCTGGTCCGCGGCTCCATGGACCGCGGCGAGTCGCAGGGCGGACTGCCGCCGGACCATCTCGTGGAGGACATCGACGCCGCGCTCGCCGGTACCGAGGCCGCCGTCGACACCCACCACGATCCCTCGCCCGAGGCACGCGTGCGCATCGCCGTGGGGCCGTGTTCGCCGTTCACGGTCACCGAGCGGCTCATGGTCGAGGCCGCGGAACTGGCCCGCCGCAAGGGAGTCCGGCTGCACACGCACCTCGCGGAGACGCTCGACGAGGAACGGCAGTGTCTCGCCGAGTTCGGGTGCACGCCCGCCGAGTACGCCGACAAACTCGGCTGGCTCGGCGACGACGTGTGGCTGGCCCACACCGTGCACCTGGCCGACGACGCCGTCCGCCGGATGGGTGCCACCGCCACCGGATCGGCGCACTGCCCGACGTCGAACGGCCGCCTCGGCACGGGTATCGCACCGGCGCGCGCACTGCTCGACGCGGGCGCGCCGGTCGGCCTCGGGGTCGACGGTGCCGCGTCCAACGAGTCCGGTGGGCTCGGCGAGGAACTGCACCAGGCGTTGCTGCAGGCCCGGCAACAGGGCGGGCCCCAGGCGCTCACCACGAGGCAGGCGCTGTGGATGGCGACCATGGGCGGGGCGCGGTGCCTCGGCCGGGACGGCGAACTCGGCTCGCTCGAACCGGGCAAGCTCGCCGATCTGGCCGTGTGGGACCTGCGCGGACTGGGCTTCGCGGGCATCGACGACCCGGTGGCCGCACTCGTGCTGGGACCCCGGGCCGACGTGAGACTGCTGCTCGTCGGCGGCGAGACCGTCGTCGCCGACGGGCAACTGCACAGCACCGACGAGACCACCGTGGCCGCGGAACTGAGCGCTGCGAGCAGGAGGATGCGATGACCACGAGCTCCTCGACGGCAGGCCCACTCGTCACCGGCGGCACCGCCACCGAGGGCGGGGTGGGCGCGAGTCCGGCCCGGCCCGACGGCACGCGCAAGGTGCGGGGCGAGTTCGCCTACTCGTCCGACCTGTGGCACGAGGACATGCTGTGGGGCGGCACCCTGCGCAGCCCGTACCCGCACGCGCGCATCACGCGGATCGACACCTCCCGCGCGCTGGCTCTGCCCGGGGTGTACGCGGTGCTGACCCACGACGACGTGCCCGGGCTCAACCGGTACGGCCTCGAACATCCCGACCAGCCGGTGCTCGCCGAGGACGTCGTCCGGTATTGCGGCGAACCCGTCGCCGTCGTCGCCGCCGACCACCCGGAGATCGCCCAGCGTGCCGTGGCGTTGATCGACGTCGACTACGAGCCGCTCGACCCGGTCACCGACGCCGAACAGGCGGCCCACGGTCAGGCGGCCCCGCTGCACCCCGACGGCAACGTCGTCCGCCACGCGCCGGTGCGGCGCGGGCAGCCGGCTGTCAACGCCGACGTCGTCGTCACCGGACGCTACGAGGTCGGCATGCAGGACCAGGCTTTCCTCGGCCCCGAGTCGGGCATGGCGGTGCCGGACGGCGACGGCGGGGTCGACCTGTACGTCGCCACCCAGTGGCTGCACGTCGACCAGCAGCAGATCGTCGCCGCGCTCGGCCTGTCGCCCGAACAGGTGCGCCTGACGCTCGGCGGGGTCGGCGGTGCGTTCGGTGGCCGCGAGGACCTGTCGATGCAGATCCACGCGTGCCTGCTGGCGCTGCGCACCGGCAAACCCGTGAAGATGGTCTACAACCGCGAGGAGTCGTTCCACGGTCACGTGCATCGGCACCCCGCGACGATGTACTACGAGCACGGCGCGACCCGGGACGGCAGGCTCGTCTACGTCACCGCGCGGATCTACCTCGACGGCGGTGCCTACGCCTCGTCCACCGGCGCGGTGGTGGGCAACGCCGCCACCCTGGGGGTCGGCCCGTACGACGTGCCGAACGTGCGCGTCGACTGTTGGGGCGTGTACACGAACAATCCGCCCTGCGGGGCGATGCGCGGGTTCGGTGCGGTGCAGGCCGCGTTCGCCTACGAGTCGCAGATGGACAAACTCGCCGACGCATGTGGACTGTCGCCGACGGAGATCCGCCGTCGCAACGCCATGCAGGAGGGCACCGTCATGCCGACCGGCCAGGTCGTGGATTCCGAGGCGCCCGTCGCCGAGCTGCTCGACCGCCTCGAGCGGATGCCGCTGCCGGAACGGAACGCTGCGGAAGCCGGCGGCACCGACCTGCGCAGGCTGCCCGGCGGAGTGTCGAACACGACGCACGGCGAAGGCGTGGTGCGCGGTGTCGGATACGCCGTGGGCATCAAGAACATCTGCTTCTCCGAAGGCTTCGACGACTACTCGACCGCCCGGGTGCGGCTGGCCGTGGTCGGCGGCGAGCCCGCGGCGACGGTGCAGACCGCGGCCGCCGAGGTCGGCCAGGGACTGGTGACCGTTCTGCAGCAGATCGTGCGCACCGAACTCGGTGTCGAGCGCGTGACGATCCTGCCGATGGACACCTCGATCGGCAGCGCCGGTTCGACGTCGGCGTCGCGGCAGACCTAAGTCACCGGCGGAGCGGTGCGGGCGGCCGCGTTGACGGTGCGGTCTGCGCTACTGGCCAGGGCCGCGGCCACGCTGGGGCGCACGGAGGCGGAGCTGCACCTCGACGGACTCAAGGTGACCTCCGCCGACGACGAGGTGCTCGCCGACGTGGCCGACGTGCTCGGGGACGGCGAACTCGACGAGACGGTCGAGTGGCGCCATCGTCCGACAGAGACGCTCGACCCGGAGACCGGCCAGGGCGATGCCCATGTGCAGTACGGCTTCGCCGCCCACCGCGCGGTCGTCGACGTCGACACCGAACTCGGCCTGGTCAAGGTGGTCGCGCTCGACTGCGTGCAGGACGTCGGCAAGGCGCTCAACCCGCAGGCGGTCGTCGGGCAGATCCAGGGCGGTTCGGCGCAGGGACTCGGTCTGGCCGTGATGGAGGAGATCCGGACCGACGGAGGCGTGATCCGCAATCCGTCGTTCACCGACTACCTCATCCCGACCGTTCTCGACATGCCGCCGATGACCATCGACGTGCTCGAACGCGCCGATCCGCACGCGCCCTACGGTCTGCGCGGGGTGGGGGAGCCGCCGACGATCTCGTCCACCCCGGCGATCGTCGCCGCCATCCGTGCGGCGACCGGCAAGGAGCTTCCGCGGGTGCCGGTGCGCCCCGAACACATCGCCTGCGCAGGCGATGCGGTTCCGGAGGGCTCGCCCACGGGGGACGCCGGCTGACGCCTCAGCGCAGTTCACGCGCGAGTGCCGCGACGGTGCGGCCCGCGGCGGCCAGCGGTTCGGTACTGCGCAGCGAACGGCTGAGCACGAACGCGCCCTCGAGGCTCGTCACCGTCGCGATCGCCAGCCTGCGTGCGTCCTCGGCGGACAGGCCGAACGCGGTGTAGACCTCGGTGCCCTTCGCCAGCCACGCCTCGAAGACCTCGGCCGTGGCCTGGCGCAGGTTCTCGTTGCTGCTGGCCACTTCGAGGGCGATCGTCGCGATGGGGCAGGCGTCGGCGTAGTCGGTCTCGACGAGCGTCTCTGCGGCACCCGCGAAGGCGCTCTCGATGCCGTCGACGAGGTCGTCGGCCGCAGCGATGTAGATGTCGAACAGCGCCGCGTAGGGAAGGCCGGCCTCGCGGATCACCTCGGCGCCCAGCTGCTGCTTGCCACCGGGGAAGAAGTGGTAGAGCGAGCCGAACGGCGCCTCCGCGCGGGTGATGATCTGTTTGACCCCGGTGCCGGTGTAGCCCTGCCGCCGGAACAGTTCGGCGCCTGCGGTCACGATGCGTTCGCGTGTGCTCGCCATGCGCTGCATTCTACGTTAGCCTCTCACTAGAGCGATCTATCAAGTCACGGCGTTCGCACGAGTCACGGGTCGTCGAGTGGGACTCGGGTGGGGAGTGGTCATGGCCGTCGAGATGCGTGGTGAGCTCGCCACGGTCGAACTGTCCGCAGGCACGATCGAGTACCGCGACACCGGCGGGGACGGCCCGGTGCTGGTGTTCCTGCACGGACCGCCGATGAACGCCACGGTGTGGCGCAAGGTGCTCGAGCGGCTGCCGGGCGAGTACCGCTGCGTACTGCCGACCTGGCCGCTCGGCGGGCACCGCATCCCCATGCGGCCGGACGCCGACCTGAGCCTGCGCGGCATCGGCCTGCTCGTGGGCGAGTTCCTCGAGCGACTGGACCTGCGCGACGTGACGCTCGTGCTCAACGACTGGGGCGGCGGCCAGGTGCTGCTCACCGAGGGGAGGACCGAACGTCTCGCCAGGGTGGTGCTGTCCTCGTGCGAGGCCTTCGACAACTACCCGCCCGGGATCCCCGGAAAGCTGCTCGGGGCGCTCGGTCGCATCCCCGGTGGCATCGCCGCGCTGCTGCATCTGTTGAGGTTCCGCGCCGTCCAGCGTGCTCCCGGCGGATGGGGGTGGATGTCGAAACGTCCGATCCCCCAAGAGGTCCAACGGGACTGGTTCACACCGGGCCGTGGGGACAGGGCCGTGCGGCGCGACCTGATCCGATACGGCAGGGGCATTCCGCCGAAACCCGTGCTGCGGCAATGGGCCGAGGCGATGGGCACCTTCGACCGGCCCGTGCTGGTGGCGTGGGCGGCCGAGGACAAGGTGATGCCGCGCGAGCACGGGCGCAGGCTGGCCGAGTTGTTCTCGCAGGGCAGGCTCGTCGAGGTGCCCGACAGCCGCACGCTCATCCCCGAGGACAACCCGGACTTCTTCGCCCGCCTGCTGCACGAGTTCGTCACCGATGCGTCCGTGCCGCCGAACTCCTCGGCGCGCCGCTGAGCGTCACAGCGCGTCGGCGGCGCTGCGGAGGTCGACGACCAGGGCGTCGTAGTCGGCGTCGCGGTCGCGGGAGCGCAGGACCGACGACGGATGCACCGTGGCGACGGCGCGGGTGTCCGGATCGGCCAGTTCCTCCGGCAGGTGCAGGACCTCGCCCCGCTGCTGCGTGATGCGGAACGACGTGCCGAACACCGCCTGCGCCGCGGTGGCGCCCAACAGCACCACGAGTTCGGGGCGCACCGTCTCCAGCTCGGCCGTGAGCCAGGGCCGGCACGCCACGACCTCGCCACGGGAGGGCTTCTGGTGGATACGCCGTTTGCCCCGCTCCGGCGGCACGAACTTGAAATGCTTGACCGCGTTGGTCAGATACAGATCCTCCCGGTCGAACCCGCTGTCGGCGAAGGCCTTGTCCAACAGCCGCCCCGCGGGGCCGACGAACGGTTTGCCTTCGGTGTCCTCGCGATCACCGGGCTGTTCGCCCACCACCATTACGCGTGCCTGCGCCGGCCCCGACCCGAACACCGCCTGTGTCGCGTTCTCGTAGAGCCCGCAGCCGCGGCAGTCGCGCACCGCGCGAGACAGCGCGCGCAACTCGCGCGTGTCCGGAACGAAATCCGCAGCCGACACCGTTCGATCCGCCATGGACCCGGCTTACCCGATCGGAAGCCGGGTCACGCATCACGCCTTCTCGGTGGCGTCGGCGGGGGCTGCGTTACCGGCGGGGGAGTCCGCTGCGGAGTCTGCCGCGGAGTCTGCTGTGGACCTGCGGATGCGGTCGCCGAAGATCAGGTTGAGCACCACCGCCGCGAGGCATCCGGCGCTGATCCCGGAGTCGAGTACCGTGCCCAGGGCCGAAGGGAATCCGGCGTAGAACTCCGGTGCGGCGATGGGGATCAGGCCGATGCCGAGCGCGGCCGCGACGATCGTGACGTTCGCCGGACGCTCGAACGACGCCTTCGCCAGCGTGCGCAGACCCGACACCGCCACACTGCCGAACAGCACGAGCCCGGCTCCGCCCAGCACCGGCTGCGGCACCAGCGCCACGATGCCGCCCGCCACCGGGAACATGCCCAACAGCACCAGGATCAGCCCGCTCGCGGCCACGACGTACCGGCTGACCATGCGGGTCAGTGCGACGAGTCCGACGTTCTGGGCGAACGCGGTGCAGGCGAACCCGCCGAACACGGTCGCCACGGCGGTGCCGACACCGTCGGCGCGCAGACCGTCGGCGAGCGTGCGTTCCGAGGTCGGCCGGTCGACCACCTCGCCGAGCGCGAGCATGTCGGCCGTGCTCTCGGCCATGATCACCAGCGCGACGATCGCCATCGAGATGATCGCGGCGATGTCGAACACCGGCGTTCCGAAGTGGAACGGGGTCGCGATGCCGAACGCGGGCGCGTCGGCGAGCGTCGACGTGTCGACCTCACCCAGCGGCCACGCCACGAGCGTGCCCAGCACGAGCCCCAGCAGCAGGGCCACGCGGCTCCAGAAACCCGACAGGAACCGGTTGAACGCCAGTACCGCGACGAGCGTGATCCCGGCGAGCAGCAGATTGGTGCCGCCGGCCGACTCCTGCTGGTTCGAGACCCACCCGACGGCCACCGGCAGCAGGGACACACCGATGAGCGTGATGACCGTGCCCGTGACGATCGGAGGGAAGAACCGGGTCAGCCGGGAGAAGAACGGCGCGGCCAGCACGATGAGCACCCCGGCCACGAGCGTCGCCCCGTAGGCCACGCCCAGCGACGCGTCCGGCCCGTGCTGGTCGACGATCGCCAGTACGGGAGCCACCGTCGCGAACGTCACGCCGTTCACGAGCGGCAGCCGGGCCCCGAACCGCCACACGCCGAGGGTCTGGAGCAGGGTGGCCAGGCCCGCGGTGAACAAACTGGCGCTGATGAGCAGGCTCAGCTGACCGGGGGACAGGCCCACCGCTCCGCCGATGATCAGCGGCGGAGCCACGACACCGGCGTACATCGCCGCGACGTGCTGCAGTCCTCCTGCGATCAGCTGGGCCAAGGGCGGTTTCGCGTCGACGGGATGCACGGGAGACTCCAAACGGTGGGGGCTGATCACGCCGATCGGACGGGCGCCGCGGCGACGCGGCCGCTCACGCCGGGACGCGGAGCGGGTCAGAACTCGGGAAGGGAGTACCAGGCCAGACCCGGGTCCGAGCCGGTCTCGTCGTCGCGCCGCACCGTGCCCTCGATGAGCCCGTAGGGACGGTCCGCCGCGTAGAACACCTCGCCCGGGTTGTCGAGTCCGAAGGGGCTCAGGTCGACCAGGAAGTGGTGCTTGTTCGGCAGTGACAACCGGATCTCGGCGACCTCCGGCCGCGCTTCGAGTACGGCTTCGCCCATCGCGTACAGGGTCTGCTGCAGCGACAGGCTGTGTTTCGTGGCGAACGTCTCGAGCAGCGCACGGCGGATCGCGTCGTACGACTCGGACCAGTTGATACCCGTGGTGCTCGCGTAGCGCCAGCGTGCCGTGACCGCCGTCGCAAGAATGCGGTCGTCGGTCTCGGCGAGCGTGGTGTACCGGTCGCGCGGAAAGCCGTGGAACTCCGAACCGGTGGATTTCAGCACGGTCAGTCCGGTCACGCCCGACACGACCCACGCCTGTCCGTCCTGGACCGTGACGGCCGTGGTGCGCTCCTCGTCCCCTGCCCTGCTGAACGCGTGGTCGTGCGGCGTTCCGCCGACGGTGATGCGGTTCCAGCCGTGCTCGGAGATCAGCATGCGCGCGCCCGTGATGTGCTCGAACGAGCCGGTGAAGTGTTCGGCCAGGCGCAGGGCGAAGTCCTCGATCTCGCCGATCCCGTCCCTGGCGAAGGCTTGCGTCGTGTTCTTCTGGGTGTCGGTGGCGACGACGTCGGCGTTGTCGCCCGTCAGATGCGTCCGCTCCAGGTGACCGCGCAACGACGTCGAGACGGTGACGTCCTTCAGGTGGTGCACCGGCCCCTGGCGGTCGACCGTGACGAGGCGGATCTCGGCCTTGC
>Ga0079224_100008082_pt1 | contig 14210 bp, 14 predicted proteins | sample Stecom2015_FD_80414 | JGI IMG/M metagenome (GOLD analysis project Ga0079224, IMG submission 80414) | Agricultural soil microbial communities from Utah to study Nitrogen management - Steer compost 2015 | ecosystem: Environmental > Terrestrial > Soil > Agricultural land | place: USA: Utah...
GACCTGCGGGTATCGACCTTTTTTATGCTCCAATCGGCCGCGTCGAGAATCACCAGATCATAGTCGCCGGACGCGCACACCAGCCATGGTGATATCGCGAACGACGCGTCGATGCCCAGGCGTTGTCGTTCGTCAAGGGTAGGGGAGTAGATGGCGTACTCCTGCTTGTCGCGGAAGTAGGCGAGCATGCGTACGCCGTTACCGGGATCAAATAGCGTCACCGGTACATCGACGGCGACGGAGTCCAGCGGGCGGCCCAGGCTGTCGAACTTGTATATGTACTGTTCGGTAATCGCGTAAAAGTCGCCCGCCCTGTCGACCGTCGTCAATCTGATTCCATCCAATGCCACGGTTCTTTCCTGACCTGCCGCGGAAATACACCCGGCCGACCAGAGAAGGAAGAGAAGGCCTAACGTCTTCATGAGAACGACCTCAGTTTAACATCCTTTCCATCGTACTCGGCATACGGGCTATGGTTGACCCACTCGCCGAGATTAATGTAACGGCTTCGCGGGCTCACAGGTAAGTCGAGGGGCAGGTGGCGGTGTCCGAAGATGTAGAAATCGTGGTGCACACGCTTTTCAAGTTCTCTGCAATAAATGAGGAGAAACTCGTTCTCCTCGCCGGAAAATCGTTCTTCGCGTTTGTTGTTGGTGATGCGGCTTCGTCGCGACCAGGCGTGCGCGATGCGGATGCCCAGGTTCGGGTGAATGCGGGCGAACAGCCATTGGCAGATGGAGCTATTGAAAAAACGCTTGAGGACTTTATACGTCTTGTCGCCGGGGCCCAAGCCATCGCCATGGCCGATGAGTAAACGGTGCGCGCCTACCTGCATGACCTGAGGTTCGCGATAGATGGGGATACCGAGTTCATTGGGAAAATAGTCGAACATCCACATGTCGTGATTGCCCGTGAAGAAAGCGATCGGAATGCCCTGATCGCGCAACTCGGCAAGCTTACCCTGCAGGCGGATGAATCCTTTGGGAATGGCATGGCGGTATTCGAACCAAAAATCGAAAATGTCGCCGAGCAGATATATGGCGTAGGCGCTGTCGCGGATGGAATCCAGCCACGCGGTTATCCTGCGTTCGCGTTCGAGGCTGGCTGCGGCATCCGGCGTACCCAGATGGAAATCAGATGCGAAGTAAATCTTTTTTCCCTCCGGCAGACTCTCGATGGGTGTAAGCATGGATCCCGTTGTGGCGCAATGATATCCGGCAGACGATCAGGCAGAGCCGGCCTGGCGTGCCGCGGGCGGTTCTGCGCTTTCTTCTGACTCGGTTTTGGAATCGGCCGACAGTCCGGCCTGTTTGTCTTCCGGTTTCTCCGCCGCGCTCTTCTCGTCCTCCTTACCGTTACTACTCGTGTACCGTTGATAGGTAGTTGGGTGATCGAACGGTCTCTTTCCGATGAGACGCTCCAGATCCGACTGGAAGATGATCTCCTTCTCCAGCAACTCCTGTGCTACGACATCAAGGTGTTGACGGTGCTGGATGAGCAGTTGCTTGGTTCTCTCAAAGGCGGCGGTGATGATTCGTTTTACTTCGCGGTCTATGCGTTCAGCGGTGGCTTCCGAGTAGGGTTTCTGGAAAGAATAGTCCGAAGCCTTGGAATCATAGAAAGACATGTGGCCGATCTCCTCGTTCATACCATAGATGGTGACCATGCTGTAGGCCATCTTGGTAATCCGCTCGAGGTCGGCGAGGGCACCGGTGGATATCTTTCCGAAAACAATCTCTTCTGCGGCTCTTCCTCCGAACGCCATGCACATAGCGTCAATCATTTGCTCCGTCTGGTAAAGGAACTGTTCCTTCGGAAGGTATTGTGCGTATCCGAGTGCGGCTACGCCGCGGGGCACAATGCTGACCTTAACAAGAGGGTCGGCGTGTTCCAGGAACCATCCGGCCACGGCGTGTCCGGCTTCATGATAGGCCACGATCTTCTTTTCTTCCGGAGAAATAAGTTTATTCTTCTTCTCGAGTCCGCCGATGACGCGGTCGATCGCATCCTGGAAGTCGTGCATGTCTACTGCCTTCTTATCCTTTCTTGCGGCGATAAGTGCTGCTTCGTTACATACGTTGGCGATTTCCGCGCCAGCGAAGCCCGGCGTCTGGGCGGCGAGTTTCTTCGAGTCTACTTCAGTGTCGAGCTTAAGCGGTTTCAGGTGTACTCTGAAGATTGCTTCGCGCCCGATAATATCCGGCTTGTCGATGCTGATCTGGCGATCGAAACGACCCGGTCGCAACAGCGCGGAGTCGAGTACATCCGGACGGTTCGTGGCGGCGAGAATGATAACGCCCGAGTCCGTAGCGAACCCATCCATTTCCACCAGCAGCGAGTTTAGCGTATTCTCTCTTTCGTCATTGGCGCCGGGCAGCTGGCCTCTGCCCCGTGAACGTCCGATGGCATCGATCTCGTCAATAAATACAATACAGGGTGCCTTTTCCTTAGCCTGTTTGAACAAGTCGCGCACACGCGCCGCGCCGACGCCGACGAACATTTCCACGAAGTCGGAACCTGACAGGGAGAAGAACGGTACGGCTGCCTCTCCGGCGACGGCCTTGGCCAACAGGGTCTTACCTGTACCGGGAGGGCCCACGAGCAATGCACCCTTCGGAATTTTACCGCCGAGTTTGGTGAATTTGCTCGGGTTCTTCAGGAATTCCACGATTTCGCGGATTTCTTCCTTGGCTTCATCAAGCCCGGCCACGTCGGCGAATGTAATTTTGACCTTGTTCTCGGCGTCGAACAGTGCCGCTTTCGATTTGCCAATATTGAAGATTTGTCCACCCGGACCGGCGCCACCCGTCATCCGGCGCATCAGCATCCAGAAGCCGAGGAGCAATAAGAACAGAAAACCCCATTGGGCGAGCAGGCCCAGGTAGTTCTCTCTCTTGGTGCTGTCGTATTCTATGGTTGCTGCGCTGGGATAGGTTTTAACCAGCTGGTCGAAGAGTTCGTCGAAGCGGTCGACCGAAACGACCTTTACCTTAAAGTGCGGACCCTTGGGGTCTACGCCCAGGGGACTTTGACTGATTTCCTGTTTGTATTTCGCATTTTGCAACGCCTCCGGCCGGAGTGTGATTTCGGCGATCTCGAGGTTTTTTACCAGCATAACCTTGCTGACATCGTTGCTTTTTACCATCTGTTCGAATTCTGCCGTCGTTTTTTCGGGCAGGTCGGAACTGGTATTGAGGTAAATAATGCCGAAGATCACGGCAATTGCGATCATTATTACCCAGATCTGATAGTTGCCACGGGGAGGCTTCGGGGGTAATAGTTGCTTATTGTCTTTCTGCTTGTCGGCCATTATGCTTTTCTCCTGGTCAGTAGTGGATGCCTGGCGGGATCACTACCGATTATTATGTGATTTTCTCAATTCTACTCCTTCACTTCTGTGATTTCCGCATCGCCCCAGAGCTTCTCCAGTGCATAGTACTCCCGGCGGTCCTTGCGGAATACGTGCGCGACTACAGTTATATAGTCGAGCAACATCCACTCCTTATTGTTTTTCCCTTCTGTGTGCCAGGGATTTTCCTGCAGTACCCTGTAAACCTGCTCGTCTATGGAATCGGCAATAGCGTCAATCTGCTTGTCGGAACTGCCGGAACATATTACAAAGAAGTCAGCTATGGCGTTCTTGAGCTTCCGGAGATCCAGAACGACAATATCCAATGCCTTTTTTTCCTGCATCCCGCTGACGATAACACGGCTGAGCTCGACCGAGTCAATGCTCCCTTTTTTGCCGGTCATTCGAGTAATTTCGTTATTTATTTGTGTCGTCAGCTGTTTTTAAAGTCAAAATTGTTACAAAACTAACCAAAAATAACTTGTATAAAATCCCTGCCAGAACGCTTTTCACCGGCAAGCGGCTCATTTATGTGCCAGAATGTCATTCAACGAATGATTTAGCGACTCAAATACTGGACCAATCTCCGGCACATGAGGGGACTGTCGTGATCACCGACCGTCAACTCAAGGGCCGTGGCCAGCGCGGCAACGCCTGGGTCAGCGCGGATTTCCTCAACCTAACCTTGTCTGTGGTTCTCCGGCCCACTTTTCTCAGTATTCGTGATCAGTTCTATCTCAACGTTGTAGCGTCGCTGAGTGTTCATGATGCGGTCCGGCAATTGCTCGACAGCCCCATTTTTGTCAAGTGGCCCAACGATGTCATCGCCAATGGCGGCAAGATTGCAGGCATACTCATCGAGAACCAGGTGCAGGGCGCCGCGATACAAGCGTCGGTGGTGGGTATAGGTCTCAACGTCAACCAAACCGAGTTCGGGCTTCCTTCGGCAACTTCACTGGCGCTGCAGGCCCGACGTCAATTCGATACCAGTGTCGTATTCGAAATTCTCATGGAACGTCTGGAGGCCCGCTACCTCCAATTGCGGCAGGGAAAGGGGAAGGCACTCAACGCTGCCTATCACGATGTGCTGTACGGTCGGGGAGAACTCCGCCGGTTCGCCTCGGGTGAACGAGAATTTTCGGGCACCATCGTGGGCATAGACCCATCCGGCCGTCTTCAAATCGACTCCGGCGGTGACGTAGCTTCCTTCGGCATACAGGAGATCCGTTATCTCGGCTAGGCCGCGTACTTTTCAAAAGCGCTGACAAAGGCGTTGGTACGCTGCGCACCGACGATCGCGGTTTTCCGGTTCAGAATAAATGATGGTACACTGTGAATGCCGAGCTGGCTGATCTGGCGTGCCTGCTCCCGAATCTTCTCGAGCGCCGCTGGGTCGTCCCACGCCTTTTCGGCCTGCGCCTGGGCCATGCCGGCTGCGGCTGCCACCTGGACTGCGTTGTCGCGCTGCGACAGGTCTATCCCATCGGTGAAGAACGCCTTATGATAAGCTTCCATGACAGCAGGCTGTGCCGCGCCGGCCGCCTGGACGATGGCGTGCAGTCGTCCCGTGTTGGGCAGGACTGGCTGTTTGCTTTGATTAAAGACGATGCCTTCCTCGGCGGCCACCGACGCCACGCGCGCGCTGAGTAACTCGAAGTGGTCGCGACCGCCGAATTTCTCCGCCAGGTGCTCGATGTAGCCGACGCCCGACTCGGGTAGGGTCGGGTTGAGCTCGAAAGGAATGTAGGAAACCTTGAATTCATATTTCCCGTTGCGGGAATCGATCGCCTGTTCCAGACGCCGCTTCCCTATGTAACACCAGGGACACACGACATCGGAGACGACTTCTATTTGTAGGACCTGTTTGGCCATGTTTTTGGTAATTTAGTTGTTATAACACATTTTAGAGACAAGAACGTTCAACCAAGATCATGGCGCTTGCGCGTTTTGCGATGATGAAAGTCGTTGGGGATTGGTGACGGGAAATCGTACTTTTGTGGCCTAAATTGACTAAAACCGATACAATGGCAGTTGCAGAGAAACTTAAATTCAAGGTAAAAGACATTTCACTTGCCGAATGGGGCCGGAAGGAAATCTCCCTGGCGGAGGCCGAAATGCCGGGTCTTATGGCACTCCGTGAGGAATACGGCAAATCCAAACCCCTCGCAGGCGCCCGGATCGCAGGGTGTCTTCACATGACCATTCAGACCGCTGTTCTTATTGAGACCCTTATTGAACTGGGCGCGGAAGTCACCTGGTCATCGTGCAATATCTTTTCTACACAAGACCACGCGGCGGCTGCCATTGCAGCGGCCGGGATACCGGTTTATGCCTGGAAGGGCATGAACGAGGAAGAATTCGACTGGTGTATAGAGCAAACGCTCTTCGCATTTAAGGACGGCAAACCCCTGAACATGATCCTCGACGATGGGGGAGACCTTACCAATATGGTGCTCGACCGCTATCCGGAACTCGTTGACGGCATTCGCGGGATCTCTGAGGAAACGACAACAGGGGTGCACCGACTGATCGAACGCGAGCAGAATGGCAAGTTGCCCCTGCCCGCGATCAACGTAAATGATTCGGTCACCAAATCTAAGTTTGACAACAAGTACGGCTGTAAAGAATCGCTGGTGGACGCCATCCGCCGGGCGACCGATATCATGATGGCCGGCAAGGTGGCTGTCGTGGCCGGATATGGCGACGTAGGTAAGGGTTCGGCGGCCTCGCTTCGCGGCGCCGGTGCCCGCGTGATCGTTACTGAGATCGATCCGATTTGCGCGCTCCAGGCGGCGATGGATGGCTATGCTGTTAAACGCATGGACGACGTCGTTGGTGAAGTGGATATCGTCGTGACCAGCACGGGCAACTGCGATGTGGTGGTCGACCGCCATTTCCTCAAAATGAAAGACAACACGATCGTCTGTAACATCGGCCACTTCGATAACGAGATCGACGTCTCCTGGTTGAGGAAGAATGGTACCTGGGACAACATCAAGCCGCAGGTAGACCTGATCAAACTTCCGAGCGGACGGCAAATCATCCTTCTGGCTGAAGGTCGTCTGGTCAACCTGGGATGCGCGACCGGACACCCGTCTTTTGTGATGTCTAACTCGTTCACAAACCAGACGCTGGCGCAGATCGAGTTGTGGACGAACGCCGGGAAGTACGAGAACAAGGTGTACATGCTTCCCAAGCATCTCGATGAAAAAGTGGCGCGACTTCACCTTAAGAAGATCGGCGTTGAACTGGATGAATTGAATGAAAAGCAGGCACGCTACATTGGCGTAACCCCTGAAGGTCCGTTCAAACCCGATTACTATCGTTACTAGAAACCTGAATCTCTGCTTGCATAAGAGAGGACCCCGGTGAGAATCGGGGTTTTTTCATGCCCGGGAGGTTGCGTGGGTCGTCGGTAAATCCAATATTTGAACGCCGAAGCGTTTTTGCGCGAGGCCCAACCAACCCCGATTATGAAGATACTGGCATCCCTGGCCTGTGTGTTCTTCTTTATTTCCGGTTTTACCCGGAGCGAACGCATCGCCGACGACCAAGTGCAGTTCGTATGCTTGAAGAAGCAGGTATCGCACAACATCTGTCATTACAATTTCATTATAGCAGGCGCCGAGTATCGTTACGTCGATACGGGATGCAAATTCAAGAGTACAAGGGATGTCATCGATCACGCCCGTACGGGTCGTATCGCCCTGGCACGCCACTGGAAAATCGAGTGTCCTATATCAAGCATCGAGGCGGTGCTCGGGCCGACTGCGCCCGCCGTGGCATCGGGTCGTAACAATTGAAAAGACCCGCTCTGTAGAATTTTTTTCCACCCTCCCTTGCTGAGGTACCCTCAGTTCGAGGAATGATTCCACAATTCGCGGGTGTGCGATTTTTTTCGCAATTTCTTTAAGCGTTTGTCTTACAGATTCTTAGTCATCTTCCCCATTTCCGGCACAACATTTCGTCTTAGGGTTCGGCGAAGGCGGTTGCCTTCATAGCAAGTGAAAATGTTTAACTAACTAAATTAACCGACCATGAAAAAAGTGTTGTTTGCCCTCCTGGCCATTATGGGAAGCTTTTCTGTAATGACTGCCGTAGCTAACGTAGCTGATGTAAATGCTATCGTAGCTCTTGAAGATGAAAAAATGCAAATTCAGCCGGAGGAGCTTCCTGATGCCGTAAAAGCTGCCCTTAACAGCGAGGATTATACTGGCTGGCAAATCAGCGCCGCTTACAAGTATGCCGAAAAGGACGTCTACGAAGTGGAACTGAAGAAGGGTGAGGAAGTAGCCACCGTAAAATTTGACAAAGACGGTCAGAAGGTCGAATAATTGGTATCATAATTCGGTCTTTTAATTACCTGTAAAGGAGAAAGTCGGGCATGTCCCGGCTTTCTCTTTTTTGTTTTAGGAAAGGATGCCGCCGCCCGACCCGACTTTTGGTTTAATTTCCTTTTTTCCTTTCGCCAGGGAAGTCGGGAAGGATATTCCGACTTTCTTTTTTATTTTTCAGGGTACCATTTGCTACAGGTCCTGACTGGCTATGCCTAAAATACTCCTGATCGAAGACGACAAGACGTTTTCCAGAATTTTGGAAGGCTTCCTGGGGAAGAACAGGTTTACTGTGGAAACCGCCCAGGATGGAAAGACCGGGCTGCGAAAATTTCACGACGATCACTTCGACCTGGTTCTGCTCGATTATCGACTGCCAGACGTGAACGGCCTGGAGATGCTTCCCTCATTCAAGAAGCACGCGCCGTCCGTACCCGTCATCATTATGACGAGTTTCTCCGACATACGCACAGCGGTAAAGGCCATTAAGTCGGGCGCCTTCGAATACATTACAAAACCCGTCAACCCGGACGAACTTCTCCTGGTCATGAAGACCGCACTCGAAAAAGGTCGTGAAGTCAACGGGCAGCCCATGCCGCAACGCGACGAGCCACTGTCGGAATTCGTAACCGGCAAAAGTGAAGTATCCCAGAAGCTGAATGAGTATATCCGGCTGGTAGCGCCTACCGATATGTCAGTTATCATCGAGGGTGAAAGCGGTACGGGAAAGGAGTATGTAGCGAACTCAATTCACCGCCTGAGCAAGCGCGGAAAGAAACCGTTCGTGGCGGTCGACTGCGGTGCAATCTCTAAAGAACTTGCGGCAAGTGAATTGTTCGGGCATGTGAAGGGCGCATTCACCGGCGCCATCAGCGACAAGATGGGACAGTTCGTCGTCGCAAACGGCGGAACGATATTTCTCGATGAGGTGGGTAACCTTTCATACGAGGTGCAGGTGAAACTGCTGCGCGCCATCCAGGAGCGTGTGATCCAGCCGGTAGGATCGAACAAGGAAATCAAGATCGACGTCCGGATTCTTACGGCTACCAACGATGACCTCGTGGCCAGTGTGCGTCAGGGTGAATTTCGTGAAGATCTGTATCACCGGCTTAACGAATTTAAACTCATGGTGCCGCCGTTGCGCAGCCGGGGCGAAGACCTGATGGAGTTTGCCGAATTTTTCCGAAAGAAGGCTAACGCGGAATTGTCGCGCACTACCGAGCGGTTCGATGAGGCCGTGCTCGATTTGTTTAAAACGTACGACTGGCCCGGCAATCTTCGGGAGATGAAGAACGTGATCAAGCGTGCCGTGTTGCTCACCGACGGAGCGGTCATCACCCTCGATTCGTTGCCGCGCGAAATGATCGAAACGGTCCAGCGTCCCGCTGTTGAACAACCTGAAAAGACTGCGTCACCCATCTACGACCTCAAGGCGCTACAGGAATCTCAGGAGCGGGAGCTCATTGTCAAGACATTGCAGGAAGTGCGATACAATAAATCGCGTGCTGCGCGTATCCTGAATATCGACAGGAAAACGCTGTACCTGAAAATGGAAAAGTACGGTATCACGTAGGCCGTACCAGCTCTTCTTCACGTACGCGCCGGACTAGCGTGTTGACTTCTTCGATAGCCGCGTAGATCCTGTCCGCCATTTCCTGGATGCTCTTTCCTTCCACGATGTCATCTTCGATTTGCCGCAGGCGTTCCGAAAGGCGTTCGACGCCCACCTGCCCGATGCGGCCCGCCAACTTGTGGATGCGCTCACGGATATGGCTAAACTCGAGATGCTTCATATCTTCTTCCAGCTTTTGTGAATCCTCCTCCGTCTCCTGGAGGAATTGCTGCAAAACAGTCTGGTACAATTCCGCATCTCCCATGGTCATTTGTCGAAGAATGTGGAGATCGGGTTTGCCTTCTTCGGCTGGAACCGGCGTCGTATCAGCTTTGATGCCGAGTTGCTGCAACAGTTCGCTTTCGCGGAAGGGTTTGGTCAGCACATGATCGAATCCGCTTTCGATAAGTTGGTGCTTCTCCTGTGGGAGTACGTGCGCGGTAAGAGCAACAATCTTTGTTTCACCGTCAGTCTTTCGGCGCAGCTCGCGGCAGAGTTCGACACCACTGATTCCGGGCAGCCGGATATCGAGAAGAATAAAATTGATGTCAGGATCCAGGGGCGCATTGAGGACGTGCAAAGGATCGCTGTGGGCCTCGTGTGCAATTCCGTGTTTGTCCAATATGATCCGGCAAAGCCGCAGGATCATCGGGTCATCGTCGACGACAAGCACTTTGCTGACCGGTTGCGTGCTCGCATCGCCGCCATATTCTTTCTTGATACTGATGGCGTCGTGCGCAGCCTTATCGAAGTGTAGTTTTACGATGAAGAGGGAACCTTCACCGGGCGTACTCTCCACGGTCAGATGGCCGTTCTGTGCTTCGACCAGCTTTTTGACGATAGTCAGCCCCAGACCCGTTCCGCCGAATTGCCGGTCGATGGTGGCGTGCGCCTGTTCGAACTGGTTAAACACGTTTCCGATCTCCTCTTCCGTCATGCCCAGCCCCGTATCGGAGATGCTGAACGTGCAGTTGACACCGTAGTCTTGTTCTTCGATGTCAACCTGCAATTCTACCTTTCCTTTCAGCGTAAATTTTACCGCGTTGCCCAGCAGGTTGTACAGGATCTGTCGCAAACGGAATGAGTCGCCGATGAGGGGAATGTTCCAGGACGAATCGTAGGTGAGAACGAAGTCAAGATCCCGCTTGACTGCCTGAACACGAATGGCGGCTTCGACTTCCTTCAACACGGCACCGAGGTCGAAGGGATCCCGTTCGATAGTAAGTTTCCCCGATTCGATCTTGCTAAAGTCGAGCACCTCATTGACGATGTGCAGCAAGTGTTCCGAGCTGCTGTGGATGGCCTCCACAGCTTCCTCGTCTCCGGTGCGCTGCTGTTTGAGTTGCTCGGAGAATCCGAGAATCGACTGCAGCGGCGTCCGGATCTCGTGGCTCATATTGGCTAGAAACCGTTGCTTCACATGGCTGAGTTCTTCGGCTTTTTCTTTTGCTTCAACCAGCTGCCGGCGCAGCGTATTGCTCTTTGAAATATCGGTGAGGATGAGAAACGCCAATAGTGCCGACCCGAGGAAGGAGATGATGAGGATAACCCCGATTCGGGCGATGCTCTTGTTCGTCAGCGCCACGGCCATATCGCTGTTTGCTTTTTCGATGGCGCGTTCTTCGCTCTCCACTTCCCGAATATGCGCTACCAGCTCGTTGATGAGTCGGGTGTTCGCGTTTACCAGGTCGAGTTCTCTTCTTGCGACCTGCTGGCTTTGAATGCGGTGGTCGTCTTCAATGGCCTTCATGATGCGCCCGACTTCCGCGATCGCGCTGTCCTGCTGTGCTGTATAGATGGTGTCCACCCGCACATTGAATTCTTCCTGCACTTCGAAGCGGGTTTCGGGGTTTGTCTCCGCCTGCTTCTTGCTACCGAACAGTCTTTCGATCCAGCTCCGGCTGTCTTCTCCCTCTAAGGGCGATGGATAGGTGGTTGTGACGGTCCGGCGCTCGGTGGTCGTGACGCTCGTGTCGCGGTTCGCCTGGCTCCACGTGATGATCGCCGCCAGTGAGTCGAGTTGTCGCGAAAACTTTGCGTTGAGGATAAAGTCGGACTTAAGGGTAAAGTAGGAGAACAGGAGCCGTTCTCTTTCCCGGATCAGCTCTTCCATCTCGTCCAGGCGTGCCAGTTGTTCCTGGCCGCTCCAATGCATACGGCGTAGCGTGTCGAGCGTAAGGATAATGGGCTCTGATTCACGAAGCAGGGCCGCGGCCGACTTATGAGGCCTGCGGATAGCATCGGCGCGCTGCAATTGGTCAAGTTGGATGACCTTTTGATAGAGGTTGTTCAGGGCCCGCAACTTTTCATTGGGCTCTGCCAGGCTGTTCACGGTACCGAGCAACCCCTCGAAGCTGTATTTGGTAATGGCCAACGCTGAAATTATGGCGACGCTGGCCAGTACAAACGCTGCTATGACTTTGCCCTTTACTCCTTTTAGCATAGGCGATGTGCGCTATGGTTGTAATTTGGTTCGCATCGGAGGCATCGTCCCCCCGAAGCGCGTTTGATATCCTGAAATTACAATATCGGGGTGGAATATGGACTTCCCGCGGGTAATTCGACAGTCAGGGCCGTAAAATGGTTCCGTTCCGGGTCAGTAATTGAGCCGGGACCGCCGCTGGAACCACGGCCTTAATACCGTCCGATCGAGCAAAAAGAAGGCGACGACGAGGTTGAACACGATGATGACATTGACGAGTGTCTTGCCATCGAAGGTGACGGAGGGAATGGATTGGCGAACACTGTCGTTCGTGAAAATCACCGAGTTGAGATCAATTCGGGTATTGTCGAAAATTCCGATGGATAACAGCAATGACGCGATCGCGACTGTGGCCAGTATACCGACGAGGAGCATAAGTCCTCTCCCTATGGGTGCGGTGGCGCCCCGCGGATGCTGTTTCAGGCGCGACATGAGGGCCTGGGTGAAGCCGGGCGCGGGTTGCTCGGCGGAATATCCCGAAAGCATCGTATTCAGGGTCTGCAATTCGCGAAGGCGGGCTTTCAGCGTTTCATCGCGCTCCAGCCGTCGCAGCAATCCGGCCGTGTCGTCGGCGTTGAGTTGGCCGTCGAGGTATTCCAGGAGTATGATATCGTCTTCTTCCCTGCTCATGGGCGGTTAAAGCAATAACGATTCGTTTTTCAATATAGTCTTCATTTCATCGGCCAGTCGCAACCGCGCCCGGTGGATGCGCACCTTGACGGTATTGGCGGGCATTCCTGTGATGTCGCCGATTTCTTCCAGCGACAATTCTTTGAGATAGAACAAGGTCAGGGCTACGCGATCGGCTTCATTCAGCCGGGCCAATCCCGCTTCGATGAAGCGCTTCCTGTCGCTCTTTTCCAACGTCTTCTCAGTGTCGTATCCGGGCGCCACAGCGCTTTCGGGTATGTCCTGAAAGGTCACCTTCCGTGTGCGGCGAAGGCTGACGGCGGTGTTGAACACAATCCGGTACAACCAGGTCGAGAATTTCGCCTCCCGGTTAAATTTGGCCAGGTTGTGATAAGCCTTGATGAACGCATCCTGCGCGGCTTCCTCGGCGTCTTGTCGTACATTCAGCACTTTCAACGCGATGGTAAACGCATAGCTCTTGTAGCGCTCTACGAGCTGGGCGTACACGTTCTGCTCACCGGCCAGAACTCTGTCAATGAGCTGCAGATCATCAATATCCCGGGACATGTTCCTGTGCTTGGACGTCTGACGATCTCCTCAAGTTACAGCCCCGCGCCAGGATTCGCGACCAAAAGCGCAAAATAATATTGTCTGTGCAGGTCGGCCGGATCCTGTAACCTAATGGGAGGGGGCCTGCGTCAAAGCGGCAAACAACTAAAACAACAATACCATGGGTGTAGAAATAATTGGGGTTTTCATCCCCATCATTGCCATCATCGGCGGGGTGATCATTGTCGTTTACCTCAGGAAATACACATACGACGAACGCAAGGCCATGATTGAAAAAGGGGTAGACCCCACTATTTTCAGCAGGCCCAAACGCGACGATACCGGCCCCCTGCGGGCATCGCTGTTGCTGATCGGCGCGGGCTTAGGCCTCCTGCTCGGCCACTACCTCGACAACAAGTTTCACATGGAGGAGGTAGCCTACTTTTCGATGCTGTTTATCTTCGGAGGTCTGGGGCTTGGCGCAGCCTATCTCATAGAGGAGAAAAAGCAAAGAAAGGGGCGGGAAGGGTAAGTGCCGTATCTGCGATTAGTATGAGGGCTTCGGGTTGGCCGGCTTTACTACGATCACACGGCCGTCGAGTTCCTTTTCATTGAGACCGTCGATTGCGTTCCGTGCTTCATCATCATCGGGCATTTCTACGAAACCGAAGCCTTTGGACCGGCCGGTCTCTTTGTCCATGATGATCTTGACCGATGTAACACGGCCATACTGTGCGAATGCCTTTTCAAGCTCCGCCTGTTGCGTCTTAAAATTTAGTTTGGCGACAAAGATGTTCATAACGTAAAATCGAAATGGAAACAGGTATCTAACAAATATAGAAGGAATTCTGTTTTCTGCTAATCAGCTTCGTGCAAGTTTCGAAAAGCGACGGGGAACCTCCCTGGATTACCGCCAGCCGTACCACGGTAAAAGACTACGCAAGTAGGCAAGTAAAATACCCCCCAAACCGATGGGACTGTGCTTTGGGGTGTGGAATCTACTGTGGAAATCCACTTCCGGTGGGGATATTGTCCGCATTAATTCCCCGAAAAATCCCTTAAAACGCGTCATTTTCCCATAAACTGAGATTGGCACAGTTTTTCCTTTTCGTATGACAGAATCAGAAAAGTTATGGATGCTTTAATCATAGTTCTGGGGATAATCATTTCCTATGTTGCTTTTATGGCGCTGGCGGTTGGCTTAGCCCGCGTTATGTTTCCCAAAATCGATATCGACGAAGCCGAGTTGCTCGA
>Ga0079224_100008083_pt1 | contig 14209 bp, 10 predicted proteins | sample Stecom2015_FD_80414 | JGI IMG/M metagenome (GOLD analysis project Ga0079224, IMG submission 80414) | Agricultural soil microbial communities from Utah to study Nitrogen management - Steer compost 2015 | ecosystem: Environmental > Terrestrial > Soil > Agricultural land | place: USA: Utah...
GTATAACGTAGACCCACTGCCGTAAAATTATACATATCATTTTTCGCCCCAGTTGCTCTTAGTCCTTGAGGATTCGCATCATTGATAATAACAGGATCATATCCATCCAGATCATCCGCATTGGAAAAATTGAATTGTGTCGTTACGGTAGCACTGAAATAGCGGCCTGTATGTGTCGTATACTTATTCAAAGGAATGGATAATCCTGCAAATACACTTGGTAATAGGGTATTCCGTACATTTTTATGCCAACGAGGACTTGGAGATGCATCGGCAATGGGGTTCCCTGCAGCATCCACTGGATAGACTAAATCATGTGATCCATATATAAGACCTTCATGTATGTTGATTATATTGCCATTCGCATCTTCATACCCCTCAAATTGACGATTGACATCTTTATAGGTGTTAAATATTAGACCAGCTCCTATACCCACATGGAAACCATAGAGGATATTACGCTCAAAGAATCCTTTTCGTAGTAATTCCCGCTCATTGATAAAAAAACGGTACGGATAAACAGTTACGTTTACCAATCCTGCATAATAGCTATTGTCCACATAGCGCGGATCCCAATCTCGTGCATCAATGCTCTGATTGCCTTTAGCCTTCAATTTTCCGACTTGTCCTTCCAGACCAACATATATACCTTTATAAAGTTTATAATCTGCCTTCAAAAACGCCCCATAACCGATATTGCTACGGTGATTGATGTCGCCGTACAATAATGTCGGTCCCACGCCGGCAGTAACGTCAAACTTTTGCAAACCTTGTCCAGATTGATCTATCGGCGGACATTTTAACTGTCCATAAGAAAATACAGGAATCGTCATTAAAATAAATGCTAATCCTTTCAGTGTCATGTGTAATTTCATTTTCTTGTCTCCTAAATCCCCAAAGGAGATTTATTTGTCTTTAATCTTACGTCTTATATATCTCTAAAACAAGGTATTCCCTTTATTATAATTGATTTTCCCCAAATGTCTGAATGCCATTTCTGTACATTCCCGCCCTCTTGAAGTTCGCATCAGATAGCCCTCCTGAATCAAGAAAGGTTCATAAACCTCTTCTATTGTTCCTTCATCCTCACCCACAGCTGTTGCAATGGTTTTTACACCTACAGGACCACCTTTAAACTTATCGATAATGGTCAACAGAATACGGTTATCCATTTCATCAAGACCATTTTCGTCCACATTAAGCGCATTTAGAGCATATTGTGCAATCGCTTTATCCACAGAGCCATTTCCTTTGATTTGTGCAAAGTCGCGGGTTCTACGTAACAAAGCATTCGCAATACGTGGTGTCCCCCGACTTCTTCGTGCTATTTCATAAGCACCTTCGTCGGTAATGGGTGTATTTAGAATATGAGCCGATCTTAAAACAATAGTTGTCAAAAGTTTAGCGTCATAATATTGAAGTCTTGAGTTAATACCGAAGCGTGCACGTAATGGAGCCGTTAATAGCCCAGAGCGTGTGGTAGCACCAATTAAAGTGAATGGATTCAAACTGATCTGTACGGAGCGGGCATTTGGTCCTGTCTCCAACATGATGTCTATTTTGAAATCTTCCATGGCCGAATACAAGTATTCTTCTACCAATGGACTTAAACGGTGTATTTCGTCTATAAACAGTACATCGCCTTCTTCCAAGTTCGTCAATAAGCCTGCTAAGTCTCCGGGTTTATCTAATACAGGTCCAGAAGTAATTTTGATATTTACGCCCATTTCATTGGCAATGATATGGGATAACGTCGTTTTTCCCAAACCTGGAGGGCCATGCAGTAAAACGTGATCCAATGCCTCTCCACGCAATTTAGCCGCCTTAACAAATATGGATAAGTTTTCGAGGATTTTCTCTTGACCGGTGAAGTCCTCAAAAGCCTGTGGACGCAACGCTCTTTCGATGTCTTTGTCGACAGCATTTAATCTTTCAGGATTCGGATCAAGATATTCGTTCATACGTTAAAGTTAATTGTTTTCTTCGTAATTAATGATATTTTTTAAACAAACTCTCCAATTTCAATTGGATAACTCCAAAAAAGGCCTCACGGAATATCTTTGTGCTCATCTTCGATTCACCTTCCGTACGATCAGTGAAGATAATAGGCACTTCGACAACTTTGAACCCATATTTTAAAGTCTTGAACTTCATCTCTATCTGGAAAGCATATCCTACAAATCTGATTTCATCTAGTGGGATTTTCTCCAAAACTTTCCTTGAAAAACAAGCAAAACCTGCAGTAGCATCCTGTATATCGATACGCATAATCATCCGTACATAAACGGAAGCAAAGTATGACATCAATACCCGGCTCATTGGCCAGTTCACTACGTTCACACCTTGCACGTAGCGAGACCCTATCGCCATGTCTGCACCGCCTGTCAGACATGCTTCACGCAAACGTATCAAATCTTCAGGATTGTGGCTGAAATCGGCATCCATCTCGAAGATATAGGCATAAGTCCTTTTCAAGGCCCACCTAAAACCATGTAGATAAGCTGTACCAAGCCCCAACTTCCCAACACGTTCCTCCATAAATAATCTATCGGAAAATTCCTGTTGAAGTCTTTTCACAATATCAGCAGTACCATCTGGCGAACCGTCGTCTACGATGAGGATATCAAAGGAAACGGAAAGTGAAAACACTTTCCGAATGATTTTTTCAATATTCTCCTTCTCGTTATACGTTGGGATAATGACTAAGCTATCTGTCACTTGTTTCTATTTTTAATTCGGTTCTAAAGGTACGAATTAATTAACACCATTCATCAGGCGTTTAATAACCGGAGAAAGCAAAATAATAATTATACCTGCGGCTAATGAATACAATGCCAATTGCTGATACCCATCAGTGTAAGCTATCAATTTATCCCACAAAGACGCTTTTTCATCAGGAGCTGACATACCTGCACCTAATAATCCGGCAACATATTGTCCGTATGCACTGGCTAAGAACCACAAGCCCATCATCATCCCGCCTAAATGCCTTGGTGAAAGTTTAGTAATCATGGACAAACCGATCGGTGACAAACAAAGCTCACCTAACGTTACAGCCAAATAAGCCAAAGTAAATATACCCAAGGATGTCTTTCCACTTTCATCTGCAAAGAAACGTGTGCTGAAAAAGATGTAATATGCTCCAGCTAACAATAAAAAGCCTAAACCAAATTTGATAACTGTATTGGGTTCTAATTTTTTCTTTGCCAACGCTAACCACAATAAACCTACCAATGGACTGAAAATAATGACAAATAAAGAGTTTGCACCATTGTTGACTACATTGGGATCTATATTGAAAAACAAGAGGTTCGAATGCAAATTGTTATTAGCAAATAAAGCCAAAGAACCACCCGCCTGTTCAAAAATTGCAAAGAATAAAATTGAAAATAAGATGAGCACCAACGCTGCCGTAAGTTGCTGACGCACTTTTTTATCTTTTTCCCGTACCAACTGGTAGAAGAAATACAATAGCGCCAATGGCCCGATGACATACATGAATATGTCCGTATAACGTGTATTGTTTACCATGATAAATATTAAAGGAATACAGATCAAGGCTCCAATATAGACCATAACTTCACGCGTAATTTTAGTCGATTTAGAAAGATGTTCAATTGGACTATTACCTATCGGTCCTAAGTGCTTTTTGGTCAACAAAAATATTACAACACCGACAACCATCACAATCGAAGCAGCAAGGAAGGCCAGATTCCAAGAATGCTCTTTCCCTAACCATACACACAATGCACCGCCTAATAATGCGCCGACATTGATCCCGGAATAGAATATACCAAAACCAGCATCACGGCGCGCGTCTCCCTCTTTGTACAGATCGCCTACCATCGATGAAACATTCGGCTTAAAGAAACCTGTCCCGATAATCGTCAACGCAATTCCGAAATAGAAAAATTGATGTGGATCTATTGCAATAAGACCGTTGCCTGCAATCATCAACAGACCGCCAAACACCAGAGATCGTTTGAATCCCAATATTTTATCTGCGAAAATACCACCGACGAACGTAAATGCATATACAAATGCTTGAATAGCACCATATTTCAAGTTTGCCTCTTTATCCGAAAGAAAAAGTTCATCGACCATGAAAATGGCCAATACACCACGCATTCCGTAAAAACAGAACCGTTCCCACATTTCTACCAGAAACAAATACCATAATTGTTTAGGGTATTTACCCTCAAAGTTCTGGATTTCCTCTAATGTAACCTGTTTTGACATTGTTTAATTATTCTTAAAGTTATCGAATCCACCTTATTTAATTCCGTGCATCAGTCGCTTGATAATAGGATTCAATACCATTACCAAAAGACCTGCAGCCGCTGGAATAATTGTGAATAAGAAGAAGAAATGACTCAATGAGTAGTTCTCTTGAATAGTCTCTACCTGTCCACCTAAAATAGCTGCTAATTTTTGTGCTATTGCAATTGCCAGATACCACATACCAAACATAAATGCCAGCATCCGTGCTGGTACAAGTTTGGAAACATACGACAGACCTACAGGCGAAATAAATAACTCCCCTAACGTATGGAACAGATAAGTCAATACTAAGAATATCATCGATATCTTCACGCCTTGACCAGCACCCAATGAACCATAACCCAAAATCAAGAAGCCAATAGCAACCAATATCAGCCCAATACCATACTTCATTGCTGCTGTAGGATTATATTTCGATTCCCAAATTTTAGAAACCGAAGAAGCCAAAGAGATGATGAAGAAGGAGTTCAGAATGGAAAACCAGGAAACTTTTATCTCGGAGATCTCTGCCGTGAACTCGTTATATAGCATCCAGATACCTGCACCCCAGATCAGGATAAAGCAGACAAAAAGGATAATATTGGATAAGGCAATTTTACTCCAGGTGGCTAAAGCCAATTTTATCAATACCCAAGAGATGATGATCAGTGGCACAATCGTCAACAACGTATTTACGATATTGAACATCAACAGGCTGTTTCCAGTCAGTTCACGGTTCACATAATCACGTGCGACCAATACCAACGAAGTCGCGCCCTGCTCAAAGCTCATGAAGAAAAATATCAGAAAGAAAGCCAACAGGATCACGCCATACATTCTATCGCGTACCACTTTGGCGTAACGTTGTATCCGGGATACAATCAGGACTAAGAACAATACCAATGCTCCGATAATCATGATGTTCTGACCGCGCAATACAGGCGTATCCAAAAACGCGAATACATCAAGCACATTGTTCTTGGATAGAGGGTCGTTAAAAGCATAAACCAAGCCTACGATTCCGACAATAACCATCAAGATAATATCAACGAGTGTAAAGTTATTATGTTTTACTTCACCTTCCTCCAAGTTACTCTTAACTTCTGTGTCTTCTTTTGGCTTTTTATCCAATACGCCTAATTTTCCTAAAAGAGGTCCCGCTAACCAAAATTGAATAGTTCCCAATAACATGAAGATTCCAGCAAGACCAAAGCCCCAATGCCAGCCTATTGTTTCCGCCAGGTATCCACAGAGCATCATTCCAAAGAACGCTCCGGCATTCACCCCCATATAAAAAATCGTATAAGCTCCATCTTTCTTATCAGGTAGCCCCTTATACATTTCACCTAAAATAGCAGGCATATTAGGTTTGAAAAAGCCCGTACCGATGACCAAACACCCTAAACCGATGAAGAACATGGCCGGTGAATCAAAAGCCATGGCCGCATGTCCCAAGGTCATGATGGCTGCCCCGATAATCACAGCAGCTCGCGAACCGATATATTTATCTGCGATAACACCTCCGAAAATCGGGGTAATATACAACAGCATAGCATACGTTCCGTATAATGCGCCAGCCTGTTCAGCCGACCAACCCCATCCCGGGTTAGCACCTAATACCGAAGCTGTTAAGAATTGGATTAAAAGAACACGCATCCCATAGAATGAAAAACGCTCCCACATTTCGGTGAAAAACAAGACAAATAATCCCGCAGGATGTCCCAACACCTTCTTTTCATCTTGATTCAATACCGAAGAATCTTGTACCATAATTATATTGTTAAAATTAAGATTGCCAAACCTAAATAAATTCATTTTTATATGCAATTTAATTGTACATATTATAAAATGAATTTATTTAGCTCTCCTCTGCCATATAGAATTATCTTTAAAGATTAAGAGGAAATTTAAAAAAATCAAATAGATATTCGCCTATTCTAATAAAAAATGCCTGCAAAGAAACTTGCAGGCATTAAAAACCAAATTTATGATGAGAAAATCTTAATTGATACCATGCATCATTTTCTTAAGTTTTCCGCTAAACAGTAATAACAATAAAGCTGCTCCTATCGGTAAACCTGCGATAATTAAAAAGAAGGTTGACATGGAGTACATTTCAGTAATCTTATCAATCAATCCTCCACTCCATCCCGCCAACTTGTTTGCTATAGCAGAGGCTAAGAACCAAAATCCAAAGATAAGTCCTATAAATTTCTTTGGAGAGAGCTTACTCATGTAAGAAAGACCCACTGGAGATACACATAATTCTCCAGTTGTATGGAAGAAATAAGCTAGAATCAACCAAATCATACTCACCGAGGCCGTAGCTGCTCCCTGAGGAATACTCAAGCTACCATATGACAAAGCCAAAAAACCAACGCCTACCAATACCAGTCCCATTGCGAATTTTATCGGCCCTGAAGGATTCCATACTTTTTCCCAAAACTTGCTAAAAGAAGAAGCTAACGTAACAATAAAAAATGCATTTAGTATCTGAAACCAAGCCACGGTCACTTCTGTTACATCAGAAGTAAATTCACGATGGATTTTCCATACACCAAGTAGCATAATAGAAAAGAAGGAAATCAAGGTAAAAATGATGGTCAAAGGATACTGTTTGATAATTTTAGCAGCCAATTTCAAGAGAACAAACGTAACTACTAAAATAGGTAAAAGTGTCAAGGCTGCGTCTGCCCATTTAAAAGTTATTCCTGCTGCCCCATCAAGTACGCGTTGTGTATAATTCTTTGCAAAGATAGTCATTGAACCACCTGCTTGCTCAAAAGCCAAAAAGAAAAAGACACTAGCTAAAATCAGAACTGCAACAACAATTAAACGATCCCTAATAATCTTATTGGCAAAAGCTTCTCTCAAATATTTGAAAACACTTACTTTTTCTTCTTCCGTTGCATCTGTAAGCTTTGACTCAATATTCTGCTTTGCCCCTGCCTCATCAAATTCTTTATACAGATCTTCTCGTTCTTCATTTCCATGTCGAACAGTATGCAGGGCAGCAACGGTAGGATCTTTTTCTGGATTAGGACTATCACCTATCACTCCAAAAATCTTTTGTGCAAAATAAAACTGCAACATTCCAAAGAACATGAATACACCTGCCAAACCAAAACCATAATGCCACCCCACTTTCTCTCCAATATATCCACAAAGTAAGGAACCTAAGAATGCTCCGGCATTAATACCCATATAGAAAATAGTATAGCCAGCATCTTTTTTTGCACTTGTGTTAGGATACAATTGACCAACCATAGAAGAGATATTGGGCTTAAATAGACCATTGCCCAAAATCATCAATGCCAAACCCAAATAGAAAAAGTTTTGAGAAAAGCCCTCTAAAGCCATGGAAGCATGTCCCAAGGTCATAGTAAGTGCACCTAGCAAAATAGCTTTTTTATAGCCAGTTAATCTATCAGCAAGCATGCCACCCAATAGAGGTGTGGCATAGACTAAACCTGTATACCATCCATACAATTCCATAGCCTGAGGATTCGTCCATCCCCAACCACCTTTGGCAATTTCGGTTATTAAAAATGTTACCAATAATGCCCGCATACCATAGTAGCTGAACCGTTCCCACATCTCTGTAAAGAAGAGTACAAACAGACTGGCCGGATGTCCCATAACCATTTTATCATTCACGCCCTGCTTGGCAAGGTGATTGACTAAAGCCTCATCTTTTTCTTGAATCATATTCTTAAATTATAGTTAATACATATTTGTGTAGGGTTAGCCACTCATTTCAAGAAATAGTGGTCCTCTACCTGTTAGTTTTATCAGTTCTATACTGCAAAGAAAACAAAAAATATAAATTATTCTCGACTTAAAAGGAAATTTAAGTCTCAAAGACCACTTTTTTTCTTTGGAATCGCTCTGCCGGGAACAATATTAAGATCATCCTCATCTCTTGGAGGATTCTCAAATGGAATATCTTCTAAGAATTGCAGGTTCGCTCCGTTAATTTTGTACGCATCAAAGCTCAAATCAGGGCCATAATATTCGTAACTGCCCTCTAAACTGGGATCAGCAGGTACAATATGGTCAAAAATAATCTGTTGCTCGGCTTCATGATATTTCAGATACATGGCCGCCTGTCGTGTATAACGAAATATTTTTCTTGCCATTTTCGGATTGTCCGAAAATACAGGTTTCCCTAATTTGAAAGCCCCATTATCCTGATGTAAAATTTCGATTACCTTTTGTGAATAAGTCGGACCGTGACCTTTCCATCCCAATAATACATAAGCATCTTGGATAGGAATAATATCGTAATATTGCGCGCCGTACCAATAGTCCAGCCCCGTTTGCTCTTCTTCCGGATTCTGGATTTCAAAAGTTTTATCCAGAAGTGGAGTGAGTTCTAATGCCCCGTTTTTGGACTTCCTTTGGATAGCACCATAATACAGATATGATCCATCATTCAAAGCAATATGCCAAGAAAAAATACGGAAGTTATCATTGGGATCCTGGATAATGGAAATCATATCCAGTTTGTCAAAAGTATAGATAAAAGAGTGTTTTTCTTTTAAAGAAGACACCAAGGTCTTGACAAAGGCAAAGTTTTTTTCCAACCGTTCAGCCTCCCCTTTTAAGCGATACATGTCTTTGCCAAGATTCACCAAGCTATCTTGCCATTTATTCATGTTGTAAAAGTTCACTTGTGCTTTTGACTCCTGTAAGCAAACTGTTAATAAACAGGTGGATAGTAATATTTTTTTAAAGAGAATCTTCATATTGATTTTAACGAAGACTTCCGAAGTTTCAAAAACTTCGGAAGTCTTTCCTATTCAATTGCTACTATAAATTCTTATAGCGTTCTAACAATTTTTTGGAAGCAATGATTCCTTCTACCTCCGGTAAGTTGCTTCCTTCGTATTCAATACCAACATGGCCTTTGAATTTTGCCTTTTTAACGATACGCATCATGCGGTCATAATCTACTTTCGTTTCATTACCAGCTTCATCAAAATCGTGCGTTTTAGCACTTACACCTTTTGCATAAGGCATCAAATCTGTAACGCCTTGGTAACGATCATATTCGTAGAAATTTCCAAAGTCCGGTAAACTACCGCAGTTTTTCTTACCTACCGCTTTCAATACACCTGCCAACCAATCACCGTGAGATGAAATACCACCGTGGTTTTCTACAATCACATTGATATTGGACTTTTTGCCGTAATCTGCAAGCGTACTTAAGCTTTCGATAACGCGCTTAGCCACTTCCTCAGGAGTGCCTTTTCCTGCTGCATTCACACGGATAGAGCCACAACCTAAAAATGCAGCTGCATCAACCCATTTGTAATGGTTTTCAACAGCTTGAAGACGTTTTGTGTTATCCTCGTCACCAAGATTACCCTCACCATCTACCATAATAAGGACATTCTTCACACCGTTGTCCTTAGCACGATTGTTTAAGTCAGTCAAATAAGCAGAGTCATTAGCCTTATCCTTAAAGAATTGATTTACATACTCTACAGCATGGATATCAAATTTTTTCGCAGCAAATTCCGGAAAATCAATATTCTTTAAATCTCCCTTAAATAAGGTCTTATGCAATGACCACTCCGCCAAAGAGATTTCAAACCATGATTTTTTGGCAGCGAACACATCCAAAGATGGCGCCAATGCCAAGCCTGCAGTTGCTAATCCTAAATTTTTTAAAAATGTTCTTCTTGTGTTCATATTTATTTTGATTTACATTGTCGTCTATTTTTTTCCTCCCCTTCGGGGAGGTTACGAGGGGATTAAATATTTGCCCAGCCAGATGTTAATACATCCGCTAAATGTTTCGTTTTTATAGGTAATCCCTGCCTGTCAATATATCCTTGCAATTGCAATAAACAAGAACTATCCGTTGAAATAATATAATCAGCTTTTACCGCCACTGCGCTCTGCACTTTCTGTTCAGCCACCGCCACCGATATTCCTTCAAATTTCACAGCAAAAGTGCCTCCGAATCCACAGCAAGGGTCCTGGTCGCGAATTTCTAAAAGCTCCAATCCGCCGACCTGACTTAATAATTGTCGGGGTTCATCCTTGATATGACATTCGCGCAAAGCTGAACATGAATCATGGTATACTGCTGTACCCACTAATTCAGCTCCAAAATAGTCTTTTTTTAGCACATTTACCAAAAAATCGCTTAATTCATAGATATTTCCTTGAATATTACGGCATCGGTTATGTTCCATTGAATTTGTAAAAAGGTCATTATACCCATTTTTCACCATCCCTGTACAAGAAGCTGAGGGCGAAACGATGTAAGTATCTTCCGGAAAATCATTTAAGAATTTAAGCCCTATTTTCTTCGCCTCATCCCAAAAACCAGCATTATAAGCTGGCTGCCCACAACAAGTCTGATTCGGATTATAGCTTACCTCACATCCGGCCTTCTGCAACAATTTGATGGTGTTGAATGCAGTTTCAGGATATATCTGGTCGATAAAGCAAGGAATGAATAAAGATACCTTCATGAGATTTCAGTTTTTTGGGATTTTAAGAGCCGAACCAGCAACAACAGACCAAGAATAAAGAAAATAGACAACGATACGGCCGAATAACGTATGTTGCGTGTCGCCTGTTCTATGAAGGCAAAAGAAAACAACCCAACCACGATAGCCAGTTTTTCTGTAATATCGTAGAAACTAAAAAATGAGGTTGTATCCTTGATATTCTCGGGCAGGAATTTTGAATAGGTAGAACGCGATAAAGATTGAATTCCCCCCATAACAATTCCTACCAAGCAGGCCAATAGATAAAATTGCGTTTCTGTTTGCACATAGAATGCAGACACACAAATTATTATCCAGACACAAACAACGCTTAGCAGCACTCGGATATTCCCGAAGCGTTGTGATAATCGAGACATTAACATTGCTCCTCCTATCGCCAACAACTGGATCAAGAGAATCGTGATAATCAGTTTAGATGATTCCAATTGTAATTCCTTTGCACCGAAAGCTGCGGCCACAATCATGACCGTTTGCACGCCTGCCGAATAGAAAAAATAAGCAGGTAAAAATCGTCGTATCGCCGTTATTTTTTTGATTTTTCGGTAAACAATTCTATATTCCAATACCACAATACGAAATAAGTTTTTGCTGGCTTTGATCGCTGATCCTTGGTTATTGGGAAGTGCCCGAAAAGGAATAGTCGAGAATCCTGCCCACCAGAGCCCTACCAGAAAAAAGGAGAAACGCGCACCAAAAGAAGCGTCTGTAATCCCAAACCAATCAGGCTTTAACACAAAAAGCAAGCATATTATCTGTAAAGTCACACAGCCTACGTAACCATAGGCAAAGCCTTGTGCACTTACCCTATCCTGCTGGTCTACAGTCGCTATCTCCGGGAGATAGGAATTATTGAATAGCACACCGCCAATATAACCCATTGCAGCCAAAGCAAACAGGATGATACTTACCTCTAAGGTCTCTAATCGAAAGAAGAATAAACCCATACAAGACAAGGCCCCCATATATGTAAAAAACATCATAATGGGTCTTTTCTTCCCTTTTACGTCCGCATAAGACGAGATAAAAGGTAAAGTAAATGCCATCAACAGGTAAGCCGCAGCTAAAGCAAAATTAGATAAGGCTGTATTTACAACCTTCAAACCAAAGAAGTTAACGACATCACCATTTTCTTCGGTTTTCGTAATCGCCGTATAGTATGCAGGAAAAATTGTGGATGTAATGACTAAGTTATAAGCTGAATTTGCCCAGTCGTACATAGACCAGGAGCGGATCAGCTTCTTGTTGTTTTTCTCGATAATTTGCATTCGTAGGGCGAATATAGTAAAAAATAGCTATAGGCTGTAAGCCGTAAGCGATAAGCTTATTGTATAGTTAAAAAATAGCTATAGTCAGGGCAAACGCATCCTATTTTTATGCTTGAAATATATGGAGGCTTTGTTTCAATTAAACTCTTCGTTTGCCGTTCACATCGGAATCAAGATAAGAATGCATGCTTTATAATCCTCTCCCCAACCCTCTCACAAGGAGAGGGAGAGTATAGTCTGCTATCTGTCTAACTGTCAAGGAAACTAATTGGTTTCCCTCTCTTTTGCCGTGCCTCGGCTCTGACGAGGGAGAAGGACTAAGGGTGAGGACTATAACAAAAAGCTTTAATTTGACGTGGATGCAAAAGCGTATCGTTGAGCTTTGACCAGAGGGATAGTGCAGAAAATAGCCTTCTACAAGGTCAAAACGTTTGATGCGTCCCACATCCCCGCACTTATCCCGCATCGAGAATAGTTTGAGTACACTCCGCATAGACGCGAAAGCGTTTCTCCGTTTCATCCCAGTGGCGGAAAGACAAAGGAAATCCCGGGGGATTGTGTGGAAGGGAAAGGCATGGAAACTATTGTCCGAAGCTAACTAAAGAGCTTCGGACAGTGGTTTCAGCCTTGGGAGGGATTTTCTTTGTGCGGGAAGGACTGTGCGAAAAGCCACCTCGGATGAGACAAAGACTTTTGATTACTTTTGGTCTCAAAAGTAATGCCCTGTCCCGGCGAGGGACGGAAAGGTTGTGCGATTGGGAAAAATCAACATATTGTAACAAATTATATAAAGACAATTTAGATACGTTTAATCTATATAGATTAAAGCCCTCTACAGCTTTTCACGAATGAAAGTCATAATACGCACCATTTCCTTTCGGGCAGGTGTAGCCGATCCAAGGAAGTTATTATTCATAAAAGAAAAGACCAACCTTCTCCCTGTTCTTGTCCGTATAAAACCGCTCTGATTGTGTACACCGCTAATTGTGCCAGTTTTTGCCCAAACAAATGCCTCTCCTCCGTCAAGGCTATACGCCGACTTTAGCGTACCGTCTACTCCACCTGTGGGAAACAAATAGTGTAAAGCCGTTTCATCCGGTATTTCTTGTTGAACCATCAACAACAATTCAACCATACTTCTTGGTGTCACCTTGTTGTAAGCCGACAGACCACTACCGTCTCGAAGAGCAATCTTGTCTGTAAAATACTTGTAATACCCTTCTTCCATGTCTTTACGAAGTTGTGCCGTTTTAAATTCACCGTATTGGTTTATCGAAGCGACCATATTAAGCTGCTCTGCTAAAAAGTTATCACTTGGCAACATCATTTCTCGCAGAACCTCACGGGTGGACGTAGAATACAGCACTTGATGGTTTTGTGGTTTTTCCACTTGAACCACTTCTATAGCTTTACCTAAAGTATCCTGTAAAAGATCAATAAAAACTTCAGTTGAATACTTGAATGGCTTTTCATTGATATAGTTATTAGGTATAACAGTACCATTAAGCACATATCTATTTTGATTAAAATCACGTTGTACACCGAATTTACTTTCTCCTTTCTCCTTTATGGAAATTTGTTTTTCAAAATATTGGGGGGTAACCTTAAGCTTTCCGCCTTCTGCACGAAAAGTAGTAACATTCCCGTATATTGGAAATGTACTTAATTCAGGTTGATAATATTCATCATAATCGTCTATCGCCCAACCATGTCTGTAGAAAGGTTCTTCTACGTTTCTTTCCTCGGCATAATAGAGCTTTTTCGATGTATTTTTGAGAAAATTATACACGCGGTGTGAGTCCAATTTGCTATGTAAAAAAGTCGGATCTCCTGTCCCCCAGAATATCAGAGAATCACCACGCTCTACATAATGAATCCCCGGAATAGAATCGCCAATATGCTTAAGGGATGCAAACAGTGTAAAAACCTTAGTGTTGGATGCTGGAGTGAAATATTTTCCTTCATCAATACCTATCAGAAATCTATTTTGATCCAAATCATACAGACTGAAACCAAAAAAATAATCCTTTAAAACCGGAGACTGCTCAAAAACCTGTTTGAGAATAGCGGTATCTTGCGCTTTGACCTGTAGCTGGAATAAGGTAACGATAAGTAAGAGTATACGGAATCTGTTCATGGAAGTAAACTTACAAAAAA
>Ga0079224_100008084_pt1 | contig 14209 bp, 11 predicted proteins | sample Stecom2015_FD_80414 | JGI IMG/M metagenome (GOLD analysis project Ga0079224, IMG submission 80414) | Agricultural soil microbial communities from Utah to study Nitrogen management - Steer compost 2015 | ecosystem: Environmental > Terrestrial > Soil > Agricultural land | place: USA: Utah...
GCATGAAGACGATCTCGGCGGCCGCGGGGCTTTCCGGGTACTCCTCCACGAGCCACTCTCGGAGTGTCCGAACCTGCGCGCCGAGCCCCTGCCGGTCGCGCATCCGCGCCCACGCCTCGAGGTTGCGCGCGGCGAGCTCCCGGTCGTCGACCGTTTCCCGCAGCGTCCGGAACTCCTCCAGCGCCTCGTCCTGACGATCCCGCACCGTGGCCATCAGGCTCGCGCGCGCCAGCCGCGCCGCGTCGGAGAGCGATCCGCCGGCCTGGCGCGCCGAGCGGGCGGCGCGGTCGTACGCAAGGAGCGCCCGACGTCCGTCTCCCGCGCGATTCAGGATGCCCGCCAGCTGCACGTGGGTGTCCGCATCCGCGCCGCCGAGATCCACGAGCGCCGCGGCCGCCGCGGACCGCACGGAGCCTCCACCCTCCTCGAGCGCCTCGTCGAACAGGGGCCGCGCGGCGGCCGTGTCTCCCGACGCGCGCAACAGGCGCGCGACTTCGAGCGCCGCCGCGGCCGCCCGCTCCCGCCGGCCCGCCGAGGCCGCCGTCTCACGGAGTGCGACGAACCGTGAAGCCGCGTCGACGGAATCCCCGGCGGCCAGAAGCGCGTCGGCCTCGGCCCGCCACACCACGTCCAGCGCGGCGTCGTCGGTGACGTGCGCGAGCAGCGTCCCGACCGCCTCGACGTCCCCCGCCTCGGCGGCTTCCAGGGTCAGGTCCGCCGCGAGCCAGCTCCGCACGTAGGGCACGCCGTCGACCCGCTCCAGGGCCTCCAGGGAGCCATCCCGATCGTCGGCGTGCCAGAGCGCGCGGGCGCGCCGGGCGAGGATGGCGCCCATCACGCCGGGCGGAGGGCTCGACACGCGCGCGTACGCGTCGAAGGCCTTCGCCGCGTCCGTCCAACGCTCCGCACGCTCGAGCGCCTGCCCGAGCAGCAGGTAGCCTTCCCCTCCTCCCACCTCGTCCAGCCACGGCACGTCCTCGAGGAGGTCCAGCGCGGCCGGCCAGTTCCCCCAGCCGGATTCGGCACGCGCCAGGGTCAGGACATTGGCCGGCGTGCTCTCGGCCATCCCCTGAGCCCTGAGCACGAGCGCGGCGTGCCAGAAGCGCCCGGCCGCCAACTCCTCGAGCACCGAGTCCGGGGGCGCGTCGGGATCCCGAGCGGTGGCGGCGACGGCGTGCGCTTCCAGCGTGTCCGGCCCGAGCCCCGCCTCCTCGTCGATTCCCGCCAGGAGGAACAGCAAGGTGCCGAATGCTGCCGTGGAGACGCCGAGCGCCAATCGAAGAAACATGGAAGAACCGGAGGCGGTGCGGGACGAACGGGCGGGTTTGGTAGGCTATCGATAAACCCGGTCGAATGTTCCCGCCACCCTCACGTCACCTCGCCGCGCCCCGGCGCGCGCCGCGGACCGCATCCCCAAACGGGAAAGGCCGCCCCGGGACGGATCCCGGAGCGGCCTTCGCCTGCTTCGCTGAGGTCTACCCGGACGTCAGGTCGCGCGTCCCGTCTCGATCGAGTGGAGCGTGTCGACCATCTTCTGGGCCGACTCCTCCATGTCGATCACCAGCGCGTCGATGCGCGCCACGAAATAGTTGTGCCCGATCGACACCGGGATGGCGATGATGAGGCCGATGGCGGTCGTGAGGAGCGCGACCTTGATGCCTCCGGCGACCAGCGTGGCCTCGACCTCGCCCGCGGCCTCGATCGACTGGAAGGCGATGATCATGCCGATCACCGTTCCGAGGAAGCCGAGCAGCGGCGCGACGTTCGTGAGGGTCGCGAGGACCACGAGTCCCTTCTCGAGCTTGCTCAGCTCGATCAAGCCCTGGTTCTCGATCGCCTTCATGACGCGGTCGGCGCCCTCCTCGTGCCGCTCCAGACCGGCGTAGAGAATCTTCGCGGCCGGCGTGTCCGTCTCCCGCGTGAGCTCGATCGCCTCGCGGATCCGACGCTGCGTGAGGAGCTCGTCGACATCCTTGATCACGCGGCGGGTCTTCGCCGTCTTCCCGGTCAGCGAGATGAACTTGACGATGATGACGACCACTCCGATGGCCAGACAGATAGCCAGCGGCCAACGCATGAAGCCCGTGGCCTCCCAATTCGTGGAGAGCTGCTCCTGCCACGTGAGAGCGGGGGCGTCGACGCCCGGAATCTGCAGCAGTGCGGCGTACAGGTGCATCGCCAAGGGGACCTCCAGCGAAGGTTCCGGTGTGTGCGTAGCAGGCGCTCATCCGCGAGGAAATCAACTGGCGAATGGGCGATTTTTTCGAGGGTCGCAACATGGCTCTCCGTCACGTGGAGTGTCAAGGCCTCGTCGTCGACCGCTCCGCGGGCTCCTTGTGGCACGCGGCCGCGTGATTCGCCGCCTTTTCCGCGAGCGCGGGCACCACCCTCCGGCACTCTTCGTCCTTGAGCGGGTGCGGGCACCTCGGGTGGAAGGGGCAGCCCGTCGGGGGATCGACCGGGCTCGGCACATCCCCGCTCAATACGATACGCCGGCGCCGTTCTCGACCAATCGGATCGGGCCGCGGCACCGCCGAGAGCAGGGAGCGCGTGTAGGGGTGTCGTGGATGACGATAAAGGGCGTCGGCGGGCGCCAGCTCCACGATCCGTCCGAGGTACATGACCGCGATCCGGTCGCTCAGGTGCTCGACGAGCGCCAGGTCGTGGGCGATGAACAGGTAGGTGAGGCCGAGGTCGCGCTGCAGGTCCACGAGCAGGTTCACGACCTGGGCCCGCACGGACACGTCGAGCGCGCTCACGGGCTCGTCCAGCACCAGGAAGTCCGGCTCCACCGAGAGAGCGCGCGCGATGCCGAGCCGCTGCCGCTGCCCGCCGCTGAACTCGTGCGGGTACCGGTCCACGTGCTCGGCGCGCAGGCCCACGCGCTCGAGCAGGGCCACCACGCGGCCCCGCCGGTCACCGCCGGCGAGGCCGTGCACCTGGAGCGCTTCCTCGAGCATGGCGCCCACGGACAGGCGCGGGTTGAGCGATCCGAACGGATCCTGGAAGACGATCTGCGCGCGCTTGCGGAACCGCCTGAGCCCGGGGCCGTCGAGCGCGCCGACGTCCTCGCCGTCGAACACCACCCGCCCGGCGGTGGGCTCCACCAGACGCAGGATCGCACGCCCCGTCGTGGACTTCCCGCACCCCGATTCGCCGACGAGCCCGACCGTCTCGCTGCGCCGGACATCGAGATCGACGCCGTCCACGGCCTTCACCGTTCCCGACACGCGCCCGAACGCTCCGCGGCGGACAGGGAACTCGACACGGAGGCCGCGCACGCTCAGGAGCGCGCTCATGGCGCCCTCCAGCACCGGGCGGCCCTTCCTTCCGGTCCCAGGTCGAGGAGCGCCTGCGGCGCCGCGCACGGAGGGGCGGCGAGCGGGCACCGGTCCCGGAATCGACACCCGTCCGGCCAATGCGTCGGCGGCGGGACCGTGCCGGGGATCGGCTTCAGGCGGTGCCCCGGATCGTCCACCCGCGGCAGGGAGTCGAGCAGGCCCCTGGTGTACGGGTGCCGTGGATCCCCGAAGATCTCCTGGACGGTCCCCGTCTCCACGATCTGGCCCGCGTACATGACGGCCACGCGGTCGCAGACCTCGGCGACCACCCCGAGATCGTGCGTGATCAGCAGCACCGCCATGCTCCGCGCGGCCTGGAGCGAGGCGAGCAGCTCGAGGATCTGCGCCTGGACCGTCACGTCGAGCGCGGTCGTCGGCTCGTCCGCGATCAGCAGCTCGGGCGCGCACGACAGCGCCATCGCGATCATCACCCGCTGCCGCATCCCACCCGACAGCTGGTGCGGGTGATCGTCCACCCGCTGCGCCGCCCCGGCGATGCCGACCTCGTCGAGCAGCCGGATCGTCTCCTGGCGCGCCGCCCGCCGGTCGAGACCACGGTGCAGCCGGAGCGCCTCCCCGATCTGATCTCCGATGGGGTAGACCGGGTTCAGCGAGCTCATCGGCTCCTGGAAGATCATCGCGATATCGTTGCCCCGGAGCCTGCGCAGCCGCCGGGCGCTCGCGCCCACCAGCTCCTCGCCTCGGAACCGGATCGAGCTGTCGTCGAGCACACGTGCAGGCGGACGCGGCAGCAGGCCCAGCAACGACAGCGACGTCACCGTCTTGCCGCACCCCGACTCCCCGACGATCCCCAGCGTCTCCCCCTCGAGCACGTCGAACGACACGCCATCGACCGCGCGCGCGACGCCCTGGTCGGTATCGAACCAGACCCTCAGGTCGCGCACCGACAGGAGCGGCGCACCACCCGACCGCGCGTTCACGACCGGAGCCTCGGATCGAGCGCGTCCCGGAGGCCGTCACCGACCAGGTTGAACGACAGCACCGTGAGCACGATCGCGAGCCCGGGGAACGTCGACAGCCACCACGCATCCAGTAGGTTGCCGCGCCCTGCGTCCACCATCGTCCCCCACGACGGCGTCGGAGGCTGCACCCCGAGCCCCAGGAACGAGAGACCCGCCTCGAGCACGATCGTGTTGCCGATGCCCAGCGTGGCCGCCACGATCACCGGAGCCATGGCATTGGGGATGAGATGGCGGAGGATGATGCGCGGCTTCGAGTATCCGAGCGCCTCCGCGGCCTGCACGAACTCCCGCTCCCGCAGGCTCAGCACCTCACCACGCACGATACGCGCCGTGCTCGGCCACTGCGTCAGGCCGAGCACCGCCGTGATCAGGAAGATGGACGGCTCGAACAGCGCGATGATCGTGATGAGCAGCACGAGCCGCGGGAACGAGATCACCACATCGACGAAGCGCATGATGGCGGCGTCGACGAGCCCGCCGATGAAGCCGGCCACGGCGCCCAGCAGCGTCCCGACCGACACGCTGATGGCGACCGCCACGAACCCGATCAGCAGCGAGATGCGTGCGCCGTAGAGCAGGCGCGACAGCACGTCCCGTGCGAAGTGATCGGTGCCGAGGGGATGCGCGGCCGAAAGCCCCACGAACCGCTCCGTCACCAGGTTGCCCTGCAGATTCGGAGGGTACGGGGCCACGAGCGGAGTGAGAAGCGCGATCGCGTAGAGGGCTCCGATCACGATCAGCCCCGCGACGGCCGTCCGGTTGCGGGAGAACGTCCGCACGGCGAGCTCCCACTGACTCACCGCCACCGTTTTCGGCCGGTAGCGCCGGCCGGCATCCCACCACGACCACGCCCAGACGACGACCAGCCCAGCCAGAAGCGTGAACGCCGCCAGCCGCGCGTCCCACGGCCCCGACAGCGCAGCCCGTACCCGTTCGGCGCGCGTCAGGCCGATCCAGAGCAGCCCGGTCCAGGCGAGCAGCGCGGCCGCGCCCGCCCCCACCCGTCCGCCCAGCAGCTGGGGAGCACCCGGCAGCACGGCGGAAAGGGCTCGCCCACCCCTCCCCCGCGCCGGCAGCACGCCCTCACTCATACCGGATTCTCGGATCGACTACCGCGTACAGGATATCCGCCAGCAGATTCGCGAGCACCACCGTCACCGCGAAGAAGAACGAGCCTGCCATCACCAGCGGATAGTCCCGCGTATCGATCGCCTCCACGATCGCCCGCCCCATGCCCGGCCAGGCGAAGATGTGCTCGATGAACACGGCTCCGCTGAAGAGGACCGGCACGTACAGCCCGACCAGCGTGATGATCGGGATCAGCGCGTTCCTGAGCGCGTGCTTGAACACGACGGTGCGCTCCGGCAGCCCCTTGGCGCGAGCGGTGCGCACGAAATCCTGACGGACGACCTCCAGCATGCTGCCCCTCATGTAACGCGCGATGCCGGCCGTCAGCACCAGGGCGAGCGACGCGGTGGGCAGCACCAGATGCATGAGCCGGTCCCGCACCTGCTCCCCGAATCCGAGGAACGGGTAGCCCGTGCTCGTCATGCCCGAGGCCGGGAACCAGAGCGGCCATTCCCATACGTTCCGCGCGAACAGGCTGAACGTGAGGATCAGCATCAGGGCGAGCCAGAACGACGGCATCGAATAGAAGAACAGCAGCACCACGCTCAGCCCCGAATCCAGGGCGGAGTATTGGCGCACCGCCTGGATCGTGCCGAGCACGACACCCGCTGCGAAGGCCACGGCCAACGCGCACCCCGTAAGAAGGAGGGTGTTCGGGAGGAACTCCATCAAGACCTCGGCGACCGGACGACGGTACGTGAAGGAGTATCCGAAGTCGCCGGTCAGCATCGACCCTACCCACTTCACGTAGCGGATATAAACCGGTCGATCGAGCCCGTAGTTCACGCGCATCTGCTCGATCACGTCGGCATCCATGCCCGGCGCGAGCAGGTAGAGCGTCGGATCGCCCGGCGCGAGGTTCACCACGAAGAACACGATCGTGGCGATACCCAGCACGAGCGGAACCGCACCGAGCAGCCGGCGCAGGACGTACTTGCTCATGGAGCGCGCAAGGTCGCGATCAGGCTACCCGCGCGCGCCACGCGTCAACGCGAGGCCGGATCGACGTGCCAGTCGCGGATGCTCACCCACTCCCCGCGCGCGTCCATCACAACGCCGCGCACCCGCCGGTTCACGCCGTCCAGCCGGTCGGGGAAGTAGAAGAAGGTGTAGGGCTGCTCCTCGGCGATTTCGCGCTGGTACTCCGCCCACAGGGGCATCGCCCGCTCGCGATCGACCGTGACGCTCAGCGCCTCGATCAGCCGGTCCATCTCCGGGTTCCGCGTGCCCGACCACGCGTACGGCTGATCGATGCGCTCGGAATGGAACAGGTTGGTATCGTCCAGCTTGAACTCCGTGACCCATGCCATGACGACCCCGTCGAAGTCGCGGAGGGTGGGTGTGTTGATCTGCTGCAGGAGCGTGCCGAACTCGACCACCTGGGGCGTCACGGCGACGCCGATGTCCGCGAGCTGCGCCTGCATGATCTCGGCGACGTTCTGCCGCTCCTGGTTGCCCGAGTTGTACTTGATGGAGATCGCGAGCGGCAGCCCGTCCGCGTTCTCCCGCACGCCGTCGCCGTCGCGATCGGACCAGCCGGCCTCCTCGAGGAGCGCCCGCGCGGCCTCCGGGTCGTAGTCGAGCGCGACCTCGGCGTCGGGATCGTAGGCCCAGTGGAACGGCGGCACGCTGGAGTTCGCCACCGTCCCGTACCCCAACAGGATCGCTTCTACGATCTCCTCGCGGTTCGTCCCCATCGTGAGCGCGCGCCTCACCCGCGCATCCGCGAGCTGCGGCCTGCGAGAGTTCCAGCCGACCAGGACATACGAGCGAAACGTGAAGTCGAGGAGCTCGAGGTTCGGCGCGTCGATGATCCGCTGCGCCTGATCCGGGCTCGGCGCGATGTAGATGTCGATGTTCTCGGTGAGCAGCTCCGTGAGGAGCGTCGTCTGCTCAGGAATGACCCGGTAGACGTAGCGGTCGAGGAACGGTCGACCGCCGAGCGCCGCGGGGAAGGCGGGGTTGGCGTCGAAGACCCAGCGGTCCTGCTGCGCGTGCGATACGAACACGAACGGGCCGTTCCCGACCGGGCACTGCGTGCCGTAGGGATGCTGCGATAGGCGGGCGGGCGGTACGTCGCCGAGCAGGTGCTCGGGCAGGATCCCGAGCGTCGTCCAGGCGTCGAGGAACTCCGCGTGCCGCTCGAGGCGGATGATGACGGTGAAATCGTCCAGGACCTCCACGCCTTCGGGGCCTCTCACGTAATGGTCCGAGAACGCGGAGTTCGGAAACGCCGTCTCCGGGTTCGTCACGGTCCGGTACGTGAACGCGACGTCGTGCGCGTCCGTCTGTTCGCCGTCGTGCCAGTAGACGTCCTGCCGGATGTGGAAGGTGAGCTCCGTGCCGTCCTCCGACACCTCCCAGGACTCCGCGAGGTACGGCTGAACCTCCAGCTCGGCCGAGTAGTTCACCAGCGGCATCAGGTTGACGAACTCCTGATGCTGCCGGGCAGCGTAGTTGGCCGAGACCGCCGCGTTCATCCCGTCCGGGATCTCCCCGATGCCCGCCACCACGACCGTCCCACCGTAGCGCTCGTCGTCGGGCGTGGGGTTCGCCTCGCGCGCCTCGGCCATGAACGCGTCGACCCGTGGGATCACCTCCTGACAGAACGGATCGGACGAAGCGACCCCGCGTGCTCCTCCGTCTCCGCCGCACGCCGCGAGACCGAAGATCACGACCCATGCGAAGAGCTTCCTCATGTACGGCCACCCCGTATTATGATCGATGTACGCAGCATCCCTTCACCGCCTCCAGGTCCAGGAGTCCTGCCCGTACCGTCTCGTCTGAAGCGCGGCGATCCGGCGGGCCCCCGCGTCGTCCCACTCCCCGGGGCCCCACTTGCCGCCCAGGACGCGCCGGAAGGCGTCCTCGACCGCGACCCGCACGTCACACACGTCCACCGGCCCGATCTGCGCCTCGAGCGTCGTCGACCCGGTGTCGGTCCCCGTCCGGTCCTGCTCCCGCGGCCCCGGCATTCGCTCCTGATCGCCCGCCAGCAGGATCGAGCCGTGCTGCAGCAAAGCTTCCCCCAATCGCGCCTGAGCGCTACCCACCAGCTTCCGGCTTCCGACGACCACCTCTCCGGGAGCGGCAACCCGGAAACACGGTCCGGCGCCGGGCGGGAGCACCCGCCCCCGCTCGGAGATCGAGGCGTCGGCACCGAGCGCGCGCAGGCCCAGGACCAGCGCTTCGTTGATCGTCCGATAGACCGTTCTGGGGCCGCCGAGCGCACGGTACGGCACGACCACCGCGTACGTCAGCTCCCGGTCGTGGAGGACCGCACGCCCTCCCGTGGGGCGCCGGACGTGGTCGAGCGCATCCACCCTTCTCGCCCCCGCCGGCTCGTTCCGCCCGAACGATAGGGTCGGCCGGGTCCACCCGTACAGCCGGAGCGCGGCCGTTCCCGGTTGGACCATGTCGGCGAGCGCGTGGTCGCGGGCCATGTTCACCGGGCCCGGAGCAGGGCCGTCGCGGTACACGCGCCACGAGAGCACGCGCTCTACCCGTATGCCTCCACCGGCGGACACGCGCACATCAGGTTCCGGTCCCCGTACGCATTGTCGACCCGCCGCACGTGCGGCCAGAACTTCAGGGTCCGGGTCCACGGAGCGGGATACGCCGCCTGCTGACGCCCGTAGGGGTGCGTCCAATCGTCCGCGGTCACCATGCCCGCCGTGTGCGGCGCGTTCTTCAGCACGTTGTCCTCGCGGTCCGCCGCGCCCGAGGCGACCGCCTCGATCTCCGCGCGGATCGCGATGAGCGCGTCGCAGAACCGGTCGAGCTCGTCGGTCGCCTCCGACTCGGTGGGCTCGATCATGAGCGTGCCCGCCACCGGGAACGATACCGTGGGCGCATGGAAGCCGTAGTCGATCAGCCGCTTCGCCACGTCCTCCTCCGTGATGCCGCTCCGCCGACGCAGGGGCCGCAGGTCCACGATGAACTCGTGGGCGACCAGCCCGTCCTTGCCGCGGTACAGGACGTCGAAGTGCCCTTCGAGCCGCTTCGCCATGTAGTTCGCGTTGAGGATCGCGAGCTCCGACGCCCGCCGGGCGCCGTCCGCCCCGAGCAGCGCGATGTAGGCCCAGGAGATCGGCAGGATGCTCGCGCTCCCCCACGGAGCCGCCGACACCGGGCCGATCGCCCGCTCGCCGCCGACCTCGTGGAACGGATGGCCCGGCAGATACGGCGCGAGCTTCTCGTTGACGCAGATCGGACCCATGCCCGGCCCGCCCCCGCCGTGCGGGATCGCGAACGTCTTGTGCAGGTTGATGTGGCACACGTCCGCACCGTAATCGCCAGGACGGCAGAGGCCGACCTGTGCGTTCAGGTTCGCGCCGTCCAGATAGACCAGCCCGCCGTTCTCGTGCACGATCCCGCAGACCTCGCGGATCCCTTCCTCGAACACCCCGTGCGTCGAGGGATAGGTGATCATGATCGCCGCGAGCACGTCCGCGTACTCGATCGCCTTCGCGCGCAGGTCGTCCAGATCGATGGTGCCGTCCAGGGTGCTCTTCACCACGACCACCTTCATGCCCGCCATGACCGCGCTGGCGGGGTTGGTCCCGTGCGCCGACGCGGGAATCAAGCAGACCTTCCGGTGCGCCGCCCCGTGGTCTCGGTGGTACGCGCGAATGGTGAGCAGCCCCGTGTACTCGCCCTGCGCGCCGGAGTTGGGCTGGAGCGAAGTCGCCGCGAGCCCGCTGATCTCGGCCAGCCAGCGCTCGAGGTCCGAGAAGATCTCCCGGTAGCCGGCGATCTGCTCGGCCGGCACGAACGGGTGGAGCCGGCCGAACTCGGGCCACGTGATCGCCGCCATCTCGGTGGTCGCGTTCAGCTTCATCGTGCACGAGCCGAGCGCGATCATGCTCGTGTTGAGCGACAGGTCGCGCGACTCCAGCCGGTGCAGGTACCGGAGCATCTCCGTCTCGGAGTGGTGCTTGTTGAAGACCTCGTGCACCAGATACGGCGAGTGCCGCTCCGCCCACTCGGGCAGAGGTGGCGCCCCGCCCTGGCGCGCGAGCGAGCGCGCCGTGATCTCCGCCGGCTGGCCCCCGTTGAACACGGCGAACAGGTCGTCCAGGTCCTCGGGCGTCGTGACCTCGTCGAGCGCGATCCCCAGGGTGCCGTCCCGGAAATCCCGCAGGTTGATGCCCATGTCGAGCGCGCGCGCGAGCACGGCCCCCGCGTCGTCGTCCGGCCGCACCCGCACCGTATCGAAGTACGTGTCGGTCAGCAGCTCGTGGCCGAGCAGCCCGAGCCCCGCCGAGAGCACGCCGGCGCGGTCGCGCACCCGCTGCGCGATCCTCCGGATGCCGTCCGGCCCGTGGTAGACCGCATACGCCCCGGCCATGATCGCGAGCAGCACCTGCGCGGTGCAGATGTTCGAGGTCGCCTTCTCGCGCCGGATGTGCTGCTCCCGGGTCTGCAGCGCCATCCGGAGCGCTGGATTCCCGTCGGCGTCGATCGACACGCCGATGATCCGCCCCGGCAGCTTGCGCTTGAACGCCTCACGCGCGGCCATGAAGGCGGCGTGCGGCCCTCCGAAGCCCATCGGGACGCCGAAGCGCTGGGTATTTCCGATGACGATGTCGGCTCCCCACTCCCCGGGGGGCTTCAGGAGCGCGAGCGCGAGCAGGTCGGTCGCGGCGATGACCAGCGCGCCGCCGTCGTGCGCCCAGCGCGTGAACCTCTCGTAGTCGATCACGCGCCCGTCGCTCGCCGGATACTGCACGAGCGCGCCGAACACGTCGTCCCCGAAGTCGCGCTTCCGGTGGTCGCCCACTACGACCTCGATCCCGAGAGGCTCCGCGCGGGTCCGAACCACGGCGATCGTCTGCGGATGGCACAGCTCCGAGACGAAGAACACGTTCGCGCCCGGCTTCGCCTCGCCGTGCGCGAGGTGCATCGCCTCGGCGGCCGCCGTCGCCTCGTCGAGCAGGGACGCATTCGCGATCTCCATGCCCGTCAGGTCCATGACCATCGTCTGGAAGTTGAGCAGCGCCTCCAGCCGACCCTGCGCGATCTCCGCCTGGTAGGGCGTGTACTGCGTGTACCAGCCGGGGTTCTCGAGGATGTTCCGCTGGATGACGCCCGGCACGTGGGTATCGGCGTAGCCCATGCCGAGGTACGAGCGATGCACGCGGTTCTTCGCGGCGATGGCCCGGAGGCGCTCCACGAGCTGGGCCTCGGGGACGGCCGGCGGCAGGTCCAGCGGCGCATCGAGCCGGATCGAAGCCGGCACCGTGTCGGCGATCACCGCGTCGATGGAGTCGTAGCCGAGCGTCGCGAGCATGCGCGCGACGTCCGCGGCGTCGGGCCCGAAGTGGCGGGCCGCGAAGTCCGCCGGAGCGTCGATCCGGGTCATGCGCTCGGCCGTGCGCCATTCGGCCGCGCGCGGACCGGCTTCAGTCGATGTGCTCAGCGTATCCGTCCGCGGTCAGGAGCGCCTCGACCTCCGCCGGGTCGCTCACCTTCAGCTTGACCATCCAGCCCGCGCCGTACGGGTCGGAGTTGACCAGAGAGGGATCGTCCTCGAGGGCCTCGTTGACGGCCACGATCTCACCCTGCACCGGGCAGTAGAGATCGCTCACCGCCTTCACGGCCTCGATCGTCCCGAACACGTCCATCTTGTCGAAGGACGACCCGCGGTTCGGAAGCTCGACGAAAACCACGTCTCCGAGCTCCCCCTGGGCATAGTCGGTAACGCCGACGAAGTACACGCCGTCCTCGTCCGTCGGCTTGAGGTACTCGTGCTCCTCCGAATAGAAGAGGTCGCTCGGGATCTCTGACATGCTGCATCTCCAACGGAAGTCGCACGGACCGGCGAGGCCCTGAGGATGATGGTGAGTCAACCGCCGGTCAAGGCGAGCCTGCGGACCCGCCCGGCCGGCGCCGCCCATCCACCTCGGGCGGCTACCCCGAAGCACGCGCCGCGGGCTCCTTTTCGGGATCTGTTCAGGGGTCCGCTGGCGCGTCCCCCTCCTTCTCCGGGCCCCGCGAGAACGGGCTTCCCGCCGCGCGCCGCTTCCCGCCGCGCCACCCACCGTACTGGAACTCCCGGACCCGCGCGACCATCTTCCCTCAGCCGCCCGCGCTCCCGGGCCGGAACCCTGTGAACACCGAACACGTGCAACGCCCATGTCGACGCTACTTACCGAGCCGCGCCCCGCCCTGACGACGCTCTCCGAAGAGGAGCAGATGTTCCGGGAGGCCGTGCGCGACTTCGCGACATCCGAAGTCGCCCCCAAGGTCCGCGAGATGGACGAAGCGCAGCAGATGGACCAGGGCATCATCGACCAGCTCTTCGAGCTCGGGCTCATGGGCATCGAGATCCCGGAGGTCCACGGCGGCACCGGCTCCAGCTTCTTTACGTCGGTGCTCGTGGTCGAGGAGCTGTCGAAGGTCGATCCCTCCATCGGCGTGCTCGTCGACGTCCAGAACACGCTCGTCATCAACGCGCTGCTCCGCTGGGCGAGCGACGAGCAGCGCGCGCGGTTCCTGCCCCGGCTGGCCTCGGACACTGTGGGCGCATACGCACTCTCCGAGGCCGGCAGCGGGTCGGACGCGTTCGCGCTCTCGTGCCGCGCCGCGCGGGACGGCGACGATTGGGTGCTCAGCGGTCAGAAGCTCTGGATCACGAACGGCAAGGAAGCCGGCCTCTTCATCGTCTTCGCCACCGTCGATCCCGAGGCCGGATACCGCGGCATCACCGCGTTCCTCGTCGAGAAGGACACGCCCGGCTTCAGCGTCGGCAAGAAGGAGGACAAGCTCGGCATCCGGGCCTCGTCCACGACCGAGCTCGTCTTCGAGAACGTGCGCGTCCCCGCCGGCAACGTGCTCGGAGAGGTCGGCAAGGGGTACAAGGTCGCCATCGAGACGCTGAACGAGGGCCGCATCGGGATCGGGGCGCAGGTGGTGGGTCTCGCGCAGGGCGCCATCGACCATACCGTGCGCTACGTGCAGGAGCGCGAGCAGTTCGGCCGGACCATCGGCTCGTTCCAGGGCGTGCAGTTCCAGCTCGCCGAGATGGCGACACAGGTCGAAGCCGCGCGCCTGCTCGTCTACAACGCCGCGCGCCTCAAGGATGCCGGGCAGCCGTTCCTCGAGCAGGCGGCCATGGCCAAGCTGTTCGCATCCGAAGTGGCACAGCGGGTGGCCTCCACGTGTATCGATCTGCATGGCGGGTACGGATTCACGAAGGAGTACCCCGTCGAGAAGCTGTATCGCGACGCAAAGATCGGGACGATCTACGAAGGGACTTCCAACATGCAGAAGCAGACCATCGCCAAGGCGCTGATGAAATGACCGATCAAGCCCCCCTCCTCGCGATCGCGTTCGGCATCTGGGAGATGGTGCTGATGTTCGGCATCCTCATCATGCTGTTCGGCGCCAAGAAGCTCCCCATGCTCGCGAGAGGCCTGGGCTCCGGCATCCGCAACTTCAAGGGCGAGCTGGCGAACCCCGACGCCGAAGACGGTGACGGGGCGGACGCCGACACGGGCACGGACGCGCGGTCGCGCGCGGGGACCGACCGGGAGTAGCCAACGGCGGCGCCCACCCGCTTCGCCGCCGCACCCGCTTCGCCGACCCGTTCGCCGACCTGCCTCCTACAAACCGCGGTGCCTGTGCGTTCGTGGGCGGCCTCCTGCCGAGCGCGCGCCGACCGATCGGCAGCCTCTGCTTCACGAGCCCTGCCGGTTACCTGCTTGCCAGCTTCTGGCCCTCCGGCATCTGTCGCACCTGGCTCTTCGTCCCACC
>Ga0079224_100008086_pt1 | contig 14206 bp, 13 predicted proteins | sample Stecom2015_FD_80414 | JGI IMG/M metagenome (GOLD analysis project Ga0079224, IMG submission 80414) | Agricultural soil microbial communities from Utah to study Nitrogen management - Steer compost 2015 | ecosystem: Environmental > Terrestrial > Soil > Agricultural land | place: USA: Utah...
CTGACCAGCGCCGTAACCGTCCTCAGTTCCGACGACCCGGTGCGGGTGTTCCAGGACTTCGCCACCCTGGACCTGCTGTCGGGCGGGCGCGCCGAGATCATGGTGGGCCGCGGGTCGTTCATCGAGTCGTTCCCGCTGTTCGGGTACGACCTGGCCGACTACGACGAACTCTTCGAAGAGAAGCTGGACCTGCTGCTCAGGCTGCGGGAGTCGGAGCGGGTCACCTGGTCGGGGAAGCACCGGCCGGCCATCGACGGCCTGGGCGTCTACCCGCGCCCCGTACAGAACCCCCTGCCCGTGTGGGTGGCGGTGGGCGGCACGCCCCAGTCCGCCGTCCGCGCCGGCCTGCTGGGCCTGCCCATGGCCCTGGCCATCATCGGCGGCCTGCCGGAGCGCTTCAAGCCTTTCGCCGAGCTTCACCGGCGGGCGGCCCGGGAGGCGGGCCATCCCCAACCCCGGCTCAGCATCAACTCCCACGGGTTCATCGCCGATTCGTCCCGGGAAGCGGCCGACCTGGCCTTCCCCGCTTTCAAACTCACCATGGACCGTATCGGCCGCGAGCGCGGTTGGGGACCGATGACGCGGGAGCAGTTCGAGTTCTCCCGCTCGCTGCGGGGAGCGGACTTCGTGGGCAGCCCCGAGGAGATCGTGGAGAAGATCCTCTTCCAGCACGAGATCTTCGGGCACGACCGCTTCCTGCTGCAGATGACGGTGGGCACGCTGCCCCACGACAAGGTGCTGCGCTCCATCGAGCTGTTCGGGACGAAGGTGGCGCCGGCGGTCCGCAAGGCGCTGGGGGCCTCCTCCCTCAGCAGCCGCCGGCCGCCGAGCACCACATGACGACCTCGCGCACCGCGCCCGCCGCCAGCAGCAGCGCCGCCGCCACCAGCAGGTAGGCGTGCAGCTCCAGGACCCCGGCCCGGCCCAGCAACACCGCCATCGACGGCGCCACCCGTTCCGGCAGCGGGGTGGCAAAGGAATTGGTGCCCAGAAGCAGGCCGTACAGGGTCCAGTAATAGAGGGGCGGGAGGACGCCGAGGGGGAGCCGGCCGACCCTCACCAGGTTGGCCCCGGCCACCAGCAGAGCCGCGACCGCCGCGTTCCAGGCCAGCACCGCCAGCGCCCTGGGCACGGCGCCCAGGCGCTCCAGCGGCAGCAGCGAGGCGGCCGAACTGCCGCGGAGAACCCCCTCGGGCAGCAGCGAGAAACCCAGCCACCACGCGCTCCAGAATAGGGCGTGGGCGGCAATGAGCAGCACCACCAGCGTGCGCAGGGGCGCGGGTCTGCCCGGGGCGCCGCTCCCGCGTCCCTCCGGCGTTGAAACACCGCGGGACGCGCTCATCAGATCAACAACACCCGCAGCCCGAAACGGCCCTGATGCCCGGGGTCGCCGATCTCGGCCAGGATTATCGGGGGTTGGGACCGGAAGGTCCGGACGAGCCGGGGCAGTTCGGCCAGGAGGTGTGCCGCAGCCCGGCCCGCACCGCCCCCAGCAAGCCGGCCGGTGCGCCGCAGCAGCCAGGGACCGGCCACCGACAGCCAGCCCGCCAGGTCCTCCACCAGGAACAGCGGTACCGGAATCCACCACGTGCGGCCGCCGGGCGTCCGCACGGCCACGGTCAGGTAAAGGCGCGGCAGCCTCACCCACAGGCGGCGCAGCACCGTGCCGGCGCGCGGCGCACAAGTGAGCGTCATCGACCGGCGCACGTCCCGGAAGGAAGTGGCCGATCGCCGTCCCGAATCCTCTACCGGAAAGCCGCGGGCAAGCCGGCGGGAAGAACGGAAGCGCCGGGCTTATCGCCGCGCGACCGGGCACGCCGGCTGGACCGCGGGCGGGAGGGTTGCCGCTTGTCCTCAGCCTTCGGACCACTGGTGGACATCCACTGGCTCCGGGTCAACCTGAGCCGCAGCGACCTGCGCGTCTTCGACGTGCGCTTCAACCTCAACGATCCCGACCAGGGCCGCCGGGCTTACCTCGAAGGCCACATCCCCGGTGCCGTGTTCCTGGACCTGGAACGGGACCTGTCGGGTCCGGTGGGCCGGCACGGCGGGCGGCACCCGCTGCCCGATCCCGAGCAACTGGCGGCCAGGCTGCGCTCGGCCGGGCTCAACCACAGCGACACCGCCGTGGTCTACGACGACGGCAGCGGCCAGTCGGCGCCGCGAGCCTGGTGGCTGCTGGGGTATCTGGGCCTTGAGCGGGTGGCGGTGCTGGACGGCGGGTTTGCCGCCTGGTCCGGGGCCGGCCTGCCGGTGGTGCCGGGGACCGGCGACGAGGAGGCGGCGGCCCGCGGGCCCCAGGGCAACTTCACGGTGCGGCTGCAGCGGGACTGGATCCGCGACACCGACCAGGTCCGGACGGTGGTACAGGGCGGGGCGCGGGACGGCCGCCGCGTGGTCCTGGTAGACTCCCGGGCGCCGGAGCGCTACCGCGGCGAGGTGGAACCCTATGACCCCGTGGCGGGCCACATCCCGGGCGCCGTGAACTACGACTGGACCACCAACGTGGGACCCGACGGCCGCTGGCTGGACCCGTCCGCGCTGCGGCAGCGCTTCGCAGCCCTGGAGGGTGCCGACGAGATCATCGTCTACTGCGGTTCAGGGGTGACGGCCTGCGCCAACCTGCTGGCCCTGCGGCTGGCGGGGTTCCAGCAGGCCCGCCTCTACCCGGGCTCCTGGAGCGACTGGTGCTCGTATCCCGAGCACCCGGTGGCGCAGGGATCAGAATAGCGGGGATCAAAGCAGCGGCAGCGGGGTCAGCGGTCGTAGCCCTCGAAGCGGCGCAGGGCCTCGTCCAACAGCGACGGCGTCCCGCGGCGGCGGTCGGGCAGGCTGCCGTCAGCACCGGAACCCCCGGCGGCCCCGGCGGCAGGCTTCGCCCACCCCGCCCTGATCAGGCGCCGCAGCGCCACGGCACCCAGCACCAGGCCGGCGGCCGGCACCACGTAGGCCAGCACCCCGAAACCGTGGAACGGCGGCGTGATCAGGACCCAGGTGCCGTACCGCTCCACGTAATGGTCGATGATCTCCCGTGGGGACATGCCCTGTTCCAGCATCTCGCGGATTTCGGCCCGCATCTGCAGGCTGCTTTCGGTGTGGGACTCCCAGGCCGACAGGCCCTGGCACTGCAGGCAGCGCAGCTGCGAGGCCACCTCGCGCACCTGCTGGTCCAGGGCGGCCGCCTGCCGGTTCTCCGACGGCAGGCCCCTCCCCGCGCCCAGCGCCTGGATGAGATAGAACGCGGCAGCCGCCAGCAGCACCAGCGCCACCGCCGCGGCCATCCGGTTCCCGCCCCCGGTCACGGCCCGGCCTCCTCAACCGCCGCCGGCGCGGCCTCCCGGTCGTCGGGGTGAAGGTGCTTCCACGCGGCCAGCAGCGCCTCCCGCTCCCGCCGGTAGACGGCATCGGGCAGGCGCCCGCGGGCTCGCTCCAGATTGGCCGCCGCCTCGGCCACCTGGTCCGCCAGGCGGCGGCGCTCTGACGGAGCCAGGGAATCCGCCGCCTCCATCCAGGCCTCAAACCGCGGCAGCCCGACGCCGCGCAGCCGCACCGCCCTGGCCAGCCGCTGCCCCACCGCCCAGAGGGCCATCAGGGCGAAGCCCAGCCCCACCGGGCGCCAGGCGCCCTGCAGGCTGCGGTTGTGGTCGATGACGGGCACGCGGGCCTCCTCCCACGGCGGTGTCCCCACCGGCACCAGGCCCAGGATCCATTCGTCCACCGGCGCCACCGCGCCGGCGTCGTAGACCCGCACGTCCTGCCCGGAAATGGTGTCCACGCCGCGCAGGTTCAGGCCGCCGGCCGCCGGTGTGAACGGCGCGTCCACCGGCACCAGCACCACCACCCGCTCGGTGGGAAAGGCGATGGGCCGCACCAGCGCCAGCGGCAGGTCCTGGGTGGTGAGCCGGTAGGCCAGGGTGAAGGCAGCGTCCTCCCCCGGCGGCAGGCGGCGCTGCACCTGCACCGCCCCCGGCACCACGCTGACCTGGGCCTCATCGAAGCCCGCCAGGAACTGGACGTCCCAGGCGCCGGCAAACAGCGGCAGGGTCACGTCGTCCACGGCGGTCCCCGACGTGTTGCGCAGCTGGATGGTCTCGGCCACCCGGTAGCCGCCGTCGGCGGGCACGATCATCACGTAGTGGGTGCCCGCGGCGATGCGCGGGGTTTCCGGTTCGCCGGCGCCTCCGGATGGGGACGTCTGGGCGGCCGCCGGCGCCGCCAGCAGCATGACCGGCAGGACCGCCGCCGCCGCTGCCCGCAGCACCCGCCGCAAGACGGGTGCCCGCGCGGCCCACCGCGCCGGCAGCGGCAACCGCCGACCCGGGAGTCCCATCACGTCCCCTCCTCCAGCAGCTGCCGCACCCGGGCGTCGAAGGCCGCTTCCAGTTCGCGGTCCCGGGCCAGGCGGTCCTCCAGGGCCGCCGCCAGCAGGCGGCGGCGCTGCTGGTACGCTTCTTCGTCCACTTTGCCCACCCGCCGCTCCGACTCCAGGTCGCTGAGTTCCTCCAGCAGGGGTTCCACCGCCGGCGAGAAGGCGCGGCGGGGCCGGGGCCAGAGGCTGAAAGCCGTGCCGGCCATGATCAGGTAGCCGCCCACCCAGATCCAGCTGACCAGCGGCTTCGACATCAACTCAAAGCCCGCCGTGGTGCCGGCGTCGTCGACGCCGGCCAGCACCGCGTAAAGGTCCCTGTCCAGGCCGCCCAGCACTGCCACCTCGGTGGTGGCGCCCATGGTCTCCACGAAGCCGGGGTGCAGGGTCTTGGCCGGGCGCAGGTAGGCCACCACCTCCTGCCCCCGGCGCACCTCCAGGTTGGCGTAGAGGGTGGGCACCCCGTCGTGCTCCTCCTGGTCCACACCCAGGTACCGCACGCGGAAGGGGCCCACCGTCACCGACTCCCCCAGGCGCAGGGGCGCCTGCACCTCGGTGGCATAGGCCGACGATGCGATGATCCCCGCCGCCATCACCACCACGCCCAGGTGCACCACGTAGCCGCCGTAACGGCGGGGATTGGAGGCAAACACCCGCACCAGGGCCCGCAGCAGCGGCTCTCCCGCGGCCCGGGCCCGGGACGCAGCACCGCGGCCGATCTCGGCCAGGGTGATGACGGCCACGAAGACCAGCAGCGCGAAGCCCAGCACGGGCACAGGCCGGCGGATGCCCGCGATCACCAGGACCTGCGCCGCCGCCAGTGCCACCGCCGCCGGCGGCAGCAGGTTGCGGGTCACCCACCGGGGGTCGCTGCGCCGCCAGGCCAGCAGCGGGCCGACCCCCATCAGGGCTACCACGCCCAGCAGCAGCGGGCCCGCCACCCGGTTGAAGAACGGCGCGCCCACCGTCACCTCGGTGCCCTGCATGCGGCTGATCAGCGGGAACAGCGTGCCCCACAGCACCGCCAGCGCCGCCGCCAGGAACAGCAGGTTATTGAAGAGGAAGCCCACCTCGCGGCTGAGGTACGACTCGAACTCCGGCTCGCCGCGCAGGTCCCGCAGCCTGTCCACCAGCAGGAAGACCGAAACCGCGGTCACCACGCCCAGGAAAGCGACGAACCACGGGCCGATGGCCGACTGGGCGAAGGCGTGGACCGATGCCACGATGCCGCTGCGGGTGAGAAAGGTGCCCAGCAGCGTCAGCCAGAAGGTGGCCATCACCAGCACGAAGTTCCAGACCCGCAGCATGCCGCGGCGCTCCTCGACCATGGCCGAGTGCAGGAACGCGGTGGACGTGAGCCAGGGCAGCAGGGAACTGTTCTCCACCGGGTCCCAACCCCAGTAACCGCCCCAGCCCAACTCCACGTAGGCCCACTGGCCGCCGATGAGGATGCCGGTGGACAGCATCAGCCAGGAAGCCAGCGCCCACCAGCGGCTGCGCCGCAGCCAGGACGCGTCGGTTCGCCGCGTCCACAGCGCGGCCACCGCGAAGGCGTAAGGGACGGAAAAGCCCACGAAGCCCAGGTACGTCAGCAGCGGGTGCGCCAGCATGCTGGGGTTCTGCAGCAGGGGGTTCATGCCCCGGCCGTCGGCGGGGGGCGGCGTGCGGACGGCGAAGGGGTTCTCCACCACCGCCACCAGCAGCGCGAAGAAGACGCCGATGCAGGCCAGCACCGCCAGCGCCGGCACCGCCAGGCCCGGGCGCCCGGCGCCGCCGGCGCGTCCCTGGCCGCTGACCAGCGCCGCGGCCAGGGTCAGCATCCAGAGCCACAACAGCAGGCTGCCGGCCTGTCCCGCCCACAGGGCGCCGATCTTGTAGGGCCAGGCCATCAGGCGGCGGGAGTTGCCGGCCACGTAGACCAGTTCGAAGCGGTCCGCCAGCAGGGCTGCCGCCAGCAGCGCCAGCGCGGCCGTGGCCAGCACAAAGGCCAGGCGGGCCGCCGCCGCAGCCGCCTTCTGGGCCCGGACGTGCCGCCGCACGGTGCCGTAACCCGCCAGCGCAGCCGACGCCGCCAGGGCCGCCAGCACGCCCCACACCGCCGCCCGGCCCGCCCAGGCCAGGATCACGGCTCGCCGCCTCCCAGCGACATGCCGCCAGGCTCACCGGCTCCCAGCGCCGCGCCGCCGGGCCCGCCGCCCTGCCGCTGCCAGGTGCCCTGGCCGTCGCGGGCGTAGAGGTCGCCGTTGGGCGCCAGGGCCCAGAGGATGCCGTCCGGGCTGCCGGTCACCGCCGTGAAGGCCCGCATGGGACTGCCCAGCGGCTCGGCGGTGAGCCCGACGTCCCGGCTTTGCCAGATGCCCTGGTCCGTGGCCAGGTAGAGGACCTCGCCGGCAAGGTACAGGTCGAAGACCGCCCGGCCAGGGCCGATGGGACGCCAGGTGTGGCCGTCGTCCACGGACTCCAGCAGGCCTTCCTCGTAACCGGCCAGCCAGCGCCCGGGCCTGCCGGGGTCGGCCGCCAGTGCCAGGCTGCCCAACTCCGGGTCGAGGTCGGTCTCCAGGTAGGTCCATTCATCGTTCTCCCAACGGTAGAGGCCCTCGTCCGGGACCCAGGCCAGGGCCGTCCGGTCGCCGGGCGACAGCGCCAGGCCCAGCACCACCCGGCCCTGCAGCCCTGCCGGCCGCCAGTCCTCGGGTTCGCCGCCCGCGGCAGGGCGACTCACCCACACGCCGTCGGTCGTGGCGGCCCAGAACTCGCCGGCATCGCCGGTTCCATCCCCCACCCGCGCCAGCACGTGGACCGGAAAGTCCAGGCGCGGGTCGACGGTCCAGGATTCGGGCGCGGCCAGATCAACGCCGGCAGACGGGTCGGCTGCGGCCAGGCCGCTGCCGGCCGCCATGACCAGCAGGCCCCCCAGGTGTTCCAGGTCAAAGGCGTGGCCCCCGGCGGGCACCGGCCCCACGCCGTCGCCGTCGATGGACCGGCCCAGCGCCTGGCGGTACATGGTCTGGACGAACTCGAAGGTCACGGCTCCCCTCCGGTGGAACCGGGCCGTCCCATCGGCGTCGATCAGCCACGTCTCGGGCAGCCCCCGGACGCCGTAGCGATCGCCCACGGCACCGTCGCGGTCCAGCAGCAGCGGGTACGTCAGGCCGAAGCGGTCCCGAAACTCCAGCACCGCCGGCGCCGCCTCCAGGCGGTCAACGCCCACCACCGCCAGGCGGTCCCCGTAGCGCTGGTGCAGGGCTTCCAGGGCCGGTGCCTCCTCGATGCACGGCGGGCACCAGGTGGCCCAGAAGTTGAGCAGCACGGGCCGGCCGCGCAGTTCCGAGAGCCTGAAGGTCTCCCCGGTGATGTCTTGCAGCCTGAAGTCAGGCGCCCGGCTGCCTACGGCCGCGATCTCCTGCAGCCCGGCGGCATAGCGCCAGGCCGTCGCCGCAAACACCACCAGCACCGCCAGGGCCGCCAGGCGCGCCTTCACGGCCGGGGGCCCCACCCGTCGCGGCGTGCCTGCCAGGAGTAGTGGCGGCGGGCAGCGCGCCGCCGGCGCGAGAGGACCGTCAGGCCCAGCAGCGCAGCCGCCGCGGCTCCGACGAAACGGGCATCGCCGGCACCCGCCCGTTCCAGCGGGCCGCCGGAGTGGCCGCCGTCATCCTCGGCCGCCTGGTTTCCGCCGCCGGCCGGCGCCAGGGCCACGCTGCCCAGGGACTCACCCCGGTAGAATACGTGCAGCCGGCCGCCCTCCACACGCCAGGTCAACTGATCCTCCGACAGGGGTTCGCCCGCCGGCAGCAGCGCCATCAGGGGCTCCTGGGTGACCCAGGTGGTCGTGCCGGCGCTGCCTGCCTGGGCCCCGCCGGCGCCCGCGTCCCCGGTGCCCGCCGGCCGGGCGCCTCCTTCCGCGCCCTCGGCCGCGGCCATCACCACGGTCTCGCCCTGGGCCACCACCTGCCGGGGCGCGAAAGAGGAAAAGCCCCAGTCCATCAACTCAGCCATCTTCTGGGCCACGCGGACGTCGCTGCTGCCGCCCAGGATGACGCCGATCAACTCCACCTCGCCGCGCCGCGCAGACCCCACCAGGCTGAAGCCGGCGCCGTTGGTGAAGCCGGTCTTGACACCGGTGGCACCGGGATAACTGACGAGGAAACGGTTGTGGGAGTGGATCTCCCGGGTCGACCCCTTGATGGGATGGGCGATGACGGCCTCGGTCAGGGACACGGCCTCGCGGAAAGCCGGGTGGGTCATGGCCGCCCGGGCCAGCAGGGCCAGGTCCCGGGCGCTGGAGTAGTGGCCCTCCGCATCCAGGCCGTGCGGGTTGGCGAAGCGCGTGTTCTTAAGGCCCAGTTCGGCGGCTCGCCGGTTCATGAGGTCGGCGAAGTCTTCCACGCTGCCGGCCAGATTGACGGCGATGGCCACGGCGGCGTCGTTGGCCGACTCGATCATCAGGGCCAGCAGCATGTCGCGGGCCGAATACCGCTCGCCCGGCTCCAGGTAAAGCTTGCTGCCCTGGATGCCTCGGGCCTCGAAGGGCACCCAGATGATGTCGTCGGGCGCCGCCCTCTCGGCCAACAGCCAGCCGGTCATGATCTTGGTGGTGCTGGCCATGGGCATGCGGGCGTCGGCATTGTAGGCGTGGAGGACCCGGCCTGAGGCGGCGTCGATGAGCACCGCCGCGCGCGCGTCCACGGCGGGCGGGTCCTCCAGGGCGGCGGCCGGCGCCGGCGCGGCGGCCGCCAGAAAGACTGCGACCAGGAAACCCACGATCCTGGCCGCGCCCCTGAACCAGCGACGGGTCAACGTCGTCATCCCTTCAACCGGCGTCCTGCTGCCGGAGCAGGCGGTCGAAGACCGCGCGGATGGCCGCTTCGGTCAAGATGCCGTACTCAATGTGCCTGATGACCCCCGACCCGTCAACGAAAAAGCTGGTCGGGATCGGCCGCAGCCGGTACAGGTCCGCCACCCTGGACCCCGGGTCCAGCACGAAGGTCCAGGTGAAGCCGTTGGCTTCCACGTAGGTCTGCACCAGGTCCCGGGGCTCGCGCACGTTGATGCCGACCACGGCCACCCGGTCGCCGTACCGCTGGTGAAAACGCTGGATCTCGGGCATCTCGATGCGGCACGGCTCGCACCAGGTGGCCCAGAAGTTCAGCAGCACCGGGCGGCCCCGCAGGTCGCTGAGCCGGAAGACCCGGCCATCCACGGTGTGGGCCTCGAAGTCCGGCGCCCGGAAGCCCACCACCGGCGCCGCAGGCGCTCCTTCCGCCCCCGCGCCGGCTCCGGCCGCCCATGACAGGTCCACCACCTCGAACCCCGGCCCCACCGCCGCTGCGGTCCCCGGCGCCTGCGGCACCGCCAGCGCCGCCTGCCAGGCCAGGACGCCGGTCAGCACCGCCAGCGCCAGGACCAGCGTACCCACCACAGGCCCCGGGCGCCGCCGGGCGGGAACCATCAGCGCCATGCCGGCGGCGATCCAGGCCAGGTCGCCCAGGGCCGCCGGGCCCAGCAGGGCGCCGGCGGGGCCCCCGCGCTCCACCATCAGCCCCGCGGCGTAACGACCCAGGCCCAGCACCAGTAGCGCCGCGGCCAGGGCACCGCCCGAGCCGGGCGCGGCCCGGAAGCGGCTCCACGCGGCGGCCGCCGCCGCGGCCCCCACCAGGCTCAGATAGATTGCCACCGGATGGACCCCGACTTCCAGGCCTGCCGCCCCCGGCGGCGGCACCGCCCAGGGCAGGGACGTGGCGGTGCCCACCCGTCCGGAGCCCCAGGCGCCCACCATGAAGCCCACGCCCAGGGCGGTTGCGGCGGCGTCCAGAGCCGTGCGGGCATCCAGCCCGTCAAGGCGGGCGGCCAGGGCCGCGCCGGCCAGGGCCCCGAGCCCGGCCCCGGCCCACGACAGGGTGAGCTCGTCAAAGCCCAGCCAGCTCCAGAAACTGCCCGGCAGCGTCCGGGCCTCGACCAGGACCGCCAGGCGCCCCCCAGCATAGGCCCCCAGCGCGGCCCACCACAGGTGGGCCCCCGGCGAGGCATCCGGGTCCACCCGGCGCCAGAGGCGCACGTAGACGGCTCCCGCGGCCAACGCGCCCAGCAGCGCCAGCAGCCGGAAGGTGTCGATGCCGGGCCCCGCAGCCCACGGCTGCAGGACCCCCGGCAGAGGCAGCGACCAGTCCATCACTGGAGACCGTAATAAAGCCAGGCGCTCACCATGGACAGGTAGTTGGTGTAAACCATGACGCCCAACACCACCAGGAGCACGCCCGAGATGCTCGTGACCAGCCCCAGGCGCCGGGACCAGGCGCTCCACCGGGCCTTGAGCCGGTCAAACATCACGGCGACCACGAGAAACGGCAGTCCCAGGCCGGCGGCGAAGGCGGAGAGCAGGATCACGCCCTGAACCACCGTGGCCTGGGTGCCGGCAAAGGTCAGGATGGCAGCCAGCACCGGGCCCACGCACGGCGTCCAGCCGAAACCGAAGGCGATCCCCATCAGCAGCGCCCCGCCCAGGCCCGTCCTGGGCACCAGCGGCAGCGGGCGCCGCTCGGCCTGCAGGGCTGGGATCCGCAGCCAGCCCAGCATCACGGCCCCGGCGGCTGCGATCAGGATGCCTGCCACGCGGCGGATCAGCGGCTGGTAGGCCAGCAGCAATTGGCCCAGGGCGCTGGCGGTAGCCCCCAGAACCACGAACACCAGGCTGAAGCCCACCACGAAGCCGGCCGCCCGCACCAGCAGAGCGCCCCGGCTGCGGTCGCCGGCGGCGCCGCCCAGGTAACTGAGGTAAGCCGGGTACAGCGGCCAGACGCAGGGCGACAGGAAGTACGCCAGCCCGCCGGCCGCCGCCACGGCCACGGACACCGGGGTCTCGGCCATGAGATCCCTCCGAGGCGATCTCTCTCGGGCAAGGGTTTGCCCTCGTTACGAGGGTACAGCACCGGCCGGCACGCGCAAAAGGGCCGGTCGGGTTACGGCGCCGCGCGGCGCCGCCGCCACCGGGCCAGGGCCAGCCAGGCGATGATGGCCAGCACCGCCCACGGCAGGACCACGCCAGCGCCGACGATCATGGTTTCGATGCTGACCACCAGGTAGTCCAGAGCCTGGTAGAGCGCCAGCAGCAGCCGTTGGCCCAGGCCGTGGTCGCGTTCCGGCGGCCGGACCCCGGCGTCCTGCAGGGTCAGGTTCAGCGTGGCCAGGTCCAGCAGGCGGTTCCAGGTATCGAGGCGGGCCTGCAGGGACTCGATCTCGGACCGGGTCTGCCAGACCTCCCGCTCCACCGCCAGCAGATCCTCGACGCCCTGGGCCTGGTCCAGGATCTCCAGCAGGCGCGCTTCCTTGGCCTGCAGGGTGCGCATGCGCGCCTCGACGTCCACGTACTCGGTGGTGATGTCGGTGGCGCTGGTATGCAGGTCCGGCCTGGTACCGGGCGCGGCCAGCGCCATTACGTCGCTGGTGAACCGGGACAGCCGCTCCGCGGGCACCCGCAGCACCAGGTAAGCCGACCGGGGCGGCGCGGCCTCCGCGGGTTCCGCGCGCGGCACCGGCGGGATGACGATGCCGTCGCTGCTGAGGGACGCCTCCTGGGCGTAGCCGCCGGCGGCCTCGGCCATGGCGATGACCTGATGATAAGTGCCTTCCACATCCTCGACCCGCATGAAGATGGTCGCACTCTGGATCACCCGCCGCTGGGCCGCCGGGTCCACGCCGGTCCCGGCCTCCTGCTGAGCGATGGCCGGCTGCTTGGGGTCGCGCGCTTCCCCGCCCGCGCCCTCCGCCGGGGGAGCGCCCTCGGCGGCCAGGCGCCCCTGGATGCCTGGCCCGGCGTCGCCCGCCAGGGACGGCGCCGGCGTGGAGGTCACGCTGACCGTGGGCAGGCCCTCGGCGGCGTCGCCGGCCGCATCGCGCTGCACCGCCTGCTCCGGCGCACCACCGGCCATGTACAGGTCGGGGTGACCCAGGCGCTCCGCCAGCATCCCCGCCGCCAGCAGCAGGAGCACCGCCGCGGCCGCCGCCATGCCCCAGCGGGCCCCCTTGCCCATCCGGTGCCTGGCCGGCGGCGCGCCGGCCTCGGCGCGGATCCGGGCCATGATGGACTCCACCAGATCTTCCGGCGGCTCTTCGCCGGGCAGCGAGCGCAGCAGCGCCAGGGTCTGCTGCAGCGCCTCCCATTCGGCGCGGCACTCCTCGCAACCGGCCAGGTGGGCGCGGACGCGCTCGGCCTCGTCGGCCGGAAGCATGCCGTCCGCGTACAGGCTCAACTGGTCGACCACATGGGGCCGACGCATTCACACCCCACCCCGTTCCGGTTGATTTCCTTCTTTACTGCCTTTACTGCCACCGACGCGGGTGGAAGGGAAAAGTTCCAGCGCCTCGAAGCGCGCCCGCAACGCCGCCCGGCCCCGGTGGAGCCGGGACTTGACGGTGCCCAGCGAAATGCCCAGCGCCTGGGCGATCTCCTCGTAGGACAGGTCCTGCAGGTCGCGCAGGACGACCACTGCCGCGTATTCGGCGGGCAGGGCGGCGATCTCCCGCCGGATGACCTCGCCCAGTTCCCTCTGCTCAACATGCTGCTGTGGGCCGGGGTCGCCGGCGGCCACCTGGCGCTCGGCCGCGCCGTCGTCGGTCTGCAGGGGTTCGTCCAGGTGGACCTGGGGACGGGTGCGCCGGCGCCGCAGTTCGTCCAGGCAGACGTTGACCGCGATGCGGTGCAGCCAGGTGGAAAACGTGGCATCGCCGCGGAACGAGTCAAGCGCCCGGAAAGCCCGCACGAAGGTTTCCTGGGTCAGATCCCGGGCATCCTCACGGTCGCCGCAGTAGCGTATGGCCAGGCTGTAAACGCGGCGCTCATAGCGCCGCACGAGGATTTCGAAGGCGGAAAGATCACCGGCCCGGACGCGCCGCACGAGGAGGCTGTCGTCCGGGCCCGCAGGTTCCCCGGCCAGGGGTTTGGTCATCGGCCGACTCCTCTCCCACGGGCATTGTAGCACCGCGGGACCAGGCAGCCCAACCGCGCCCCCGGCGCGCGGCCCCAGCTCGCCGCCCGGCAGTTTCAGCGCCTCCTGCCATGGATTTACGAACCGCCGGGGTCGGGGTTTCCATCGGGGTCCGGATCGTGTGGCGCGCCGGGACTCCCGCCGCCGGCCGGTCCCTCGTCCGGGCCTTCGGCCAGGAGGCTGAGCAGCGCCAGGGCGGACCGCAGTTCCTCGCCGCTGAAGCCGAACCTTTCCAGGGATTCCAGGAGGTTTTCGGGCCCGCAGTCGGCCAGGCCCTCCAGGGTGGCCATGGCCAGCACCAGATCGTCGATGCGCTGCGCCGCTACCCGCAGGCGGTGACTCATCTGCCGCAGCTCGCCGGCCAGCGCCGCCAGGCGGCCCGCCGTCTCCCGCGACGTCAGGGCGGCCAGGCGCCCGGCCGTCTCGCTCTCCGCCGGTTCGGCACTGCCCGCAGGTTCGGCGCCGCCGGTGGCGGGCGAAGCGGGATCCGCCTGCGAGCCGCCGCCGGCGATAGCCCGCAGCGGCGGCCGCCCCGGTCCGGCCGTCCGGGGACGACGGCGCGGCGGCTGGCCGCCCTCGCTTCCGTCGTAAGTGATCAGGACCCGCAGGCGCGGCGGCCTGTCATCGGATTCGCTCATGCCCGTCGCCTCCCACCCTGGCTTCACGCTATGGCGCCGAGGGCCGCGGCGTCCCCGGCGGCTCCCTTAAATTGAAGGCGCAGCGGCCGATGTGCTAGCATGGTTTCACGACGGCGGGCCGCGCCGTCGGCAGCGCCGGAGTGGAGGAACTGGCAGACTCGCGGCACTCAAAATGCCGTGGTCCTGGACCGTGTGGGTTCGAATCCCACCTCCGGCACAGC
>Ga0079224_100008087_pt1 | contig 14205 bp, 9 predicted proteins | sample Stecom2015_FD_80414 | JGI IMG/M metagenome (GOLD analysis project Ga0079224, IMG submission 80414) | Agricultural soil microbial communities from Utah to study Nitrogen management - Steer compost 2015 | ecosystem: Environmental > Terrestrial > Soil > Agricultural land | place: USA: Utah...
GACGCTCCTCGTAGTCCGGCAGGCGCGCGAAGTCGCTGCGCTCGTCGGTGATTCCGGCGGTGACGAACAGCACGTCGGCACGGATCCGTCGCCAGCACGCGAGCGTTTCGTCGACGCGGTACAGGATCGGCGACGGCAGCCGGTGCACCGGATCGCCGAGAAGCTCGAAGCGGCCGTCGGCGTTGCGGCGCGACCAGTGCAGCGCGAGGAACGCGGCGCGGTCGGGACGCAACCGGGGGTTGTTGCGCATCAGGCGTTCGGCGACCGCGCGACGCGACGGATAGTCGCGCATCGTCGCCCCGCTCTTCAGCGCGTCGAGCCACTTCGCATAGCGCTCGGGCGCCTGCTCCGGACGCGTCGCCGGCAACCCGAGTCCGTCGAGGTTCACGAGCCGGCGCACGCGCTCCGGCCGGATCCCGGCGTAGAGCATCGCGACGTTGCCGCCCATGCTGTGCCCGGCCACGTCGACGGCCTGCGTCGGCGCGAAGGCGTCGAGCAGCGCGTCGAGGTCGCCGAGATAGTCGGGGAACCAGTAGGTGTCGGCGCGCGGACGGTCGGTCTCGCCGAATCCGCGCCAGTCGGGTGCGAGCACCCGCCATTCGGGCGGCAGGAGATCGACGACGAACTGGAAGGACGCCGAGACGTCCATCCAGCCGTGCAGCAGGAAGAGCGTCGGCACGCCGTCGACGGCGCCGTCGGACGGATCCCAGCAGCGCAGGTGGTAGCGAAGACCGCGCACGTCATGGAAAATCGATCGGCTCTCGCGCTGCGGGCGATAGGGGTCGGCGACATCGGAACTGGGCACAATGATCACTCCCGCGGGCGGGGCCCGACGGTCCAAAAGAATACGGAGACCGGCATGAGAACGGCGGTGCGCGACGACTACGACGAACTGTACGGACAGTTCCGCTGGCACGTCCCCGAGCGTTTCAACATCGCGGACGCATGCTGCACGCGCTGGGCGGCCGACGCTCGCCGCACGGCGCTCATCGTAGACCATGGCGACGGACGCATCGAAAAGGTGACGTACCGGCGGCTTCGGCGCGACGGCAACCGCCTGGCCAACGCGCTGCGCGCGCTCGGCGTGCGCCGCGGCGACCGCGTCGCGATCGTGCTGCCACAGCGTCCCGAGACGGTGGTCGCGCACGTCGCGATCCACGGCCTGGGCGCGATCGCGATGCCGTTGTCGATCCTCTTCGGCCCCGAGGCGCTGCGCTACCGGCTCGAGAACAGCGAAGCGACGGTCGCGATCGTCGCCGCGGCGCAGGCCGACGCCGTACGCGCTGCGCGCGGCGATGCGCTGCGCCACCTGATCCTCGTCGACGACACGCCGCCGACCGCCCGTACGTCACTCGCCGACGGCGAGCACGACTGGGCCTCGCTGCTCGGCAACGCCAGCGACCGCTTCGCGCCGGCCGGCACGCGCGCCGGCGATCCCGCGGTGCTCATCTACACCAGCGGAACCACCGGCCCGCCGAAGGGCGCGCTGATCGCGCACCGCACGCTGATCGGCAACCTCACCGGCTTCGTCGCCTCGCAGAACTGGTTCCCGCGGCCGCGCGACGTCTTCTGGTCGCCCGCCGACTGGGCGTGGACCGGCGGGCTGATGGACGCACTGCTGCCCACGCTGTATTTCGGACGCCCGATCGTCGCGCAGTCGGGCCGCTTCGATCCGGCGCGCAGCTACGCGCTGCTCGAGCGGCACCGGGTGACCAACGCCTTCCTCTTCCCCACGGCCCTGAAGATGCTGATGAAGCACGATCCGGAGCCGCGCAAGCGGCACCGGCTCGCGCTGCGCGCCGTGATGAGCGGCGGCGAGGCGGTCGGCGACACGCTCTTCGACTGGTGCCAGGACGCGCTCGGGATCACCGTCAACGAGATCTTCGGGCAGACCGAAGCCAACTACGTCGTCGGCAATTCGTCGCTGCGCTGGCCGGCGCGCCCCGGATCGATCGGGCGCCCCTACCCCGGCCATCGCGTCGCGATCCTCGACGACGACGGCCACGAGCTGCCGCCGGGGCAGCTCGGCGAGATCGCCGTGAACCGCTTCGATCTGCACGGCGATTCCGACCCCGTCGTCTTCCTGGGATACTGGCGCAACGACGAGGCCACCCGCGCGAAATTCAGCGGCGACTGGCTGCGCACCGGCGATCTGGCGGCCGCCGATCCCGACGGCTATCTCTGGTACGGCGGACGCGCCGACGACATGTTCAAGGCGGCCGGCTACCGCATCGGTCCGAGCGAGATCGAAAGCTGCCTCGTGCGGCACCCGGCGGTCGCGAACGCCGCGGTCGTACCGAAGCCGGACGCCGAGCGCGGCAACCTGGTGAAAGCCTACGTGGTGCTCGCAGCAGGGCAGCGCGCCTGCGACGAGCTGATCGACGCGCTGCAGCAACACGTGCGCGGCAAGCTCGCGCCCTACGAATACCCGAAGGAGATCGAGTTCGTCGACGAGCTGCCGATGACGACGACCGGCAAGGTGCAGCGCGCCGTGCTGCGCGAACGGGAGCGCCAGCGTGCGCAGGGCGCGCAGCCGAGCCCGATCTCGTAGATCCGGCAACGAAGCGGCTTGGATTCGCTGACCCAGGCCGCCCTCGGGGCGGCCGTATGTGTCGCATCCACGGGCCGGGGCACACCCGTCTGGAAGGCGGCCGCCTGGGGCGCCGTCTGCGGCACCCTGCCCGATCTCGACGCATTCCTCGACCACGGCAGCATCGTCGCCAACGTCACGCTGCATCGCGGCGCATCGCACGCGCCGTTTTGGCAGACCCTCGCGGCCGTGCCGATCGGCGCCGCCGTGGCCTGGCTCGCCGGCGAGCGCAGGCGCTGGGCCACGTGGTGCACGGCGATCTGGCTCGTGCTCGTGACACATGCGCTGCTCGACGCGATGACGGTGTACGGCACCCGGCTCGCGCTGCCCTTCGACGACACGCCCTACGGCATCGGCAGCGTGTTCATCATCGACCCGGCCTACACGGTGCCGCTGCTGCTGGGGCTCGCGGCCGCGCTCGCGCTGCGTGACGCGCGCGGACGCCGCTGGAACGCCGCGGCGCTCGCCGTCTCGACGCTCTATCTCGGCTTCGGCGTCGTCGCCCAGCAGCACGTGCGCGACGTGGTCGAGGCGAGCCTGCAGGCGCGAGGCGACACCCCGCCGCACGCTTCGCGCATCCTCGTCACGGCCGCTCCGTTCAACACGCTGCTGTGGCGCGTCGTCGTCATGCACGACGACCACTTCGAGGAAGGGTTCCGCTCGCTGTTCGACGCCGCGCCGACGATGCGCTTCGTCCGGCATGCCCGCGACCCGGAGCTGTATCGGTCGATCGCCCACCTGGACGATGCCCGCCGGCTGACGCAGTTCACGCGGGGCTTCTTTCGGGTCGCCCGGAAAGACGACCTCGTCGTGATGACCGACCTTCGCATGGGACAGCACCCGTATTACGCATTCTCGTTCGTGCTGGCGCGGGTCGGAAACCCGGGCATCGTGCCGATCGAGCCGCGCAACGTCGGCGGTCGTGAAGGGCTCGACCTGTCGCAGTACCTGCACTGGCTGCTGCGGCGCACACTCGGCGACGAGCTGCCGCCGCCCGGTGCCGACGCGTCCGCAGCCGACCCGCGGGCCGTATCGCTCAGAACGTCGCGGTGAGATCGAGGCGCACGCGCCGGCCGGGGGCGACGAAGCCGACGTACCACTGGTTGCGCTTATCGAACACGTTGTCGATCGCGAGCGCGGCGCGCAGCCACTTGCGCACGCGGTAGCCAAGCACGGCATCGCTGCGCACGTAGCTCGGCAGCATCAGGCCGCCGGTCGGAATCGACGAATCGAAGATGTCCGAGGCGTACTCGGTGTTCCAGGCGAACGACCAGCGCTCGTCGAAGACCCAGGAAGCGCGCACGCCGGCACGCTTTCCGGGACGCTGCCGCAGCGGTTCGTCGCTGCCCGTCACGCGCGTGAGCAGCCGCGTGAAATGCGCACGCAGCGACAGCGCATCGGTCGCCTTCCAGCGCAACTCGAGCTCGATGCCGCGCACGTTCACGGTGTCGGCGTTGACGAGCTGGTTCGTCGCGTTGTCGAAGGTCACGAGATCGGTGTAGCGCGTCCGGAACAGCGTGGCCGAGGCGTGGGCGGCGCCGTCGGCGAACGGCTGTTCGTAGCCGATCGTCGCGCTCCGGCTGTGCTCGGCGCGCAGGTCGGGATTGCCGCTGAGCACCGGCGGCAGGCCGAGCGCGAAGAAGCTCGGCGGCTTGAAACCCTCGGAATAGCTCGCCCGGATCGATCCGCCCGTGGAGCGCAGCGCGTAGCGGACGCCGGCGCTCGGGCTGGTGTCGGACCCGATCCGGTCGACGCGATCGTGGCGCAGCCCGGCTCGCACGATCCAGTTCTCGCTCGCCCGCCACTTGAACTCCGCGAAGGCCGAGCGCGTGTTGCGCCGCAAATCGAACTCGGCCGGCACCTGCATCCCGAACAGCGTGTACTCGATCCGGTCGGCGCCGTGCTCGCGCTGGTATTCGAAGCCCAGCGCGAGCTCGCTGCCGCCGGGGTAATGCACGATGGCGTTCGCGAGCGCGGTCTCGCGTTCGAAGTCGGCACGCGAGACCGCCCCGGGAAGGCCGATCGGACTGCGCACGCCGGGCGCGACGCCGGGCGAGTCGATGTCCTCGGCACGACGGTATCGCGTGAGCGCCGCGTTCAGCGTCACCGTCTCGCCGAAATCGCGCCAGGCGCGCACGCTCCAGCTGGTATCGGTCGCCTGCCTGCGCTCGAGCGTGCGCAGCACGGCGAACCGCCGACCGCCGCTGTCGTCGGGAAAGCTCGTGCTGTCGCGCTCGCCATGGCGAAGGTCCAGGTCGACGCCCGCCGAGTCGCCGAGCGTGAAGCGGGCGGATCCGGTGAAGCTCTTGTGGTCGAGGGCTCCGCCGATCGCGTCCGTGCCGTCGCGCAGGCGCGAGGCACCGAACGAAAGGCGCGCGATGCCCGATCCGCCGGAGATGCGCGCCTGCATCCTGCGGTAATCGTGACCGCCCACGCCGGCACCCAGCTCGCCGGCCAGCTCGCCGGTGCGTGCCGTGCGCGTGACGATGTTGATCACGCCGCCCATCGCGTCGGCGCCGTAGATCGAGGATGCCGCGCCGCGCAGGACTTCGACCCGCTCGATCTGGCTCGGGTCGAGCCCCGACAGATCGAAGGCGCCGCCGCGCGAGTTCGTCGGATCGTTCACGCGCACGCCGTCTATGAGCACGAGCACGTGGTTCGGGTCGCTGCCGCGAATGTACGGCAGGGCGATTCCGCCGGGGCCGCCGAGCTGGTCGACCTGCAGCCCGGGCACCTGCCGGAACAGATCCACGCCGCCGGCGTAGTCGTTTCGCTCGAGCTCGTCGCGCGAGACGATCGTGACGCTGTCGACCGCTTCGCGCTGCACCGTCGGCACCCGGTAGGCGGTGACGACGACATCGGCGAGCGCACCGTCGCCCTCCGCGCCCGGCGCTTTGCCGGACGGCTGCGCGAACGCGCCGTGCGCGACGAGACAGCCGGACAGCACGGCGCACGCGACGGCCCGCGATGCGGTCCGACGCCGGCATGCGCGAAGGCCGCGCCTGCGACGGCCGGCGCGAGCCGCGCGGCGGCCGGCGTGCGCGTTCATTTCCCCAGCGTACGCACGTAGGCGATGACCCGGAGCATCTCGTCCTGCGAGAGCCGGCCGGCGAACGACTGCATCGCGCCCGAGGCACCGACGTAGAGGATCGCGAACATCCCCGCATCGTCGGCCGTCTGCGGGTAGATGTGGTCGCTTCCGATCAGCGCCGGGCACATCTTCCCGCTGCCGTCGCTGTCGTGGCACACCTGGCACCACTGCTCGTACAGCGCCTTCCCATCGCGCAGCGCCGACGCCTCGTCTCGGTAGCGGTTCTCGCCCGTCCGCTTGAAGTGCTCGAGCGCCGGCGTCTTCGTCTTCGCCTCGGGCACGTCGATCGGCCGACCGTCGAACGGATCGCGGAACACCGGTTGCTCGGCGCGCGCCGGCGTGCCGATCGTGCACAACAACGTCAGCACGGCGAGCAGTGCTGCGGTCCGCAGCGCACCGTGCGTGCCGGGCGCGCCGCGGCGCCGCGCACGCGGCGCCGCGCGGGAACGACGATCAGGACGACGGACGGGTACGCGCAACTTCCGCTCCCTGGGGCACCTGATCGGCGGGGAGGATCCGCCACAGCGATCCCGGGGGGTTGGCCGTCGGACCCTTGTCCTCGGTATAGAAGCAGACGCAGTTCGTCGCGAGCACGAAGCCGTCGGCATCGACGTTGCCGGCCGTGAACTGCAGCGTCGTCTGCAGCAGCTCCTGCATCACCCATTTCGAGGCCTGCGCATCCCAGGCGACGCCGAACAGGCGCCCCGAGCACCAGTCGCCGACGAGATAGGTCTTCGTCATTCCGCCGTAGTTCGCCACGCCGAGACCCTGCGCCGAACAGCCCCAGCCGGTCTTCAACTTCTCGGCGCCGGGATAGGGCTCCTGGTGCGGGTACTCGGCGACCGGCAGCACGCCGACGATCGGGCACTTCTCGTCGGGTCCGGTGATCGGGTGGCAGTGCGAGGCCTGGTTGAATTTCCAACCGTAGTTCTCGCCGCCCTTCGACGAGGCCGGCTGCCAGTCGATCTCCTCCCAATGGTTCTGCCCGACGTCGGCGATGAAGAGATCTCCCGAGTCGCGGTCGAAATGGAACGAATACGGATTGCGCAGCCCATAGGCCCAGGTCTCGGGCTTCGACTTGATCTGGTTGGCCGCGAAACCCTCCTCGGTGATGCCGAACAGCGACATCAGCTGCGGCACGTCGGCGCGCGCAAAGGGGTTGTCCTTCGGGATGCGATACGGGACTTCGTCCTCGGTGTCGACGTCGATGCGCAGGATCTTCGCCCACAGCACGGTGAGGTCCTGTCCCGCGTTCAGCGGATCGCCTTCCCAGCCGCCATCGCCCTTGCCGATGTAGAGCATGCCGTCGGGACCGAAGGCGATCATGCCGCCGTAGTGGTTGTAGTACGGCTGCGGAATGTTCATCAGCACCTTCGCCGACTTGACGATCTGCTCCTTGCCGATGCGGTCGGGGCTCGACGGATCGACCGTGAAGCGCACGATCATCGACGCACCGTTGAACGGCAGCGACGCATAGTGGACGTAGACGTAGCCGTTCTCCTTGAACTTCGGATGGAACGCGATCGACCACAGCCCCTGCTCGACGAAGCCGGTCTGCACGTCGGAGCCGAGCGGATTGAAGTTCGTGAGGTCGAGGAACGGCTCGGGATTGACCTTGCCGTCCTTGTTCACGACGCGCACACGGCCGACGCGCTCGACGACGAAGATGCGGCCCGAGCCGTCGTTCGCAGCGGTCACGCCGACCGGATCGTTGAATCCGTCGGCGATCTTCACCAGTGCCAGCTTGGGGGCGCCGGGAATCATGCCGCCGGGACGAGCGACCTGATCGGGGGACGTGGGAATCTGCTGTGCGACGGCCGGTGCCAGGCAGGCGGCCAACGCGAGCGCGCCGCAAAGGGATGGCGCGCGCCGTGAATCGTGCCCGAGGAACCCGAGGACAGAGAACGTACGCATCAGTCGCCTCCGTTCGATCGCAGGGCGACACGAATCTATGCCGATCGGAATCGACGGTCAATCGAAGTTGACAGGCCGCACGGGTACGCCCGACCCGTGCTCGCGCGCTCCCGTCTTGACGTTTTGCCTCTTGCCCTACCCGGTCGAGCAACCTAGTAGAGCAACCCCGGCAACCACAGCACGATCTGCGGGAAGGTGATGCACAGCGCGAGCCCGATCGCCTGCAGCAGCAGGAACGGGATCGCCGCCTGGAAGATCATCGCCATCGAGATGTGCGGCGGCGCCACGCTCTTCAGGTAGAACAGCGAATACCCGAAGGGTGGACTGAGGAAGGCCATCTGCATGTTCACCATGAAGATGACGCCGTACCACAGGCCGACCTTGTCCGCCGGGACTCCGGGCAGCCCGAAGATGCCGTCGAAGGCGAGGCTCGTCATGATCGGCAGGAAGATCGGCACCGTCAGCAACAGAATGCCGACCCAGTCGAGGAACATCCCGAGCACGACCAGGATCAGCATCATCATCAGCAGGATCCCGTAGGGCGGCAGGCCCGTGCCGAGGATCGAGTTGGCGACGAAGGTCTGGCCGCCCTTGACGATGAAGAAGCCGACGAACATCGTCGCGCCGAAGAAGATCCACATCACCATCGCGGTGGCCTTCAACGTGGCGAGCGCGGCGTCCTGGATCGCCACCCAGTTCAAGCGGCGATGCAACGCGCTGACGAAGAGCGCCCCGAAGGTGCCGATGCCGGCCGCCTCCACCGGCGTGGCGATGCCGAAGAAGATCACGCCGAGCACGAGGATGATCAGCAGCACCGGCGTGATCGTCGAGCGCAGCAGCCGCAGCTTCTCGCGCATGCTCACGCGCTCCTCGGGCGCGAGCGCCGGCCCGAGCGCCGGGTTCAGGTAGCAGCGCAGCGTGATGTAGCCGACGAACAGCCCCGAGAGCAGGAGCCCGGGAAAGACCGACCCGGCGAGCAGCTCGCCGAGCGACTGCTGCGCGACGACCGCATAGACGATCGCCATCACCGACGGCGGGATGAGGATGCCGAGCGTGCCGCCCGACAGCAGCGCGCCGCACGCGAGCCTCGGCTCGTACTTCTTTCGCAGCATCGCGGGCAGCGCGATCATCCCCATCGTGATCTCGGTGGCGCCCACCACGCCCACCATCGCCGCGAGCGCCGTGCACGAGACGACGGTGGCCGAGGCGAGCCCGCCCTTGAGGCCGCCGAGCCACTTGTAGATGACCTCGAACAGCTCCTCGATGATTCCGGCCTTCTCGAGCATCGCCGCCATGAAGATGAACAGGGGCACCGCCGAGAGCTGGTAGTCGGTCATGAACGGGAACACGCGCGAGGGCAGCATGTTCAGGATCTGCGGTGTGCCGAACACGTAGAGGAAGATGACCGCAAGGCTGCCGGTGCAGAAGGCCATCGGCAGCCCGAGCAGCAGCAGCGTGCCCAGCGAGCCGAACAAGAGCAGGCTGAGCCATTCGATGCTCAGGTCGAGTCCCATCGCTCAGGCCCCCCGCGCCGCGATCGCCGGCTCGCTGCGCCCGAACAGCAGCGTCAGGTCGCGCACCAGCCGGACGATGCCCTGCAGGATGATCAGCAGCGCGCCGAGCGGCAGCATCAGCTTCACCGGCCAGTACTGGATGCCCCACTCGGTGAACGACACCTCGCCGAAATTGACCGAATCCATCGCGAAGCGCCAGCCGGTGACGAGCATCGTGATCGTGAAGATGAAGAAGAACACCGACGTGAGCACGTCGCAGGCGGCCCTGCCGCGCGGCGACAGCCGCGAGTAGAGGATGTCGACGCGCACGTGCGAGTCGTCGCGATAGCCGTACGCGCCGGAAAGCACGTACTGCATGCCGAACATCAGGAACATGCTCTCGTGCACCCAGTTGGTCGGGGAGTTGAAGACGTAGCGCGCGACGACCTCGTAGTAGTAGACGAACACCGCGAGCAGCGCCCAGTACGAGACGTATTCGCCGACGTACGCGTTCATCGTGTCGATCCAGCGCGTGTACGGTGGATGCAGTCGCCTGCCCGGGTCTTCGAACGTGCCTGCCCCGGGCACCGGCGGCGCGGGCCCGGCCGGTGCCGCGGCGGCGAGCGCCGCGCCGGCGGCGATGCTCGCGTCGACCGGCCCGGCCGATGCGCGTACCGGCGCCGCCGCCGCCTCGATCGCCTCGCGCCGGCGCACGAGGCCGGGGATCAGGATCGCGTCGACGACGAGCATCGCCGCGAGCAACCCGGCGGTGAGCCTCGTCGTGCGCTCCCACCAGGCGAGATCGGCCTGCGCTGCCGCGAGCGCGCTCCGGGCCTGCTTCGCAGCCGCGCGCGCCTGCTCGAGGCGCGCGGGATCGAGACCGGAGGACGCATCGGCGGCGAGCTTCTCGATCCGTCCGAGCGCCGACACCGCCTGCTGGGCCTCGGCGCCCGTGCGCGAGACGTTGTCACGCTCGTCGCGGATGTGGCTGGTGCCGTACAGGATGGCCAGGAACGCCGGGATGAAGACGAATCCCCACGCGTTCCTCAGATAGAAGCGGTGCAGTCCGATGAAGCCCGAAAAGAACCAGAACAGGTATGCGAGGAAGACGCGCGGGCGCGGGCGCGGCCGCAGGCGTTGCTGGCGGCGCACGAGCCACATCGCCACGAGCGGGAACAGGACCAGGCCCGACCAGTACAGCCAGTGGGGCAAGATGAAGGTCAGAGCGGGCATCGAGGAAATGCTCCGGGAGGCGGGGGCCACGCGTCGTGGCGATCGCGGCACGCACCGGTGATGCGCGCGAGCGGATCGCGCGGACGCGACGAAACCATTGCGGAAAGGATCGGCGGGCAGATACGAACGAGGCGCCACCGGGCGCCGTCGTTCGCGTGCAGCGGAGAGAAAGCGCGGTTCACCCGCGCCGCGTCAGATGTCGAGCTTCTGCCCCTTGTACATGTCGGGCGTCACGTACCCGAAGCTGGGCGACTCCATGATCTCGAGCTGGGCCTTGAAGACGCGCGCGGCGTCCTTGTCCTTGTTGGCCCACTTGAACCAGATCGGCACGGCGATGCGCTGGAATTTTTCCAGGTCGTCGGCGCCGAGCCGATTGATCTCGGTACCGACGTCGAGGAACTTCTTCCAAGCCTCCATGTCGGCCTTCTGGATCGCGGCGTGGTGCTCGTTCGAGTACGCCTGGATCTCCAGCTCGACGAACTGCTTCATCTTCGGCGACAGCGCGTTCCAGTGGTTCATGCCGACGACGAAGTCCATCAGGTCGACCGGCTGGTAGATGCACTGCAGCCCGACCGGGCCCATCGTGATGTACTTCGTGACCTGCTGGAAGCCGAGATCCCAGTTCACCGCCGCGCCCGTGTAGTCGGCCGCGTCGATCGTCCCCTTCTCCAGCGCCGAGAAGACCTCGCCGCCGGGCAGCAGCGTCGTGCGAGCGCCGGCCGCGGCGAAGCCTTCGGCGATCATTCCGCCCGGAACGCGAAGCTTCAATCCCTTGAAGTCCTCGATCGATCGGATCGGCTTCTTCGAGTGGATGATGTTCGGACCGTGGTGGATACGGTTGACGTAGTACAGGCCCTGCTTGGCGTAGATCTCGCGCGCCATCTTCAGGCCGTCACGGCTGTAGAAGAAGACGTCCCACTCGTGCGGGTAACGCAGCCCCATCAGGTAGGAGCTGAGGAAGGCGGTGGCGGGGATCTTGCCGACCCAGTAGACGGTGAACGAGTTCATCGCCTCCAGCACGCCGTTGCGCACGCCGTCGAGCAACTCGAAGTCGCCGACGATTTCCTTGGCCGCGAAGCCCTTGAACTCGAGCTCGCCGCCGGTCTTCTCCTTGATCGTGTCGCACCACTTGCGGAAGGTGTCGAGCCCCACGCCGGCGGGCCACGACGTCTGCACCTTCCAGGTGGTGGTCTTGCCCGCCTGCGCGTTCGCGATGAACGGCGCGGCGAGCGCCGCGGTCCCGCCCGCGGCGGCAGCCCCGACGAACGTGCGTCGGGACTGATCCTGGGGAGCCTTCTGATCCTGCGGAGCCTTCTTCTCGACTGTCATGGACCACTCCTCTCCCTTGGGGTAAGCACGGTTCGAAAACGGGCCGGCCCGCTCGATCCGCGCGGGATGAGCGTCCCGATCCTTCGAAATCTGGTCCAGCCACCGCGATCCATCCCCATGCTAGCTCGCCCGGGCACGGCCGTGAAGGCTTCGTGGATATGCAGGAGGGCCTTCCTTTCTCCTTCTACCTCCGCGCCTGCGATGCTGCCTGCCCCTGTGCGAACCGTTCGGCATACACGCGGTACATGGCCGCGGCCTGTGCGATGACCTTCCGAAGCGAATCGCCGAGCGGAGCGATCGGGCGCGCCGGACGGCCGCCCCACAACGAGCCGCTCTCGAGCACCTGCCCCTCGACGGTGAACGTGCCCGCGGCGACGAACACGTCGTCCTGCACGACGGTGCCGGGCGCCAGGCGACTGCCCATCCCGACGAGCGTGCGGGAGCCGATCACGCAGTCCTCGAGTCGGACGTTGTGGCCGACGGTCGTATCGACGCCGATCTCGATCGGGCGCTCGCGCGTGCGCAGCACGCTGTTGTCCTGCACGTTCGATCCCGCTCCGACGCGGATCTCGTGCACCGGCGCCTGCAGCACGCACCCGAACCAGATGCTGCTCGCCGCGCCGAGCGCCAGGCGCGCACGCCCGACCGCGGTGGCCGCGAGATAGACGCCGTCGGCACCGTCGACCTCGAATTCCTGCGCGAGCGCGGTATTGCAAGCACGCGCCTCGGAGCGTACGCGTGCGCGTAATGTGCGGAGCTCATCGGCGTCGAGCGGACGCAGCGCCTTCGCCGGCGAGCCCTCGCACCAGTGCCCCGGCGGCAGCGCCGTGCGCGGAAAGACGACCGAGCCGGCCGCGAGCACGCTACCGCGACCCAGCGCGGCGCCATCGAGAACCGCGACGTCGTCCTCGAGCACGCAGTCGTCGCCGATCGTGCACGCATGCACGATCGAGTTGCGCCCGACGGTGACGCGATCGCCGACGGTCGAGCCGTAGAGATCGTGCGCGATGTGCACCGTGGCATGCGCGCCGAGGAAGAAGTCGTCGCCCGCGTTCACGACGTGGCCGTCGGCGCGCACGACGGCGAAGGCGCCGAGCGCGGCGCCGCGACCGATGCGAGCGCGGCCGAGCACGGCGCTGCCCCGGTCGAAAAAGGCGGCCGGCTCGCCGATCGCCGGCGAGCTCCCGTCGTACGGCAGCACCAGGAGATTCGAGTTCATCGTCTCGCCACCGCTCAGAACACGGGCACTTCGCGATAGGTGCCCCAGACGGTCTTCAGCCGCTCGACGATGTCGCCCATGCTCGCGCCCGCGCGCACGAGCTCGATCGTCACCGGCATGATGTTCCGGTTCTCGTCCTTCGCCACGCCGACCAGCTCGTCGAGCAGCGCGGCCACGCGCGCATTGTCGCGCTCGCGCCGGTTGCGCTGCAGCCGTTCGATCTGCCGTTTCTCGGCGGTCGGATCGTGCGGATGCGTCTCGATGTCGACGACCTCGTCGGGTTCGTGGAAGCGGTTCACGCCGATCACCGGCTTGTCGCCGCTCTGCTTGGCGAGCGCCTGCTCGTAGGCGAAATCGGCGATGTGCCGCTGGAACCAGCCCTCCTCGATCAGCTTGATCGTCCCCCCGTTGGCCTCGACCTCGTCGAGGATCCCGAAGATCTTTCGCTCGTACTCGTTCGTCAGGTGCTCCACGTAGTACGACCCGCCGATCGGATCGACGACGTCGGTGACGTGCGTCTCCTCGGCGATGATCTGCTGCGTGCGCAGCGCGATCTTCATCGCTTCCTCGGTGGGAATCGAGAACGCCTCGTCCATGCCGTTTGTGTGCAGGCTCTGCGCGCCGCCGAGCACCGCGGCCAGCGCCTGCAGCGTCGTGCGCACGATGTTGATCTTGTACTGCGGCTTCGTCAGCGTGGCCGCCGCCGTCTGGCAATGGAAGCGCAGCCGCATCGACTCGGGCTTCTTCGCGCCGAAGCGCTCGCGCATGATCTTCGCGTAGACGCGCCGCGCCGCGCGGAACTTCGCGATCTCCTCGAAGAAGTCGGCCTGGCAGACGAAGAAGAACGCCAGGCGCGGCGCGAAGTCGTCGACCTTCATTCCGGTCTTCAGCACCTCCTCGACGTAGGTGACGAGGTTGCACATCGTGAACGCCACTTCGTGCAACGGCGAGGCGCCGGCCTCCGAGATGTGGTAACCCGAGATGTTGATCGGGTTGTAACGCTTCATGTTCTGCGCGCAGTAGGTGATGCAGTCGCGCACCAGGCGCACCGACGGCGCGATCGGGAAGATGAACTCCTTCTGCGCCATGTACTCCTTCAGGATGTCGGCCTGGATCGTTCCCGACAGCCGGTTCAGGTCGTAGCCGCGCTTCTGCGCCAGCGCGACGTACATCGCCAGCAGGATCCACGCGCTCGGATTGATCGTCATCGACACCGAGATGTTCTCGAGGTCGATGCCGTCGAACAGCGCTTCCATGTCGGCGAGGATGTCGATCGCCACGCCTTCGCGGCCGACTTCGCCCTCGGACATCGGATGGTCCGAGTCGTAGCCCATCA
>Ga0079224_100008088_pt1 | contig 14202 bp, 12 predicted proteins | sample Stecom2015_FD_80414 | JGI IMG/M metagenome (GOLD analysis project Ga0079224, IMG submission 80414) | Agricultural soil microbial communities from Utah to study Nitrogen management - Steer compost 2015 | ecosystem: Environmental > Terrestrial > Soil > Agricultural land | place: USA: Utah...
CGTGGGGCGAGCGGACCGCGGGCGTGGGCCCGGCAAGTGCAGGAGCGTATCCAGAAGCCGCTGAATCTAGATGATACCGCCGGCCGGCAATACCAGTTAAGAAATGCCGCGGGGGTGGACGCCGCCCTACAATCCGGTGCTCTACTATTCAGAAACCGCGGCCGCTGGTTCGATCTCTCCGCATCTGCAGAAACCACGCTCGGACTGAATCATACCGGCTTTGCCGTGACGCCGACGTTGCGGCTGGGCAGGATCAATCCGCTCGACCAATCGACATTTACCTCCAGTCGGCTACAGGTTCAAGAACGTTCCCCTAGTGACGAGCTTTTCTGGTTTTATTCGCCGCAGCTGCGGTTCGTCGTATACGACGCCACCGTACAGGGCGGTTTGTTTCTACATGACAAGGGACCCGTAACCCAGACGCCGGCACGATGGATTCTCTATCATCAATTGGGTGCGGCTTATGCCACACGCACCGTTACATTCCGCCTCCAGTACACCTTTTACAGCAAAGAAGTGCCGGGAATGTTCTTCCGTCACCGTTATGGGTCCCTTGGAATGAGTTATCGGTTTTAAAGCCAATCTTTCTTCCGGTTAATTTTACGAAGTGCCTGCTGCCGCTTACCATCCAAACGCCGTTGGACCGCGGCCTTGGAAGGTTGGGTAGGTTTACGGGCCTTATGTGTTTTCAGCGCTTCCCTCAATAACGTGATGAGTCGCTGTATGGCGATTTCTTTGTTATTCAGCTGACTGCGCGTATCCTGACTAACCACGGTCAGGCGGCCATCAGCCAGAATCCGCCGCCCGAGCCGATGCCGGATACGCTCTTTTTCCTGGTCCGAAAAGATCGTCGCTCTCTCTAAATCAAACCATAGCGTTACTTTGGTTTCCACTTTGTTGACATGCTGCCCCCCACTGCCGCCGCTCCGCGCGGTTTGGAACGAAACAAACGGTAACAGCACCTCTGCATTCAATCGGCTATCCTGTGACATCCGGTTCCACTCCTTCCCCACTTACTGCGCTTTTTTTGCGTCCAAGTGCAAAACGGCTCACCATCATAGCAGCAACCGTGTCGCCCGTTGCGTTCAGCAACGTCGCAATGGGGTCTACCAACGTCCCGATGATCATAACCGCCGGTATGGCTTCCGTGGGCAGCCCATACACAGAAATCATCAACATTTCTCCGATATACCCACCATTCGGTATCCCGCCTGCCACCACACTTACCAATACCGTGATCCCGAGCGCCGTTATCAGGGTCGCCGGCTCAAAAAAATCACGCCCGATCAACACAAAAGCTACATATATTTTAACAATGCTTGACATGGACGACCCGTCTTTATGCAGCGTGGTTCCCAAAGGAATGACCACATTGGCCACCGATTCAGGAACGCCCATGCGGGGGGCAGCGGCTAAATTGACCGGCATGGTGGCTATGCTGCTGCACGTGCTGATAGCCGTCGCCGATGGCAGTATATTATTCCTCCAAAACCGGTCGATGCCTGATCTTCCTCCAGCGATATAGGCGTATAACGTGAAAAACACCAAGAAGTAGAATGCGCCCAATACATAGTACAGACCCAGTGGCCTCGCGTAAAAACCGAATAATTCCGGTCCAATGGTACCCACCTGATAGGAAAAATACGCACCCAGGCCCAACGGCGCGATCTTCATGATCAGGATGAGCAGTTGTTTCATGGTTTCATTTCCCGATAGCAGAAATTTTCTGAACGGCCCGCCTGCTTCACCCGCTCGCATCGCAGCAATGCCGGTCAGGAACGAGAAAATCACAAATGCCAGCATGTTTTCCCGGGAAAGGAGCTTATAGAATTCGTCCACGGTCACAAACCGAACCAGCTTATCCCCCCAGGAATCTGCCGTTCCGGCCGCCAGCACCTCACTAACTGAACCCTCAGTCGTCGTCAGCCGTTCTACCGGAAAAAGCCACAGCACCGCAACGGTACACAAGGCGGCCACCAGGATGGTAAATAGAAAAACGCCTGCCATAACCGACATGATGCGTCCCAGCTTTTGGGAGCCGTCAATGTTCGCTACCGACGAAGAAATCGCAAAAAAAAGCAGTGGAACCACCGCAGCAAACAGCAGGTTCAGAAAAACGTCGCCCACGGGCTTCAGCCAAACCACGGCGTGCGGAAAAAAAATACCGATCAAACTGCCCAGCAATACCCCCAACAACAAAGTTAGTATACTTCCGTAATGTTGAATAAACCGAGAAAAGCTCGCTGTCATCCATCAAAAATTTAAGACGCCATCCATTGCATTAATATTCCACACAGATACCCTGCATACGTACCAATCGCATAACTGAACACAGAAATAAATACACCCACCGGCACAAGCGCGGGATGAAAGGCCCCTGCCGTGACCGAGGCCGAGGCCATCCCTCCGATATTCCCCATACTGCCAATCGCGAAAAAAAAGAAAGGTGCTTTCGTGAGTTTGGCAACGACGAACAACAACAGCGCGTGAAATACCAGCCAAACGACCCCAACCAAAAACAGGCCGGGGTTATCCAGAATGTCAAAGATGTTCATCTGCATTCCAATAGTAGCAACCAACACATATAGAAAAACCACCGCAATACGCGAGGCCCCGATGCGTTCAAGCCGTCTTGCGCGCGTAAACGACAGTCCGATGCCCATGATGGTTGCCAATAATATCAGCCAAAAGAAGCGAGAGGTCAAACTGAACTTATCGAGGTGAGGCATATGGACGCCGATATAATCGGCGATGATTGCAGAAAATAGGTGGGCGATGCCGGTCACCCCGAAAGCGACCCCCAGCATAATCATGTAGTCTTTCACCTCCGCCACACGATCCCGCTCCCCATTATAATCCTGCATCCGCTGGATAAGGTGCCCAACTTCATTTTCATCCGCTCTAAAAAACCGGTCCAGCTGCTGCTGCTTTCCGGCCCCGTACAACAGAACCGCCATCCATCCGTAAGCCACAAATACATCGACAGCCACCGTGGCGGCAAAAATTTCCGGCGATGGTTCAAAGATCCGGAACAGAGCGGCCTGGTTGGCCCCTCCGCCAATCCACGAGCCCGCCAGTGTTGCCAGTCCCCTCCACACCTCTCCTGAAACTACCTGGGGCGCCATCAACGAAAAAAGCCACACCGTAAACGGTCCTCCCAAAACGACACCGATCATCCCTGTAAAAAAAAGTAACCCCACCTTTTTCCGTAGCCGCCACACCTCGGGAAAATTGATGTTCAATACAAACAGCACCAAACATGCGGGCAATAAATAATTGGAGCTCACGTCATACAGCTGTGAGTTTTCGCCGGAAATAATGTCAAACGAATTAAATAACCCCGGAATGAAGTAACAAAGCAAAAGCGGTGGCAACACTGCGTAAAATTTACGCCAACCGGGCCGCCCGCTATTAGACGTGTAAAAAATCACGGCTAAAATCGTCATTAGCAGCCCGAAAACAGCCGCGTCACTGGTTATCCATGCGGAGGTTGTCGGGGAATCGCTCATAGCTGTCAAAGGTAATAAAAAAACCCGGTCGATGCCGGGCTTCTTCGGTGGTCTGCAATGGGTTAACGTACATCTAACGCTGTAAGTTAAAACGGAGCGGAAGCGTATAAGCTACCCGGACGGGACGACCTCGCTGGATGCCGGGAGACCATCTCGGTCCGTTTTTCAGCACGCGCAATGCCGCCTCGCCTGTTCCGTACCCCAAGTCTTCCACTAACTTCAAATCGGTCAAACTCCCGTCCCTTTCCACGACAAACGCCACGACCACCTTCCCGTTGACTCCGGCTTCGATTGCTTCTTCTGGATAGTCATAATTCGCTGCAACGTACTCCATAAAGCTCTTCATTCCACCGTCCGGTTCCGGCTGGATTTCCACACGCTGAAATAAATTGTCTGTTTCCGGATCTTCCCTTTCTTCGTTGCTATACGCCATGATTGTAAGGGGTGGAATAACCGTACACTCCGGCTCGACAGGCGGTGGTGGTGGGAATTCGGCGTCGGGTTTCCCGGCATTCCCGGCCAGCCTGAACGCAATTGTAGCCACATATTTCCCCGCAGGAATTAACGTATCCACCGATGGCGCCTGCAATACCGTGGTCACCTGCTCATTTTGCCCTTCCCACAACTCATTTAAAAAGGAAATCGGCCGTATATGACCGCCCCTGCCTTTCTCAAAGCTGAATGTATACATACCTTCCTTCTTGTTTCGGATGGCCTTCTCCGGATACTCGATATGTTCACTCAGGTATTTGCCGAATAATGAAAGGTCCTGAGCCGATTCACTTAACTGCCGGGTGGTGTCTGCTGCAAACCGACCCGAATGTGCAGAGCCCCTTGCCGATGGCATATTAAAGGCCATGGAAGCGATCGCCATCATGCCTGTTAACCGAATCAACACCAAATACCGGCAAAGATTCTGCCGGTGCGATCGGCCTTGCAAGAGCATGGATACGCGCATCTTCAGCCAGCTTCGGCTGGAAAACGTATGGATGAGCGCTGCGGACTCAACGTTTAGTGCGCTCGCCACCAGCAACTCAGCATAGGCCACTTTGTCATCTTTCGCGGTGGCATGATCGGCAATAAATTCATGCTGCATTCCCAAAGCACGTTCGTAGGCATAAACGACCGGGTTGAACCAGCAGCCGATCTTTACCAGCTGTATAATAAGCAGGTCGGCACTGTGCCATTCCCGTGCATGCACCCGTTCGTGAGCTTCCATTTGTTCATGCCCGGCAAGATTTCTGTCCACACGGATCGCAGAGAAAAAGGAGAATGCTTCGCCATCCGTGAATGAACGCAGGTATTGAAACGTACGCCACAACCGCAAAAGAAATAAGAGGGACGAAAGAACACAGCCCGTCACGTACACGAGAATGACGAGCTCTTTCCAATCCATCGTGCCGGGTTGAACTGTCTCTGTCGGCACGGATTGTACAAAAATGGCATTGCCCTCATTGATAAAATATCGCGGGTATACCGTGGTATCATTAAACCACGCCGGGATACTCAACAACGGTAAATTGAACGCAAGACACAAACCGGTCAGCAGGTAAATCCGGTTCCAGCGAAAAAACGTTTGTTTTCGTAACGCTACCCAATAGAACGCAAAAAATAGGGAAACGTAAATGTTGGATAAAATCAAATAAACCATGATCACCTCGCTTTCTTCCTTTTTGCCTCCTGGAGCATTTTTAATAACTCATCCGCCTCCCCAAGGTCAAGTTTTTGTTTCTCCAGGAAGAAAGACAACATGTTACGTGGCGAATTATCAAAATAACCATGCAAGAGCTTGCCCGCTGCAAAAGCGCGGTAATCCTCCTTTGATACCAACGGGTAATAACGATGGCTCTTACCAAATGCCCGGTGAGCCACAAATCCTTTGGTCTCCAGGATTCGGACAATGGTGGAGACCGTGTTGTAAGCCGGTTTTGGAGCTGGCAGTCGATCAAGTATGTCTTTCACAAACGCCTCGCCCAACTCCCATAGCTCTTGCATGATCTGTTCTTCAACACGGGTTAATTCTTTCATTTCTTTCATATCCTCCTTAATTTTATATAGTGCCTATATCGTCCCTGATAACAATTGCCAACCTAAAACAAACATAAAACTAATTTTTTAGTTTCACAATTAAATTCTTAGTTTTTATTCGTTTTGTTGAGGTCTATCCCAATCTTTTTACGTTTACATGAATATCCGGACGGAAAAATAATCCGTAATTTGCTTCCCAATCAATTGAAGGGAGCACATGAAGATCGGCATCGTATGTTATCCCACCTTCGGTGGAAGCGGCGTGGTCGCCACGGAGCTGGGAAAGGCCTTGGCGGCCAGCGGGCACCAGATTCATTTTATAACGTATAGTCAACCCGCCCGGTTAGATTTTTTTTCGGAAAACCTTTTTTACCACGAGGTGACCATCTCCAAATATCCATTATTTGACTTTCCTCCTTATGAACTGGCTTTGGCGAGCAAACTGGTAGACGTTGTTCGTTTTGAGAAACTGGATGTACTACACGTTCACTATGCCATTCCGCACGCGTCAGCGGCCTTTATGGCTAAGCAGATATTGGCAACTTACGGTATTCATATTCCGGTGGTTACGACCCTTCACGGCACGGACATCACATTGGTGGGCAAAGATGCCAGTTACAGCCCGGTTGTCACGTTTTCAATCAACCAGTCGGATGGCGTTACGGCGGTATCCAATAATCTTAAAGAGGAAACACTGAGTTACTTCGATGTAAAGCGGGAAATACGGGTGATTCCGAATTTTATCGACCTGAGCCGGTTCAGCCTCAAACCCCGACAGCATTTCAAACAGGCTATAGCTCCCGGAGACGAACGCATCCTCGTACACACGTCCAACTTCAGGAAAGTAAAGCGCACAACCGATGTAATCCGTATCTTTAAAAAGGTGCAGGAAAAAATCCCCAGCAAATTATTGATGGTGGGCGACGGTCCCGAACGTACGCATGCCGAGCAGCTGTCGCGCGAACTGGGGGTAGACAAAGATATCCGCTTTCTGGGCAAACAGGACGCCATTGAGGAAATACTGTCCGTTTCTGATCTGTTTATTATTCCCTCCGGGTCGGAAAGTTTCGGCTTGGCTGCGCTGGAAGCCATGGCTTGCAAAGTTCCGGTCATTTCTTCCAACACCGGCGGTCTGCCTGAACTGAACGTGAACGGGGTAACGGGCTTTCTGAGTGATGTAGGCGACGTGGATTCGATGGCCGCCAATGCCATCTATATGTTGGAAGACAGCGATCGCCTGGAACGGTTCAAAGATGCTGCGTTGGAACGCGCCAAAGATTTTCAACTTTCCAATATTATGCCTTTATATGAGCAGTATTACCAGGAGGTAATATCCGGTAGTTAAAAAAATCTCTTATCTTTGGCCGCTGGAAGTCCCCTTCCAAGAAGACAACTGTATGAAATACAAACGCATCCTACTCAAACTTAGCGGAGAAGCCCTCATGGGCGACCAGAACTACGGCATTGACATCAACCGCGTCACCCAATACGCCAGCGACATTAAAGAGATTCATAGTAAGGGGATGGAGGTTGCCATCGTCATCGGGGGCGGCAACATTTACCGGGGCCTCAGCGCCGAGAAATCCGGCATGGACCGTGTTCAGGCCGACTACATGGGAATGCTAGCCACGGTAATTAACAGCATGGCGCTGCAGGACGCACTGGAGAAGCTGTCAATCAAAACACGGCTGCTCACGGCCATCAAAATGGAACAGATCTGCGAACCGTTTATCCGGCGCAGGGCTGTGCGACACCTCGAAAAGGGGCGGGTGGTGATCTTCGGTGCCGGTACAGGCAATCCTTATTTTACTACCGATACGGCTGCTTCCCTACGTGCCATCGAAATCAATGCAGACGTCGTGCTGAAGGGGACCCGGGTTGACGGCATTTACACCGCAGACCCCCTCAAAGATCCTACGGCCACCCGCTTCGATGAAATCACTTTTCAGGATGTCTACAACCGAGGCCTCAGCGTCATGGATATGACCGCGTTCACGTTGTGTCAGGAAAACAAACTTCCGATCATTGTCTTTGACATGAATAAACCCGGAAACCTCGCACGCCTCGCTAACGGCGAGCCTGTTGGAACTTTAGTACGAGAATAATTATCTTTGACCGACCATAACGATAACGCATAACCATGAACGAACTCATATCCCTACAACTGGAAGATAGTGCCGAACAGATGCAAAAGGCGGTGGCACATACCGAAACCGAACTGACGAAAATCCGCGCCGGAAAGGCGATGCCCTCCATGCTTGATGGAATCCACGTCGACTACTACGGCTCTTCTACTCCCCTGTCACAGGTAAGCAATATCAACACTCCGGATGCGCGTACGCTATTGATCCAACCTTGGGAGAAATCGCTTTTGAACACCATTGAGAAGGCCATTATGGATGCCAACATCGGCCTTACTCCTCAAAACGATGGCTCCGTTATCCGCTTAAACGTTCCGCCCCTGACGGAAGAACGTCGCCGCGACCTGGTAAGAAAAGTGAAGGACGAGGCAGAAAAAGGGAAAGTAGCCATCCGCAATATCCGCAAAGACGCCAATGACGCCATCAAAAAGCTGAAAAATGACGGTGTGTCCGAAGACGAAATCAAAGTCGGGGAAACCGAAGTTCAGAAGCTCACCGACAAGTACATCGCCGATGTCGACAAGCTTGCTGAAGCGAAAGAAAAGGACATTATGACCGTATAAACCGTCAAAAAGACCGGCGGTAGTTGATGACGCATTTGACCAAAATCTTGGCCACCTGACCAATGGTCTGGGGGCGCGGATACATGCGCGCCGACATAAAAGACTGTACCAATGCGGCTTTTCGTTTGCGGTGTTCGTGGTAAATTTTATCTGACAGTGCCGCAAAATATAAGGCAAAATTCCTTGTCGCCGCTTGGGACAGCTTTCGCTGTTTTTCCTTGGGAAGGTATCCGGTGATGATCCGGATGACCTTCTGAATATCCCTCACGTTTTGCCCGGAAAGGATCGACCTCGTTGTTATGTTGGTGGTATGTACACGATACGAAGCAAGATGATGTGGGGAATAGGCTACCGGGTAATGGGCAGCAATACGCGCCCACATTTCCCAATCCTCACCATAATGCACTGCAAAAAAACTACCTAAATGCTCGTAAACTTCCCTTTTCACAACCATAGCCGGTGGTTGAACCAGATTATTGCAAGCAATCTTTTCCAACCAATTCGGTATTACTCCCTCATGTTCCTGCAACTTTTGAATCGGCCACACACTCTTGCCGGACTCGTCTATGTAATCATAACTGGAATAACAGGCACCGATTTGAGGAAAGCGGTCAAACACCCGGCCCATGGCTGCATAAAAGCCAGGAAGCACAATGTCGTCGCCGTGTAGGATATGCACGAGCTTCCCTTGTGCACGATTGATACAGGTTTCAAAATTGCGTAAGCTACCACCGTTTTCCTCCTTTCTGAAGTAGCGGATTCTTCCCTTCCCTACCTTCCTTACCAGTGCCGCCACATCGCCATCGGTGCTACAATCATCAATTACTTCAATTTGCATCATGTCTTCAGGCAACGCCTGCTGCAATACACTCTTCATCGTTGTTTCCAAAAAACGGAAACAGTTATAGGCAGGTATCATCACAGACCACAAAGGCCGTGATACGTCCGCTGGTATTTTTTTGATTAGCGGAGGAGTTTGGGGAGTTCTTTCCAGGTTCATACCGTTATAAAGATTGATAGTAAGTTGTCCAATTGGAAACGCCGGCTTCATAAGCAGCCTTCTCTTCCGGTGTGCGCAAAACCGGAAGCTGCTTTGACAGCGCCTTCAACACACGGCCCTTGGTCCAGATAGGATCCGAACTTAAGCTATTAGCATGTACACGATACTTCGCGACCTTCTGCGTGTGGGAAAAAGCCGGCAAATACCTGCTGATACGGAGATTCAGGTCATAGTCTTCACTTCCGTTTAACTTTGAGTCGAAGTAAAAATCGAAAAACACTTCCCTCCGGTATAAGGTGTTAGACTGCATCCCTATAAAGTTACCTGTCAGGAGGTGCCGGTAAAAGTCGTCCTTACATTGCCGTAACGCCGGTTGATCCTTTAATGGTTTCAAATTCTGATCCACCCGCTCAAACCCTCCTGATACGAATGCTATATCGGGATAGTAGTTGAGGAAATAATGCTGAATACTCAACGCTTCCGGATCCAACAGATCGTCAGCATCCAAAAACAATATATAATCGCCGCGGCAATAAAGCACCCCCGTGTTTCGGGCATTTGACACCCCCAAATGCTTCGTATATACATATTCAATATCCGGATACATCGCACAAACCTGCGCGGTTTGGTCCGTAGAACCGTCATCGATCACTACAATCTGAACGTGTCTGTAGCGCTGTCTTCGTACACTGTCAATAGCATCCTGTAAAAAATGGCCATAATTGTGGCAGGTGATCACCACGCTTATCAATTCATCGCCGCCGGCCTTTGAACGTTGAATTTTTTCAGGCATTTCGAATAGGGGCATATCCCGATTAACAGGATTCGCCCTATAAAACCGCCAACCCGCAACGCAACCGCTGACCTCCTCATACCACGATCGCAGGGAACGGAAATCTAATGATTGCAACGATCGACAAAACCGACGGGCATAATATCGGGGGAGGTCCCGTCTGATTCTACGAAGATTATTCCGGTGACCGTATTTCTCGTGCTGGACGAAAAGCGAGCTTACATGGCCTCTCATATACGCACGCAACTGTCTGTGAAGTTCGTCTATGGATCTCCGGTGTTGATGATAAACCACCACCTGAGGTAAATACAGGCAACTCCACCCTTCGGCCAAAATCCGGTACCACATCTCCGAATCGCCACTACAGCCCGACGCGCCCACATCCAGACGCTCATCAAAACCGCCAACTATCTTAAATATATCTTTCCGGAATGCCATGTTTGCCCCCGCACCGACGTCCCAGGCGGGTATTACCGACCCCTGGAGATTCCTTACATAGTCCGCGTCAAAAAGTCTGGGTAGATACCCTTTATTGAAACCCCATTGGGCTTCGAAGATATACTGCGCCTCGGTGACCAGCTCCAACGGGATGGTCAGCCCGGTTAAGGCCATGGTCTGCGGATTCTCAAAACCCTCTTTGATACGGGTAATCCAGTCCGGGCCGACCGCCACGTCGTCATCCGTGAAAGCGACAATGTCGTGCGTAGCATGGCGAATGCCCGCATTCCGCGCAATATCCAGTCCTTTTCTCTCTTCCCGTATATAGCGTACACCATCGAAGGAAGCCACAACTTGTCGCGTCTCATCGGTATCCGATGCATTATCCACCACGAGGAGTTCAAAATCCATATCGTCCGAACGTCGCAGTCGTCCGATACATTCGCTCAACGCCGTCGGCCGGTTTCGCGTGCATATAACCACCGTGATAGGCTGTGGAGTTACTTTCGGGAAAGGTAACTTAATGAGCAAACGATCCAACGACGGTAGGTCCGGGTCTGAGCCAAACAGAATGTCTCTCCAATGATATCCCCTTTGGCATGCCGCATCACTGTACGCATCCAGCGCGGGAGCAACTGCATCCACCACCCGAACGCTGAATTCATGTTCATTAACGGATCCGTCATACCATAAATGCCCCAATGGAAAATGCCGATGCCAGAAAACGAAGTAGTGGTTTTCAGGTGGCAAAGACAGACGTCCCAATTCATTCAACTGAATGTGTTTAATGGCGTAGGGTGTAAACATAACAATTAGTCAGGTTGAGTTAATATAATGGGGAAAGCAGGCGATATGGGTGACTGCCATTTGCTGATGAATGCGGGAACACGATGCTGCGATTTTATCTCAAAGCTGACGCATTGTCTGAACTCAAAAAGCGTCTCATGATCATTCCGGGCAAAAAACAAATGGACGACATAAGATCCATCCCGTAAGAAACCGGAAGGAATAATGCACTCTCCCCTCGCAAGCCCCCTTTGCATCCGGATACATTCGGAATGGACACTGAAAACACATTCTCCTATGAAGTCAACCAACACAATCGAGGCCATGACGTGCAGGGAAACCTCTGAAATATTCCAAAATGAAAATACGAGGCTGAGCTCATCATCTGCGCTGATCGCACCGTCTACGTTACGTCCTTCCGCCAATAATTCGACCTCCCGAATCCGGATTATATCGTTTCCAGGCGCTATACCCGCCGCCTCGTATCGTTGGGCAGGCACATATACATGTTCCCGAAGTAGGTATTTAGATACAACGGATTCCGTGTCCCCATGAGCGATCAACTTCCCTTTCTCCAGATACAGGGCCTGGTTGCAAAGGGTTCGTACAGATTGAACATTATGACTCACAAAAATGATCGTCTGCTCCGTCGTTTTGGTAATTTCTCCGATTTTACGGAGACACTTTTTTTGGAAGTCGACATCACCCACTGATAACACCTCATCAAGGATCAGAATGTCGGGGTCCATATGTATTGCAATCGAAAATGCCAACCGCACATACATGCCGCTCGAATAACGCTTCACGGGTGTATCCAAAAAGGCACCTATCTCCGAGAATGCCACGATTTCGTCAAACCGACTGCCGATTTCCCGCTTATTTAACCCAAGGATATTCCCGTTTAAATAAATATTCTCCCTTCCGGTCAACTCGGGATGGAAGCCTGTACCCACCTCCAACAGACTGGCCACGCGCCCATTGCCCCGGACAATTCCGGAAGTCGGTAATACCACTCGTGAAATAATTTTCAGCAGTGTTGACTTTCCCGCGCCGTTTTTTCCTATGATCCCTACTACATCGCCGCGTTTAATTTCAAAAGATACGTCTTTCAATGCCCAGAAATAAGCGTCAGCGCTAAGGGCTTCCCCCTGGTCCTTCTTCTTCCACCAAAGCATCACCTCTTCCTTTAGGGAATTTGCATTATATCGTCCTAAACGGTATTTCTTTGAAACCTTATCTGCCCGAATCGCTATATCGTTCATCCTGAAACACTATAAGGTGTCCATCACCCGCACTTCGTTTCGCTTGAAAATAATTACTCCTGCAATACACAAAAGAGCAACGATGCCAACGGCAATCAAGGTTGAGCTCAGTGCAACCTCGGGCGTACCGAAGAAACCAAATCGCACCAGTTCAATAGCCGGAGTAAGCGGATTCAGCCAAAAATAAGGGCGTAAGGCTGCGGGTACGATCGTACTGGAATAAATTACGGGAACCGCAAACATTAATAGGCGCAACACAAATTGCATAACACTATCCAGGTCGCGGTACTTCGCTGTCGCCACACTAATCATCAGTCCCAAACTCAAGGCAAAACCCGCGGCCAAAAACCAGGCGACAGGAAGCCATACAATGCCATAGTTTAGGTGAAGGGGGCCGTTATACGCCTGATAGGAAGCGTAGATAATTACGAAAATCGAAAACTGTATCAACATCCGAAAGCTGCTTGTGATAACCTGACTGATGGGCACCACCAGCCTCGGAAAATAAACTTTCCCGAAGATGTGCCCATTATATTGGAACGTATTCATGGTACTGCTAAGGCACTCTGAAAAATAGTTCCAGGTAATGATTCCCGGGAGGTAAAACAATAGCGGAGGCACACCGTTCGTACTGATTTTAACCACATTTGAAAAAATGATCACATATGTAACGGTTGTCAATACCGGCTGCAGAATTAACCAAAACGGCCCGATCAAGGTCTGTTGATAGCTTGCTATTAAATCCCGCCTGGAGAATCTTAGGATTAAATCTTTGTAGTTTAGCAGTTCCCGGAATCCGATCCTGAACCATGGTTGTGATTTGCTAACTTGCCAATCCCACTTCATATAGGAAATTATAGTGAACAAAAATATTTATATTCATACCGGAAAGGCACAGGATGGCTCTGATAAAATTCAATAAGTAGCTGTTCTACTACAATTACCGGAGTTTTTGGCAGCGTCCGGGGCAAATGTCAGACGAATTTGCACCTAGTCTAAGGATTTATTACATTCGTAATCGCAGTACGCAGCCATTTCGTCAGTAAGCACGATACGGTACGCTTATTGCTAATTAAGGAATAGTTAAAAAGCTATAGAGATTCATAAAACATAACAGATCGTATGGTGAGTTATTGGATAATATTCGGCGGAATCATGTTGGTCAGCATGATCGTTCAATGGCGTTTTAAAAGCAAGTTTAAAACGTATTCGGAAACACCGCTCAGCAGCGGAATGACCGGCAGGGACATAGCCGAAAAAATGCTGCATGACCACGGCATTTACGATGTACAGATCATTTCCGCTCAGGGTCAATTGAGTGACCACTATAACCCGGCTAACCGGACGGTGAACTTAAGCCCGGAAGTATACAGCGGCCGTAGTGTAGCGGCTGCCGCCGTGGCGGCGCACGAATGCGGCCACGCCGTGCAGCATGCCAAGGCCTACTCTTGGCTACAATTCCGTTCTGCCATGGTACCCATCGTAAGCGTAGCTTCCAATTTGGTGACTTGGGTACTGATGATCGGCGTACTGATGATGGCGTTCTCCGGAAATCCTTATGTGCTGGCCATCGGTGTGGCCGCGTTGGCCATTACTACGCTGTTCAGCTTCGTCACACTCCCTGTGGAATTTGATGCCTCACGACGCGCATTGGCTTGGTTGGACAACCAGGGAATTACCCA
>Ga0079224_100008089_pt1 | contig 14199 bp, 13 predicted proteins | sample Stecom2015_FD_80414 | JGI IMG/M metagenome (GOLD analysis project Ga0079224, IMG submission 80414) | Agricultural soil microbial communities from Utah to study Nitrogen management - Steer compost 2015 | ecosystem: Environmental > Terrestrial > Soil > Agricultural land | place: USA: Utah...
ATGATGCTCCATTTCATTTAGACCTACAATGGTGCAGCCTTTCGGTGTGGTCACCTTGTCGATCGCCGCCTCTGGATGAAGGCCATTCTGAATAATAAGTTCAGCAGCTCCTTTAACGGTTTGATTTACAATGGTATTGGCTGTTTGGGCGTCGAAACCGATCTGAATGCCGCCTTGGGTCATGGCTCGCATAAACCGGAGTACATAAGCAATTCCACAGGCGCCCAATACGGTGGCCCCTTCCATAAGGTGTTCATCAAGACTGATGGTAATGCCCACGCTGTTGAAAAGCGCCTTTACATGCCCTTCTGCTTCGGCCGTTGCATTTTTCCCACAGATACAGGTAACGGATTGCTTGATATCGGCCGCAATATTAGGCATAGCCCTAAAAATTGCTGTTTTTGGGTTGAGGTGAGCCAGCATGTCTTCCAGGGTAATGCCGGTGGCCAGAGAAATAACCACCTGCTTTTCCGGATTCAACACTGGTTGTAGCTCTTTCAGGATACTGCTAACATTATATGGCTTTACGCCTAATACCAGCAGATCCGCTTCTTCGGCTGCTGAAATGTTGTCTGAAGTTACGGTGACGCCCAGCGGCTTCAGGTGAAACAAACTGTCCGGATGTCTTCTGGTAACCGTAAGGTTCTTTCCGTCAAAATCGTCTAGGCTTAACAATCCATTTACAATGGATAACCCCAAGTTGCCACAGCCGATAATGGCTATTTTTAAATCTTTCATTGAAAAGTCTCTATTGTCGATTTGCTGTTAATAATACCTAAAATTAGATATAAATAGGGAAAGGATGTTTATCCTATGTCATTTAAAATGAAATAGCGTAGGAGGTGAACATGAGCCATTCTAGGGGCAAGTTGATGGGATCAATCCATTTTACGGCGAATAGAAGGCTGGATTTTTGTGACTAAGATGTTGTAAGCAACATCTACTATTGCTTGGTTAAATCCATGGGCGGCTTCTGGTACAACGGTTAGATCCTTTTCAGGTGCGTCAATTTTTTCAAAATACGACCTCGTAATTTCTAATGGTGTGAGGAGGTCTTTTTCTCCCTGAATCAAATATACTGGAAGCTCAAATCGCCATCGGTCCCTCATAAAATCGACCGAATTGATCATTCCCTGGATACCCATTGGTTGGTGTCCGGCGTAATAGATAAAGGAATAATCATCTCCTTGGATGCGGTCTGACTCATCCTGCACGTTGTCATATTCCGGATGTAATTTCCACCAGACTGCTGGGGCAGGAGTCGCATTTGCCCGCTCATATTGTTTGACGATCCGCAAGAGTTGACCCAGATGTCTGGCCTGTTGATACGGAGGGGGACCGAGGGAACGCAGCATTTCGACCGATGTCGAATCCTTTTGTTTGAGGGCGATCTGCTGGGTTTTATGATATACTTGAATAATATCTGTTGCAGGGTCGACCAGTTGGGCGTGTCCCAGATAAGCATGGTAGAGGTCAGGCCGAACACTGGCCATACTTGCACCTAGGGCTGTACCCCAAGAGGTACCGAATAGAATTATTTTTTCCTTTTCGAGATATCTTAGGAGATATTCGGTTAACGCAATACCATCGTTTGTCATCTGCCCAAGGTTCAACGGATGGGCTAGAATATAGGCTTCATCCAGTTCCTCAGGAGCATTGCGGCCAAAACTCCTTCCAGCCCCTCTTTGATCCCAATTGACCAAGACAAATTCTCTCTCCCATTCCTTAAAAATGGCTTTGGCATAAGGACTAAGAGGACTTCCGGGCCCACCGTGTAAAAACAAGATCGCAGGGTTTGATCTGTCATTCCCTTTGATGGTGATCCACTGTTCCATGCCTTCAATCACCACGAATTTCTTCTCATCAATAGCGGAGGTTTGGGCATAGGAAAGCAAGACCGTACTCAGCAAGGTGGCACCCGCTGCAAGCGCTTTCCATTTCATGTTTCTATCAGTTTTGATCAGAAATTTACCTATTTTCCGTCAAAAAGACACGATGCACTTTTTCATGGAGGACAGTTCCTCTCACCGTTAGGATGACCAAAAAGCCAAAAAATGGCGTAATAGGAAGTTTAATCCATCTCTGACTTGTATCTTGCAGACTAATTTAAACTTCTGAATAATGAATTGGAAAGTTGTAAAAGCGTATGAGGACATCACGTATAAAAAATCAAACGGGGTGGCCAGGATTGCCTTTAACAGACCCAATGTGAGAAATGCCTTCCGGCCAAAGACCGTTGCTGAATTGTTTGAAGCGCTGCTGGACGCTAGGGAAGATACGAGCATTGGCGTGGTGTTGCTATCAGCGGAAGGCCCGTCTACCAAGGATGGCGTTTATTCTTTCTGCAGTGGCGGAGATCAGAATGCAAGAGGACATCAAGGCTATGTGGATGAGGAAGGGATGCCTCGTCTTAATATTCTTGAGGTGCAGCGTTTGATCCGGTTTATGCCTAAGGTGGTGATTGCCGTCGTTCCCGGATGGGCAGTAGGGGGTGGTCATAGCTTGCATACCGTTTGCGATCTTACCCTCGCCAGCAAGGAACATGCGATTTTTAAACAAACAGATGCTGACGTTACCAGCTTTGACGGTGGATACGGATCTGCTTATTTGGCCAAGATGGTGGGACAGAAGCGGGCTCGAGAAATATTTTTTCTCGGAAGAAACTATTCTGCTCAAGAAGCTTTCGAGATGGGCATGGTCAACGCAGTGATTCCCCATGAGGAACTGGAGCAAACTGCCTATGAATGGGCGCAAGAAATTTTACAAAAGTCACCCACTTCCATCAAGATGCTAAAGTTTGCCTTTAATTTAACGGATGATGGAATGGTAGGTCAACAGGTCTTCGCCGGGGAGGCGACCCGTCTTGCCTATATGACTGACGAAGCCAAGGAAGGTAGAAATGCCTTTTTGGAAAAAAGAAAGCCTAACTTCAAAAACATAAAGTGGATCCCCTGATTTACACCTGTTTTTAAAAACAGAAAGCCCCGATCAAGGGATAGTTCGGGGCTTTACTGTGTTTTAAACCACCGATCAGATTTTTAGATTTTCGTCACATTGATCGCGCTTGGTCCTCTATCGGTTTGTTCCAGATCGTATTCTACTTTGTCCCCCTCATACAAATCTTCTTTTGTACCGGTTCTATGTACAAATACGTCTTTACCTCCCGCATCGGGAGTTATAAATCCAAAACCTTTAGTGTCATTGAAAAACTTTACTTCGCCTGTAGCCATAATTTGAATTGTTATTGATGAATTGTTTAATATGTTGTGTTCTTAATTCGACGAATGGGTATCCGCGATTTCTTTTAGCCGATTATCTATCATCTCCCTGTCTAACCACTGTCCCCTGGTCATCACTCCTAGCGGGTTTCTAAGGTTGTCAATGTTTTCCAAGGGGTTGTTCTCCAGTAAGATAAGATCGGCGTCGAAGCCCTCTTTTATCTGCCCAAATTGTTCTTGGTAGAATAAGCCGATATTGAGGGTCCCTGTTTGAATCGCTTCCAGTGGTGTTAAGCCAGCGTTGATTATGCCTTGTAGTTCATGGTGGATAGAAAATCCCGGAACATTAAAAACCTGAGGGGCATCAGATCCTAACAATAGTCCGTGGCCATCTTCATGAAGCGCCTTGATCAGTTGGAAACGGATATCGTTAAATCGGGCAAATTTTGCGGAATCATACTGTGGGTCGGAAATAAAATTTGACTTGGTCTGAACCCAATTGTTGATGATCTCGGGAGACATATATTTCATTTCCTCCTCCTGTGCAATCAGCTTGGGATCTTTAGGAGAAACCCACCGGTCAAACAGACTTTGGGTAGGAACTATCCACACCTCATTGTCTTTAGTCATCTTGACCAATTCGGGGATCAGGGATACGTCCGCAAGATCTGTAAAGTAGAACCCAAAAAAACCATTGGCATTGGGGTCGACATTTTCTTCTTCCGGGACCAATCCTTCTAGGTAAGCGTCTACATGGTCAATCGTGGAATACTTGCTTTCCAAAGCGTGTCTAATTCCTACCATTGTAGATACGTGGCCCGCAATTTCTATCCCGACTTCATCGGCTGTCTTAACCACTTCATCGAATACATCCATCTTTAGGCCTGGGTGAATTTTCAAAAAGTCATAACCGTCTTCCTTACAAGCTCGGACTTTCTCGCGCGCAGTCTGTACATCAGGAATGGTGCCTCCGCTGATGGATGGGCTGGAGGTGTAAAACCTCGGTCCCAAGGCTTCCTGTGTGTTAATTTTTTCCCTTAACTCTAGGTGGTGAGGATGGCCGAGCATGCCTCTTATGGTGGTCACTCCATTGGAAAGATAAAGAAAAAGCGTCTCTTCCATCCTGGGGTCATTCCAGGGAAGAGAGGGCACATGGGCGTGCATTTCGGCGAGGCCTGGAAGCAAATATCGATTGGTGCCGTCAATTACCGTTCCTGCTGCGGAATCAATGGCCGTTTCCACGCTGAGAATGGTTTGGATCTTTGCCGAATCTACTACAACATGCCCTTGATTGATGTCCCCTGTTTCTACATCAATGATATTCACATTGGTGATGACCAAGGCGTCTTTATTCAGCGGAAACGCGGAATCGGAGGTTTGGCAGGAGAACGAGAGGGATAAACTCAAAATGAGGTAAAAAAAGGAATTACGTGGTCGCATACGGGTCCGTTTCTATTTTAGTTCAAGATACATAAAATTTGTATTAAATAACAAAAAACCGTCTATAAATTATTTTTCCCGTCCAAATCCGGTTTTAGGGACAGGAGTACTCGGATTTTATTCATATTCCTAATATAATTTTTCCGATATGAGCAGAGCTTTCCATCAGCCGATGAGCCTCTTGAGCCTGTTCAAGAGGAAACACTTGGTGAACGATGGGCTTGATCTGCGATGGGATCAAAGGCCAAATGGTTTTGGTTAGACTTTCGGCGATTTTCCCCTTGTAGTCCCGTGATTGAGGTCTTAGGGTGGACCCTGTGATCACCAATCTTTTCGCCATGACCTGGATAAGATCAACCTCTGCCATTCTGCCATGCATCGCGTTGATCATGATTAACCGTCCTTGGGTTTTAAGAAGCATGACGTTTTTGTTGGCGTAATTGCCTCCAATCATATCCAAGACAATATCTACGCCTTCCCCTTGGGTGGAAGTATTGACCTCAGCCACAAAGTCTTCTTTTTTGTAATTGATTGCGCCTTCCGCTCCCAAATCGCGGCAGGCCCGACATTTTTCCTCAGTACCCGCCGTCACCCATACCCGGCCACCCATCGCTTTGATCATTTGTATAGCGGCCACACCTATTCCGCTGCTTCCGCCATGCACTAGTACCGAATTTCCGGTTTTAAACTGGCCGATATCAAATATGTTATTCCATACCGTAAAAAAAGTTTCAGGTAAAGAGGCAGCCTCCTCAAAAGTCAGTCCCTCAGGAATGGGAAGGCATTGCGAGGCCGGTGCGGCCACGTATTCGGCATATCCGCCGCCGGATAGCAAGGCACAGACCCGATCGCCAGATTTAAATGATGAACCTTCTGCAGCTTGTGAGACAATTCCAGCAACTTCCAATCCGGGGATGTCTGCAGGAGCATCTTTGGGCGCAGGGTATTTGCCCATTCTCTGCATGATATCGGGACGGTTGATCCCAGCTGCTTTTACTTGTATAAGTACCTCATCAGCTTTTGGAGCGGGCGTTTCGCGTTTTGTTAGCTTGAGTACTTCGGGTCCTCCCGGTTCATGGATATATATGGCTTTCATCATATGGCATGAATTATTACAACAAATTGATACACTAAGGTGGGATTTTTGACAGTCAGTAAGGCTCTCTTCCCATAGTGCCTGGTAAAGCCCGCTGGACCAACCTATCGTCAACGGATTTGTAGTCGAGACCACTTTTCTTTTAAGGATCAGTTGCTTCTGTGCTGGTAAAGTCCGTTGATCAAGTTTCTAATTTATTTTCGGTGTTTGTTTTATAACGTCAATTTAATTAAATACTTTTAATAGTATATAGAACAAGGCGGAAGAAACCCGACCGCAATACTTTCAACCCAAAAAAAGAAACCATGAAAAGAAGAGCGACCGCTGTTTGGAACGGCACAGGAAAAGAAGGGAGCGGCATCCTTTCTTCCCCAAGTAGTTTTTTTGACAATACGCCCTATAGTTTCAAGACACGTTTTGAAAATGAGGATGGCAAAGCAGGCACCAATCCAGAGGAACTTATTGCAGCCGCCCACGCGGGATGTTTTAATATGGCGCTTAGCTTTCAGATCGCCGGGGAAGGTTATACCGCAGAGGAGCTAAGAACGATAGCAACGGTGACTTTAGATAGTCAGGATGGAGGTTTTGCCATCACGGGAATTACACTGGATCTTACTGGTAAAGTGCCTGGGATGGAACAGGAACAATTTGAAAAACTGGCTCAAGTGGCAAAAGAAAACTGCCCTATTAGCAAGGCTTTAAAAGCTGTTCCCATTTCCTTAAACACCAGCTTTTCTTCATGAGCAAGTCGAACAGCGCTGTTCCCGATAAGTGGGAGCAGCTTTTTTCAGCTGAAGGCTTGACACACACCTTACCTTAGATAATCATTTGCAATTTCTCCCGCTAATCTTCTCGTTCTCTCGATGTTTTTTTCCTGTTTTTGTAGAAAAGGAACATCCGTTACACGATAAACCAGTCAAAGAAAAATTGGCTGGACATTAATATAATCCATCGATTGGAGGGTAAATGAATAGTAATATCTTTGTCTCTAGATAAATTTTAGAATTAAAGTAAACCCAATGGAACAAACCTTTATTTATGTAATCCCTTTGTTAGGAGTAATAGGCCTTATTGTAATGGCCATAAAATCCGCCTGGATCACCAAGCAACCTTCAGGCGACCAAAACATGGTGGAGCTGGCCACTTACATCGCCAAGGGCGCCATGTCATTTTTAAAAGCGGAATGGAAGGTTCTGGCCTATTTTGTGGTCATCGCTGCCGTGATTCTGGGATGGTCGGGCACTTTGGTAGACAACTCCAGTCCTGTGATTGCGATTTCTTTCCTAATAGGTGCTGTATTGTCCGCTTTCGCTGGATACATCGGGATGAACATCGCCACCAAAGCCAATGTCAGAACTACCGAAGCGGCCAAAACCAGCTTGCAGAAGGCACTTAACGTTTCTTTTACCGGAGGAACCGTAATGGGGCTGGGGGTAGCCGGGCTAGCCGTATTGGGAATGGGTTCGCTGTTTATCCTCTTTTACAATGTTTTTGTCGTGTCTACGGGCGGCGACGTTAACGGACATGAGATGGAAACCGCACTAGAAGTGTTAGCTGGATTTTCCTTGGGAGCGGAGTCTATCGCGCTGTTTGCCCGGGTAGGCGGAGGAATATATACGAAAGCTGCGGATGTGGGCGCCGACTTAGTGGGAAAGGTAGAAGCGGGTATCCCTGAAGATGATGTCCGTAACCCAGCAACAATTGCAGACAATGTGGGCGACAACGTAGGTGATGTTGCCGGAATGGGGGCCGACCTTTTCGGCTCTTATGTAGCGACTATTCTGGCCTCTATGGTTTTGGGAAGGGAAATCGTATCTGACGATAACTTCGGTGGCATCGCTCCGGTGTTGTTGCCGCTTGCCATAGCAGGCTTAGGTTTGATTTTTTCAATTATAGGGACCTTCTTCGTAAGAATTAAGAATGACCAAGGTGATGTGCAAGGTGCTCTAAATAGAGGTAACTGGATTTCTATCGGGCTAACGGTTGCTACATCTTATTTCCTTATCAATTTTTTGCTTCCTGAAGGTGATTTGATAATGGGTCGGGAGGGATCTATAGCGTTTACCAAAATGGGTGTTTTTGGAGCGGTATTTATTGGACTTGTCGTCGGCGCTTTGATGAGTATCATCACCGAATACTATACCGCAATGGGTAAAAAGCCCGTGAACTCGATTATCAAGCAGTCATCTACCGGGCATGCCACCAATATTATTGGAGGTTTAGCTGTTGGTATGGAATCAACGGTGCTTCCGATTATCGTGCTTGCGGGTGGAATATTTACTTCTTATATGATGGCCGGTCTTTATGGAGTAGCCATTGCCGCGGCAGGGATGATGGCTACGACAGCCATGCAGTTGGCCATAGATGCTTTTGGCCCCATTGCGGATAATGCCGGGGGGATTGCTGAGATGTCCGGACTACCTAAAGAGGTTAGGGAAAAAACAGATATTCTTGACGCCGTGGGGAATACTACGGCAGCGACAGGTAAGGGTTTTGCCATTGCTTCTGCAGCTTTGACGGCATTGGCACTATTTGCCGCTTATGTGGGAATCTCAGGTATCAGTTCTATTGATATCTATAAAGCTGATGTATTGGCCGGCTTATTCGTCGGCGCGATGATCCCCTTTATCTTCTCTTCTTTGGCCATTGCCGCGGTCGGCCGGGCCGCTATGGATATGGTGAACGAAGTGAGGCGGCAGTTCAGAGAAATTCCAGGGATCATGGAGTACAAAGCCAAGCCTGACTATGAAAAGTGCGTGGAGATATCCACCAAGGCTTCTATTCGGGAAATGATTGCCCCCGGGGCTATTGCTTTGTTGACGCCTATCGTGGTCGGGTTTCTGTTTGGACACGAAGTATTAGGAGGTACGTTGGCAGGTATCACAGTTTCGGGTGTATTAATGGGCATTTTTCAGAACAACGCCGGCGGTGCTTGGGATAATGCTAAAAAATCTTTTGAAAAAGGCGTTATGATTGATGGCGTGATGCAATATAAAGGGTCGGAAGCCCATAAAGCCTCGGTAACCGGTGATACCGTAGGAGATCCGTTCAAGGACACCTCGGGGCCGTCGATGAACATTCTGATCAAGCTGACCTCTATCGTTTCCATCATCATCGCGCCCCACATCCCTGCTGATCCTCCATTAGGATTGACAGAACTGGATCAGACCAGTAAAACCATTTTAGTAGAGAAAGAACAACCTAAACAAGTGGAGGTTCTAACGTTCTTTTAACGATGATATTTAGCAAAAATCCCAATCTCATGATTGGGATTTTTGTTAATTGATGTTGGCACCGGCGGATGCGGGAAAGGCTTTTGTCGGTGACAAACTGATTTTTAGATAACAGTACTCTATGTGGAAGACTCTAATGTTAATTGGTATCGGAGGAGGGCTGGGCAGCATCCTCCGCTATCTTAGCGGCTTGTACGCATACAAATACCTCCCCGGTTCCTTCCCTTGGGGTACCATGATGGTGAATGTCTCGGGCTGTTTCCTCATTGGATTATTGATGGGCTTTTTTGGGCGATACCCCGGCCTAGACCCAGACTGGAAGTTGCTACTGGTAGTAGGATTTTGTGGCGGATTCACAACTTTTTCCGCCTTTTCCATGGAGAGCCTTAGCTTATTCCAAAGCCATCAAGTTAGCGTAGCTTTTCTCTACCTTGTTGCTAGTATAGTAGGGGGATTGGCCGCCACCATGCTGGGTTTCTTCCTGACGAAATAGCTTTAACCCTTCTCCAAGGAATTAACCTGTTGATGACAGATGCCCAGCAATTGGTCCTCCGTTAAAGGTTTAATAAGAAAATCTTTTACAGAGCGATATGCTAGGGATCTTCTTTGGTCGTCACTTCTTACCGAACTAGAAAGCACATAAAGTTGTGTGTCCGGAAATTTCTGCAAGTAATTCCTTTCAAACTCTTCGATAAACTGGAAGCCATTCATCAAAGGCATGTTGATATCCACAAAAATGATATCAGGTGCCACAGATGTCTCGGATAGGTATTGAAGGGTTTGAAGCGCGCTGCTGGCAATGTAGTAATGATTTACCGCTTTGCATCTTGAACACATTCTCTCCTGTAGGAAATTCAAGTCTTCGTCATCGTCTATAAAAATCACATTCATAACAATTGTTTTGTTAAAGTTAAAAGTATAGTGTGAAGGTGCTGCCTTTCCCTAACTCACTTTTTGCCTCCATTTCCACCTCATGGGCATTTAGAATTTGTTCTGTATTGGTCAGACCTAAGCCCCTCTGTTGGGATTTGGTAGAAAAGTAGGGCTCATAGATATTTTTCAGGTCTGTGGAAGGAATGCCCCGACCATTATCTGAAATAACCAAGGTGGGTTTGCCTTTCTTTTCACCAGTTTTAATATAAATGATTCCGTCATTCTCCGGGATGGATTCTATGGCATTAACAATTAGATTGTCCAAGGCCATAAGCATTTTTTCTTTGTCCAGCGCAATGTGGATAGGACGGTCTGCAAGGTCTAGGTTTAAGATAATGTTGGACATTGCAATTTTTTCCCTGACATTCTTCGCGGCTTCATTTACAAGCTCATTTATGTCATGTTGCTCTTTATGAAGCTGTAATATGGCCTCTAGACTCAGTGAGTGAGATATGAGATCATTGAGCCTTCGGCTATTTTTTTCAAGAAAGTTAATATAGAAGGACACCTCTTCATTATCTTCAGGAAGAACAGAGCGAAATTGATGAAGCCCCAAAAATATATTGTTAAGCGGGTTTTTCAAATCATGCGCTACGTTTTGAGCCATTTTTCCTAGGGTCACCATCTCTTTTTTAGTGAAGTGATCCTCTTTTTCCTTTTTATAATGCGTGACGTCCTTAGCTACCAGCATAAATGTGTCGGTTTCGTCGTCTATTTTATCGGCGTTGACCAGAACAGCGACTGGTAAGCCTGACTCAGTCATGAACTCGTACTCCATGTGGTTTATCATGGCGTTGGGCTTGCAAACATCCTTCAAAAACCGATTCCCAACGTTCGGATCAGAAAAAACCCCGCTGAGATGCATGGCAAGAAGATTTTCCCTCGCTAAACCCAAGGTACGGCAGGCAGCAGGATTTGCGTCGATGATGTTGTGGTTACAGTCAGCGATCAGTATGATATCATGAGATCTCATAAAAGCTAGCCTGTAGATACTTTCATTCATAATACTTTTAAGAGTAGAGGTAAAATGCATTTCTCCATTAGCGCTTCACAACAATTATTTATCCAACTTTAAGATATCCGCCGTTTTTATCGAATTTCCTTTTATAGGCGACTTTGGCTATAAATAATCCTGGGTAATCCGGGGTGAAAGCTTTCTTGGATTTGCGGAATAGTACCTTGTCAAATGTGGACCACGGCCCGACATTATAACTTCTCAATCTACAATGCGCTGGTGCTCATATTTTCGATCATTAATATGATTTAATTAATAATAATTAGTATTTTATGTGCCGCGTGTCATTTCTGCTACAGTTTGTTTCAAATCGCGGACGTTATATTACAATTTTTTAAGAAAAATTGAATTAATCAGGGAAGTAAAAATCTAACTTTTTTTGGCCTCAGATTTTATTTTGGCATAATTGGATTAGGTTTTGTGGCAAACCGCTATAAAGCAGACCGCCACAAAACGATTTATCTGCGGGCCATCAGTTAATCCCAATTGATTATGTTATCAAATACTACGAACCAGATTCCGCCTCAACATCAGGGTGAGCAGCCAGGAAAAGAGGAAGAAATGATTCCCCAGCCTGAGTTTGAAGTGCAGCGGAGCCGAAAGAAACTACATCATAAGGTGGCGTTGATCACTGGAGGTGACAGTGGAATCGGGCGGGCTGTGGCGCTTGCTTTTGCTGAGGAAGGTGCTCACGTTGCTATCGCTTACCTCAATGAATATGAGGATGCCGAAAAGACCCTGAGGCTTATTGAAGAAAAAGGGGCAAAGGGTATTTTAATACCGGGGGATGTGAGTGATAGAAAGCACTGTTTTTATGCTGTACAGCAGACAATCCGGGTGTTCGGGAAGCTGGACATCGTGGTAAATAATGCAGCCCAACAGTATCCTCAGGATAATCTTGAAGATATCTCTGAAGAACAACTCCTAAAGACCTTTAGCACCAATATATTTTCCTATTTCTATATCACACAAGCGGCGCTGCCACATTTAAAGGAAGGTAGTTGTATCATCAACTCGTCGTCTGTTACTGCTTACAGAGGGAGTCATCATTTAATTGATTACGCCGCCACGAAAGGAGCCATTGTTTCTTTTACACGATCCTTATCCGCTAATCTGGCTAAAAAGGGGATCAGGGTCAACGGCGTGGCCCCTGGGCCGATATGGACGCCTCTTATTCCCGCGTCGTTTTCTGAAGATAAAGTAGATGAGTTTGGGGAAGACGTTCCGCTAGGAAGGCCGGGCGAGCCGAAAGAAGTTGCGCCGTGTTATGTTTTTCTGGCCTCAGAGGACGCTAGTTACATGACAGGGCAGTTTCTGCACCCTAATGGGGGAGAAATTGTCAACACTTAAGTTAAGCTTACACTAACCCATGCAACCATGCCAAGCAAAGGAAAGGGAAACCGCATTCCCACGGTAAAAAATGAAGAAGAATACGAAGCACTAAGGGAGAAAGGTTACAGCAAGGAAAAGTCAGCAAGGATAGCCAACAGTCCGGCCGCTGGCAAAAGAGGTGGAAAGGCCGATAAATATGAAGAGTGGAACAAAAAGGACCTGTATCAGAAGGCCAAGGAAGTCGGTATTCCCTCCCGATCTAAAATGGATAAAAAAGAGCTAATCGAAGCCCTCAGGACCCACTGATAGGTTTCAAAACCCTTCTGAGGACGCGATGGAAGAAAACATTGAAGAACTCATCAGTATTAGCAGTCCCCACCTGCAGGAGCCCCTTTCTATTGGGAGGGTTTTGGGCAGATTCACAGCAGACGAGGCTGGACCCGGGCTGATCATCACAGCCGGCGTCCATGGGAATGAACCCAGCGGCATTATTGCGTTCAAAAAGGTATGGCAGGGCCTTATGCAGATGCAACCCAAATTTAAAGGTGAATTGACAGGGCTTGCAGGAAATTTGGCTGCATTGAGCAACAATGCCAGACTCATAGATAGGGACCTGAACAGGGTGTGTTTCGTTGAAAACGAAGAAAAACTTAAGGCTGGCATTCAGTTGCCTTATCATGAGAGCAAAGAGTTTCTGGCTTTAGTTAGGGAATTTCAGCTAGCTCAACATGAAGGTATCTCCCGTATCTATTTTCTCGACCTTCACACAACTTCTTCTGCCAGCCAGCCCTATATCAGTGTCAATAGAAGGAATAACAGTTTTCGGTTTGCTAACGAGTTTCCCCTGCCTTTGGTAAAAGGTATTGAAGACTACATTCCGGGACATGTAGATTATTATTTGAACCATAAAGGACATGTAGGCTGTACCGTCGAGGCAGGTCAGCACCATGATTATGCTTCGATTGAGAACCATGAAGCTGCCATTTGGCTGGCCCTTGTTAACATCGGTTGTCTAGACAAAGAAGATGTACCAGAATTTGAAGCGCACTACCAGAGGCTATATAAACTTGGGGCGGGGTTACCCTCCTCGTACGAGGTCATCTACCGGTACGAGATAGGGGAGGAAGAGGCTTTCAAGATGAACCAGGGCTACGTCAATTTTCAAAAGGTGAGTAAGGGGGAGATTTTGGCTAGATCGGATGGGAGAAACATCGTCTCCGAGTGGGATGCAAGAATATTTATGCCCTTGTATCAAGCCGAAGGTAGGGATGGCTTTTTTATCGTCCAGGAGTGTTGAATGAAACCCATCCCTTTGGCTTTCACTTATTCCATCGTTGCCAACATAGCATTCGGAATGGTCCCTCCATAATGCCTTTTATAGGCGACCTTCTTCTCTATAGATTCAATCATGGCCTGCGCGAATTTTTCCTTCTCCAACTGTTCAGCGCTGTAGAGCCCGCCTGGACTAAACAGGTTCAATTCCATGATCTTGTCTCCCACGATGTCCAAGCCAGCCATAAACATTCCGTCATTTTTCAACTTCGGACCTACGATATGGGCCAATTCTAGGATCTTGTCATTGATTTGGGCTTTGACAGCCACACCGCCTGCATGGATGTTGCTTCGGATGTCGCCTTTTTTGTTGGTTCGGTGGACAGCTGCATATTTCCCTTTTACTTGAAAAACCTTGCCGTTCATCAATATGACCCGCGTATCCCCATCCTTGGCATCAGGAAGATATTCCTGTGCGATGACAAATCCATTTCTTGCGATGGCTTCAACTATCTGATTAAGATTGGTGGGCTCGTCCAGCAAAAAGACGTCTTGCCCGCCGGCTCCCTGCAAAGGCTTCAGGACAGTTCTACCCCCTTCTTTTTGATAAAAATCCCTGATTTGCTCGGCACTCCGGGTGATGATGGTTCTGGGACGTAC
>Ga0079224_100008090_pt1 | contig 14199 bp, 12 predicted proteins | sample Stecom2015_FD_80414 | JGI IMG/M metagenome (GOLD analysis project Ga0079224, IMG submission 80414) | Agricultural soil microbial communities from Utah to study Nitrogen management - Steer compost 2015 | ecosystem: Environmental > Terrestrial > Soil > Agricultural land | place: USA: Utah...
CCCATACCGCCGCGCGCCCCAGACAAGGAGCGCCGCCGACACGCCGGCACTGACAACCACCGGCCACGCCGGCAAGGTCGCCTGCTGCTGCAGCCACCATGCGCCCAGGCCGAAGGCGAACACGAACGCCGGCATTGCGACCGCCCTCCCCGAATGCGCATGGAATGCCCGTTGATACGCGCCCGGCGCGCGGATCGCCATCCGCCCTTGGTCTTAGGCCCGCCCAGGAGGGCGAATGATCACGCCCGAATCACGGTCGGGACCGTGCCATCCATGGTTAAATTGCCGCTCACCAGACGACCGAGATCATGTCGCGCAAGTTTTTCAAGAAGTACCTGCCCAGCAACGAGAGCATCCGGAATCACAAGTACCTCGGCCGGCTGAGTGCTTATCTGCAGCATCCGAACCTGTGGCATATGAACCGCCATTCGGTCTCCGGCGGCGTGGCGGTCGGTCTGTTCGCCGGTCTGGTGCCCGGCCCGCTGCAGATGCTCACCGCGATGGTCCTCGCCATTCCCCTGCGCGTGAACCTGCCTTTCGCGCTGCTGACCACGCTCTACACCAATCCGCTCACCATCGCGCCGCTCTACCTGGCCGCGTATTTCCTCGGCACGTTCATCACCGGCGCGGAAAGCCACATGATTCCGCCGCCGGAGTTCAGTTGGGGGGAGTTGGGCGCGTGGCTGAGCGCCCTGGTCGATTGGGCGCTCTCGCTGGGCAAGCCGTTGATCGTCGGCCTGTTCGCGCTGGCGACCAGCCTGGCCGTGACAGGTTATGTCGTGGTGCGCGTGAGTTGGCGTATCGCTGTGTCGATCGCCTGGCGGCGACGCAAGGCGCGGCGTTTACGCGCCCACTGAGCGCCCACTGAACCTACCGGCGTTCAGGACGGCATGGCGTCCCGTGCCAACTCGCTCAGCGCACCGTCCTGTAACTGCAGAATGCGATCGGCGCGCGCTGCCAGGCCAGGGTCGTGCGTGACGATGACGAAGCTCGTCTGATGCGAGCGATTGAGTCCGAGCATCAGTTCGAATACCGCGGCGGCGGTCTTGCGATCCAGGTTGCCGGTGGGCTCGTCGGCCAGCACGCAGGCCGGGCGCGCCACCAGTGCACGGGCAATGGCGGCACGCTGCCGCTCGCCGCCCGACAACTCGCCCGGTCGGTGATCCAGTCGCGCTTCCAGCCCCACTTCCTTCAGCATCGCGGCGGCCTGCGCATAGGCTTCCTCGCGCGGCATGCGGCGGATGAGCAGCGGCATGGCGACATTCTCCAGCGCGCTGAATTCCATCAGCAGATGATGGAACTGATAAACGAAGCCGAGCGCCTGATTGCGCAGCACGCCGCGCTCCGTGTCCGACAGCTTGTCCATGGGACGGCCGAGGATATCCACCTCGCCTGCGCTCGGCACATCGAGTCCGCCGAGCAGATGCAGAAGCGTGCTCTTCCCCGAGCCCGAGGCGCCGACGATGGCCACCACTTCGCCCGCACGGATGTCCATGTCCACGCTCGTCAGCACCTGCACGGGTACACGGCCTTCGATATAGGTCTTGGCCAGGCCGCGGCAGGCGAGCACGCTGCTTGGGTGCTGATCGATATTCATCGCTTCCTTATTCATAGCGCAGCGCTTCAGCCGGTCGCACACGCGAGGCGCGCCAGCTCGGATAAAGACCGGCGAGCAGCGACAGCACCAGCGCCACGCCGGTGACGACGAGCACGTCGTCCAGTTGCACGTCCGAAGGCAGGTCGCTGATGAAATAGACCTCCTTGGACAGGAACTGCACGTTCAGCAGATGCTCGATGGCCGGCACGATGACGTCGATGTTGAGCGCCACCGTCACCCCGAAGACCACACCCAGCAATGTGCCGATGACGCCGATCAGCGCGCCCTGCACGAGAAAGATTTTCATGATGCCGCCGGGACTGGCGCCGAGCGTACGCAGAATCGCCACATCGGCTTGCTTGTCGGTCACCACCATGACCAGGGTGGACACGATGTTGAACGCGGCCACGGCGACGATGAGCGTGAGGATGATGAACATCACCCGCTTCTCGATTTCCACCGCACGGAAGAAAGTGGCGTGCTGCCGCGTCCAGTCGCTGAGATAGACGTCGGCGGGGATGGTCGAACTCAGTTCGCGCGAGACTTCGCGCGACTTGAACAGGTCGTGCAGCTTGAGCCGCACGCCGGAGACGCGATCGCCCAACTGGTAGAGCCGCTGCGCATCCTCGATGTGCACGAGCGCGAGACTGCTGTCGTATTCGTAATGTCCTACGGCGAATACGCCGACGACACGGAACTGCTTGAGGCGCGGAATCATGCCTGCCGGCGTCACCAGCCCCTGCGGCGCGATGAGCGTCACCTGATCGCCGGGGTAGACGCCCAGCGAGCGCGCCATTTCGCTGCCCAGCACGATGCCGAATGCGCCGGGCTTCAACTGCTCCAGACTGCCGGTCACCATATTGCGGCCGAGATCGGCCACCTGCTCTTCCATGGCCGGCGCGATGCCGCGCACCACCGCGCCACGCACATTGCCGCTGAACGACAGCATGCCCTGTGCATTGACGTAAGGCGCAGCCGCGACGACTTCGGAATTCTGGCGCGCTGCGTCGGCCACCGGCTGCCAGTCGTCGAGGTAGTTGTTCGGTCCGGTGATCTGCACATGCGATGCGACGCCGAGAATGCGCGCACGCAACTCCTGCTGAAAGCCGTTCATCACCGACAGCACGATGATCAGCGCGCCCACGCCCAGCGTGATGCCGAGCATCGAAATCGCCGAAATGAACGAGATGAAGTGGTTGCGACCGGCGAGGCGTTTGCGCGCGCGCGTGTAGCGCAGGCCGATGAACAGTTCGTAGGGCAGGGACATGGGCGGCAAGTGTGCCACAACCGTCCGCCCTGCTACACTCGTCCGGCACTAATTTAAAGGGTGCTGTGTCGTCGTAACTTTGCAATGAACCTACATCTCGCCATTCCCGATCTGTTGTGGCCGATCCGCGAGGATCGTGCCGTACTGGAAGGGTTGACCCTGCCCGCATTGGAGACCCTGCTTGCCAGGGGCCGTCTGCAGGCGCGCGAAAGTGCCTATCCCGAACAATGGCTGATGTCGGCCTACGGCGCCGAAACCGGCTCCGCGCCCTTCGCCTTACTGGCCGAGGGCGGCGAAGCGGAACAGGCGGTGTGGCTGCGCGCCGACCCCTGCCATCTGCATGTGAATCGCGACAAGCTCATCCTCACCGACGCGCACACCTTCGAACTGGAGCGCGAGGAAGCCGAGGCGCTGGTCGAATCGCTGAACCGGCATTTCGCCGAAGACGGCATGACCTTCTATCCGATGCAGCCGGAGCGCTGGTATGTGCGTCTGAACGATGTGCCGTCGATCCGCACCACGCCGCTGGATGCGGCGCGCGGACGCGACATCGATCCGCTGCTGCCCGAGGGCGAAGCGGCGAAGCATTGGCGCCATCTGCTCAACGAAGTGCAGATGCTGCTGCACGATCATCCGGTCAACGAGGCACGCGAAGCGCGCGGCGCACCGGCCGTCAATACCGTGTGGTTCTGGGGTGCCGGCAGACACGAAGCGCTATCGCGCCGCCCCTACAACCGTGTGCGTGCCCGCGATCCGCTCGCCGCGGGACTCGCGCAATCCAGCGGCGCGAGCATCCTGCCGCTGCCGGACGACGCGGCACAATGGCTGCCGAATGCGCCGGCGGACGGCGTCGAACTGATGGTGCTGGAGTCGCTGGTCGCGCCCGCCGGCTACGGCAACGCCTACGAATGGCGCACGCGCCTGGAGGCGCTGGAGCGCGAGTGGTTTGCGCCGCTGCTGGCCGCATTGCGCAGCGGTCGCATTGGCATGCTGACCATTCACGCGCTCGGCGGCGGCATGAATTTCGATGCCGAAACCACGCGCCAGGATTTGCGCTACTTCTGGCGACGCGCCAAACCGCTGTCGCACTACGCCGAATGAACGAGGGCCGGCGCGCATGACGCGCATCGTCACACGCCCCGTCCCCATCGCGGCCGCGGCCATGCTGCAGCAGGCCGGCGTGCATCCGCTGCTCGCGCGTCTGTACGCCGCGCGCGGCGTGCGTTCGGCCGCCGATCTGGGCGACGACTTCGCCGCGCTGCTCGCCCCGTCGCTGCTCACCCACACCGATGCCGCCGCCGCATTGCTTGCCGACGCCATCGCCGCCGGCAAGCGCATGCTCGTCGTCGCCGATTTCGATTGCGACGGCGCAACCGCCTGCGCGGTCATGGTGCGCGCGCTGCGCGCCTTCGGCGCGACGGTGGACTACTTCGTCCCCAACCGCTTCGACACCGGCTACGGCCTGTCGCCGCAGGTGGTGGAACTGGTCGCACCGCTCAAGCCGGATCTGCTCATCACCGTGGACAACGGCATCGCCAGCGTGGAGGGCGTAGCCGCCGCACGCGCGCGCGGCATCGACGTGCTGGTCACCGATCATCATCTGCCCGGCGACACGCTGCCCGAAGCGGCCTGCATCGTGAACCCCAACCAGCCGGGCTGCGGCTTTGACAGCAAATCGATGGCGGGCGTGGGCGTGGCCTACTACGTCATGCTCGCGTTGCGCGCGGAATTGCGGCGACGGGGCGCCTTCGCCGCGCGGCCGGAACCCAACCTCGCATCGCTGCTCGATCTCGTCGCGCTCGGCACGGTGGCCGACGTGGTCAAACTCGACCGCAACAACCGCATTCTCGTCAGCCAGGGTTTGAAGCGCATCCGCGCGGGCAAAATGCAGCCGGGGCTCTCGGCGCTGTTCGCCGTGGCCGGCCGCGATTGGCGCCGCGCGAGTGCCGCCGACTTCGGTTTCGCGCTCGCACCGCGCCTGAACGCCGCGGGCCGGCTGGCCGACATGAGCCTCGGCATCGAATGCCTGATCACCGACGATCCGGCGCGCGCGCTGAATCTCGCGCAGCAACTGGACCAGTTCAATCGCGAACGGCGCGCAGTGGAAGCGGCGATGCAGCGCGACGCCGAAAACATCCTCGCCGATGTGGACGAAATCTCGCAGTCGAGCCTCACGCTGTACGACCCCAACTGGCATCAGGGCGTGATCGGCATCCTCGCCGGCCGCCTCAAGGACCGTCATCATGTGCCCGTGATCGCACTGGCACGCGGCGACGGCGACGAACTGAAAGGCTCCGGCCGCTCCATTCCCGGTCTGCATCTGCGCGACGCGCTCGATCTGGTGTCCAAACGCGCGCCGGATCTGCTGATCCGCTTCGGCGGTCACGCCGCCGCGGCCGGGTTGACGCTGCGCGAGCGCGACGTCGATCGCTTTCGCGAAATCTTCGCCGAAGTGGTGAACGAGATGCTGGACCCCGCGGCGCGTACGCGCACCTGGGAAACCGACGGCGCGCTGGAAGGCGAATACCTGCACCTGGACATGGCACGGATGCTGGAGAACGAGGTGTGGGGCCAGGGCTTTCCCGCCCCGCTGTTCGCCGACGAGATCGTGGTGGAACAGCAACGGCTGGTCGGCGAGAAGCATCTCAAGCTGCGCGTCACCGCCGGCGACCGCCGCTGCGATGCGATGCTGTTCCGGCACGATCAGCCGCTGCCGCAACGCATTCGCGCGCTGTACCGCCTGAACGTGGACGAGTACATGGGCGCGCAAAGCCTGCGGCTGACGCTGGAGTATTGGGAAGACGCGGCCGCCTGAGCCGCCGGCCACCACCGGACGCGCGCGTTGTGCGACCATCGCGTCCGCACATTTCCTGACCAACAAACAGAACGAAGATACCGGAACGACCGGCACACCATGGACCTCACCGCCCTTCTCGACACGGCGCATCTGGGAAAGCTGCCCACCTTCATCATCGCGGCAGGCATCGGCCTGCTCATCGGCCTCGAACGCGAGCGCGTCCCCAATGCACGCGCCGGCCTGCGCACCTGCGCACTAACGGCAATCTTCGGCGCGCTGGCGGCCTTGCTCGGCGAAGCAACGCAGAACGTCTGGATCGTGCCCGCCGGCCTGCTCGCAGTGGCGGCGATGATCATCGCCGCCTATGTGGACGGCGACGAAGTGCCGGGCTCGGGCAGCACCACGGTGATCGCCATCCTGCTGGCCTACGCGCTCGGGGTGCTGGCCTATCTGGAGGAAGTGCATCTGGCAGTAAGCCTGGGATTGGCCACCACTGCCCTGCTCTATTTCAAGACCGAGTTCGCCGGGATCATGCAGCGCTTCGAGCGCAAGGACCTGCTATCGGTGCTGCAGTTCGGCGCGTTGAGCGTGGTGGTGCTGCCGCTGCTGCCCAACGAAGGCTACGGGCCGTACGAGGTCCTCAACCCCTATCGCATCTGGCTGCTGGTGGTGCTCATTTCCGGTCTGAGCCTCGCCGGCTTCATCGCCTTGCGCATACTCGGCACCAAGCGCAGCGCCATTCCGCTGGGCATTTTCGGCGGCATGGTCTCGACGACGGCGACCACGTTGTCCTACGCGCGCTTCGGGCGCGAGCAGCACAGCGCGCCGCTCGCCAAGCTGGTGATCCTGGTCGCCAACCTGGTGCTGCCGGCCCGGCTTGCGGTGCTGTCGGCCATCGTCGCGCCAAAATTCTTCTTCAGCCACGCCGGACCGGTGCTGGGCGTGTCCTTCGTGGTCGGCGCGATCGTCACCTGGATCGCCACGCGCGGCATCGAGACGCACGGCGACCTGCCGAGCGTGCAGACGCAGAACCCGACCGAATTGAAAGCCGCCTTCTCCTTCGGCCTGATTTTCGCTGTGGTGCTGTTGCTGTCCGCGTGGCTGCGCGACGTCGCCGGCGACAAGGGCCTTTATCTGGTGGCGCTGGCCGCAGGCATTACCGACGTGGACGCCATCAGCCTGTCGTCCATGCGGCTGGTGGAGAACGAGGAAATCGCCGGCGTCACCGCCATCGCGGCCATCGTCCTGGCGTTGGCCGCCAACCAGGCGGCGAAGCTGACCTATGTACTATCGGTCGGCGGGCGCGAGTTGTTCATGCGCTGCGTCGGCCCGATGGCCGCCACGGCCCTGGCTGCCGGCGCAGCGATCTTTCTTGTTGCCTGGCACTGATCGAGGACATCGCCATGGAACGCAAGCGCATCAACTCGAGCAAAATCCGCGCGGTCGGCTACGACCCCAAATCGCAAGTGCTGGAAGTGGAATTCCACGACGGGCGCGTGCTGGCGTACAGCGGCGTGTCGCAGGAAGTGCATCGGCGTTTCATGGCGGCACCCTCGCCCGTCAGTTTCTACGAGGACCGGATTGCGGAGGACTACCCGTCCAGGCGCCTGTGATCAGTAGCGCTGCTGCCTGAAGACCAGCGAGACGTACATCGCGGTCAGCACCACGAACCAGGCGAGCGACCATTCCGGGATGTTGAGCCCGAACAGTTCCCAGGGATCGAGGGTGCAGGGGCCGTCGTACTGCAGGAAGTCCGGCCAGACGTCGCCGACGCGCAGGGTGTCCAGCACGCGCTCGACGGGCGAGCCCACGCAGGCACTGGCGCGCTTCGGGTCGCTTTGCAGCCAGACGTGATAACCGGCCGCGAGCGTGCCCGCCAGACCGATCACCCCGCCCACGACACCGTAGAAGACCGTTCCGGCTCGGCGCGGATGGTGCACCAGCCCGATCAGTGCCACGAGGCCGAGCGCAAAAAAGCCCAGTCGCTGCACGATGCACCAGGGACACGGATCGAGGTGCTTGATGTGCTGCAGGTAATAGGCGAAACCGAGTACGAATGCGCTGACCAGTAACGCGACGACGAATACCCGCTGGCTGCGGTCGTCCCTTCCGGAATAAGCCATGGTCCTCCCCCTTTGGCTGCCGAATGATACCGCGCCCGCCCGAATTCCCGCTTCCGCCGCGCCCCGGGCCGCGTGCGGCGGAGTCCGGGCGGTATAATCGCCGCTTTTGTGCCATAGCGAATCATGGAAGCCGAACGCCGCAATGCCCTGGAACACACGCTGAGCGATCTCAACGAACGCACAGTCGAGTTGCGGAGGTATCTTTGACTTCGATGCCAAGCAGTCCCGCTTAGCCGAAGTCGTTCGTACGCTGGAAGACCCGAGCATCTGGGACGATCCGGCGCGCGCCCAGGAACTGGGCAAGGAAAAAAAGGTTCTTGAACTGGTCGTGGAGTCGCTGCGCACGCTGGGCGCCAACCTGCGCGACACCACCGAACTGTTCGAACTGGCCGACGCGGAAGACGACGAAGAGACGCTGCTCGCCATCGAGCGCGACGTCGAGAAGCTGCAGGCCGCGGTCGAGGACATGGAATTCCGCCGCATGTTCTCCGACCCGCTCGATCCCAACAACTGCTTCATCGACATCCAGGCCGGCTCCGGCGGTACCGAAGCGCAGGACTGGGCGTCCATGCTCGAGCGCATGTACATCCGCTACGCCGAGCGCAAGGACTTCAAGGTCGAGGTGCTGGAGGAGTCCGCAGGCGAAGTGGCGGGCATCAAGAGCGCGACGCTGAAAATCACCGGCGACTACGCCTACGGCTATCTGCGCACGGAAACCGGCGTGCACCGTCTGGTGCGCAAGTCGCCCTACGACTCCAACGCGCGGCGCCATACCTCCTTCGCCAGCGTCTTCGTCTATCCGGAGATCGACGACTCCATCGAAGTCGAGATCAATCCGGCCGACCTGCGCATCGACACCTACCGCGCCTCGGGCGCCGGCGGGCAGCACATCAACAAGACGGACTCGGCGGTGCGGATCACCCACCTGCCGACCAACATCGTGGTGCAGTGCCAGAACGACCGTTCGCAGCACCGCAACCGCGCCGAAGCCATGGCGATGCTGAAAGCCAAGCTGTACGAAGCCGAACTGCGCAAGCGCCAGGCGGAGAAGGACAAGCTGGAAGACGCCAAGACCGACGTGAGCTGGGGTCACCAGATCCGTTCCTATGTGCTCGACCAGTCTCGCATCAAGGACCTGCGCACCAACTACGAAGTGGGCAACACCCAGGCGGTGCTGGACGGCGAACTCGACGACTTCATCAGCGCGAGCCTCAAACAGGGAGTGTCAGCGTGACACAGAAAAAAACCGAGACCACGCCGGAAACCGCCCGCGACGCCGCGGAGCGCATCCTCGACGAAAACCAGATCATCGCCGAGCGGCGCGCCAAGCTGGCCGCGCTGCGCGAACAGGGCAACCCCTTCCCCAACGACTTCGACCGCGAACACTACGCGGCGGATCTGCACAACGCCTACGACGGCAAGGAGAAGGAGGAACTCGAAGGACTCGCCGTCCGTGTGGCGGTGGCCGGGCGCATGATGCTCAAGCGCGTCATGGGCAAGGCGAGCTTCGCCACGCTGCAGGACATGAGCGGCCGCATCCAGGTCTATCTCAACAACGAAGGCGTGGGCGCGGACGTGCACGAAGCCTTCAAGCACTGGGACCTGGGCGACATCCTCGGCGTGCAGGGCACGCTGTTCAAGACCCGCACCGGCGAACTGACCGTCAACGCGACCGGCGTGCGGCTGCTCGCCAAGTCGCTGCGCCCGCTGCCGGAGAAATTCCACGGCCTCACCGACCAGGAACAGAAGTACCGCCAGCGCTATGTCGATCTCATCACCTCGGAAGAGACGCGCAAGACCTTCCGCGTGCGCAGCAGGATCGTGCAAGAGATCCGCAACTTCATGGTGGACAAGGGCTACCTGGAAGTGGAGACGCCGATGATGCATCCCATCCCCGGCGGCGCTTCGGCCAAGCCCTTCGTCACGCACCACAATGCGCTCGACATGGAGCTTTATCTGCGGGTCGCGCCCGAGCTCTATCTCAAGCGGCTGGTGGTCGGCGGCTTCGAGAAGGTGTTCGAGATCAACCGCAACTTCCGCAACGAAGGTATCTCGACGCGCCACAACCCCGAGTTCACCATGATCGAGTTCTATGAGGCCTATCGCGATTACCGCTACCTCATGGACTTCACCGAAGAGCTGCTGCGCACGGTGGCGCAGAACGTGCTCGGCACGACGCAGCTGCCCTACGGCGAGCATGTGGTCGATCTGTCGCAGCCTTTCGCGCGGCTGAACGTGGCGGAGGCGATGCTCGCCCACCACAAGGAATACAACGAACGCGATCTGCACGACCGCGAGTGGCTGCTGAAGGAGTTGAAGCGCCTCGGTGCGGACGCGAAGGAAGACGCCGGCGTGGGCACGCTGCAACTGGCGCTGTTCGAGGAAACGACCGAGACCAAGCTCATCCAGCCGACCTTCATCATCGACTACCCGGCCGAGGTGTCGCCGCTCGCGCGCCGCAACGACGAGCGTCCCGACATCACCGATCGATTCGAGCTCTACATCACCGGCCGCGAAATGGCGAACGGCTTCTCCGAGTTGAACGATCCGGAGGATCAGGCCGCGCGTTTCGAGGAACAAGCCAAAGCGAAGGCCGCGGGCGACGAGGAAGCGATGTTCTACGACGCGGACTACATCCGCGCGCTGGAATACGGTCTGCCGCCCACCGCCGGCGAAGGCATCGGCATCGACCGGCTGGTCATGCTGTTCACCAACAGCCCCTCCATTCGCGACGTCATCCTCTTTCCGCACATGCGGCCGGAGACCTGATCGGGAACGGACGCACCGCTCGGCGCGTCCGCCCCAAACCATTTTTAGCGGCTAAAATAGGCCCGGCCATCGCGCCGGGCAGCCGTCGCCAGCCCGCAGGTGGTCTTCGAGAATCGAGGGAGGAACGGGTGTAGCGGGCAATGCCCGATACGTTCGCACCTCGCTTGCCGCAGCCGTCGCCAGACGTCAAGTCTCCGCTCTGTTCTCTTCGCCTCCGCATCAGGCCGCTGCCTGAGGCGGACCCGAACCGTACAGATTCAAACCGTCAGTATCAGGAGACCGCCCAGATGGTCCGCAGCCTTCTCATCCCGCTGCTCGCCGCCGCGAGCATCGGCACCGCACACGCCCAGACCCAAAGCACCGCCACGACGGAAGCCGTCCTCGCGCATTACGGCACGCTGGTGCACGCCGGCTACGAGGACAGCCTCGCCGCCGCGAAAAAACTCCAGCAGGCGATCGATGCCTTCGTCGCCGCGCCGAGCGAAGCGGGCCTGCAGAACGCACGCAAGGCCTGGCTCGACGCGCGCGAGTGGTACGGCCAGACGGAAGCCTTCCGCTTCTACGGCGGCCCCATCGACGGCGAAGATGGCCCCGAGGGCCGGATCAATGCCTGGCCAATGGACGAAGCCTATGTCGACGGTGTGCAGGATCAGCCGAACGCCGGCATCGTCAATGACGCATCAGTGTCGATCGATCGCGAGACGCTGATCGGCCTGAACGAAAAAGACGGCGAAGAAAACATCTCCACCGGCTGGCACGCCATCGAATTCATGCTGTGGGGGCAGGATCTCGACGCCGACGGCCCCGGACGTCGCGCCTACACCGATTTCGTGGACGGCAAGGCGCCCAATGCCGATCGTCGGCGCGAGTATCTGAAAGTCGTGACCGATCTGCTGGTGAACGATCTCGCCGGTCTGGTCGAAGCGTGGGCGCCCGACGCGAAAAACTATCGCGCCGAATTCGTGAAGGACAAAGCCAACCTCACCAAAGTCATTTCCGGTATCGGCATCCTGACGCGCGGCGAACTCGCCGGCGAGCGCATGGAAGTGGCGCTCGATTCGCAAAGCCAGGAGGACGAACACTCCTGCTTCTCCGACAACACCCATCGCGACATCGTCGCCAACGCGGTCGGCATCCGTAACGTGTGGCGCGGCGAATACCGTCGTCTCGACGGCGGCACGCTCGAAGGCGCGAGCCTGCGCGATTTGGTCGCGGCCAAAGACAAAGCCGTCGCGCAAAAAGTGGACGCTCTGATGGATACGACGGTGAAATCCGCCGAAGGCATCCCCGCGCCCTTCGATCAGGCGGTGCTCGTGGACAACGCCGGCCGCAAGAAAGTGGAAGCGACCGTGCAGGCGCTGAAGAATCAGGCGGTCGGACTGGTGGAAGCGGCGCAGGCGCTCGGCATCAAGCGGCTCAACACGGCGCTGCCCGACTGAGACGCAAGCAATGAAAGCGATGCTCAAGTCCGTCACGCTGGCGCTGCTCGCAGGCAGCACCCTGCTGGCGCACGGCACGCTGGGCGAACCGGCCGCCTACGAATCGGGCGAGGAATTCCCGGGCGGCGACACCACGGTCGGCGACGACGGCCGCAACGCCTTCTCGCATCCGGCGGCGAATCTCTCGGTCGATCGGCAGACGCCCTTCTTCATCGGCAATTCCTTCTTCAAGAAGAACTGGGTGGAGGCACCCGCCTCCACCACCGGCCGCGACGGACTCGGCCCGTATTTCATTACGCGCGCCTGCGCCGGCTGCCACGCGCTCGACGGACGCGGCGCGCCGCCGACCTTCGAGCAGGACGCGCAAACGGAGCAGCCGATCGCCTTGCTGGTGCGTCTGTCCATTCCCGGCGACGGCGGCAGAGCCGGCGTCGTACCCGAGCCGACCTACGGCACGCAGCTCAACAACTTCGCCGTCCGGGACATCACGCCCGAAGGCAAGATCGAAATCCGCTATCGCGAAATCAAGGGGCAGTTCGCCGACGGCACGCCCTACAGCCTGCGTCAGCCCGAATACCGCATCACCGAGCTCGGCTATGGTGCGCTGCACCCGCAAACGCTGATGTCGCCGCGCATCGCGCCGCATGTCATCGGCCTCGGCCTGCTGGAGGCGATCAGGGAGGACGACATCCTCGCCAATGCCGCACGGCAGGCAAAGGACGGCAAAGGCATTTCCGGCCGGCCGAACCGCGTGTGGGACGCGCACCACGAGAACTGGGTGCTCGGCCGCTTCGGCTGGAAAGCCAATGTGGGCAGCGTGGCGCATCAAACCGCGGCCGCGTTCAACGGCGACCTGGGCGTCACCTCCACGCTGTTCCCGCATGAGGAATGCATGCCCGCGCAAACGGATTGTCACGAGCGTATCGCGCAGGAGGCGCTATGGCGCCAGGAGCGCAAGCAGACGGCGGTGGACATCGACGACCGCGCGCTCGGCCGCACGGTGTTCTATATGCAGACGCTGGCCGTGCCGCAGCGGCGCAACGTCAAGGACCCGCAGGTGCTGCACGGCAAGCGCATCTTCCACGAAGCGAATTGCGCGAGCTGCCACACGCCCAGGTACGTGACGGGCGATCTGCCCGACTTCCCCGAGTTGTCGAAGCAGACGATCTATCCCTACACCGATCTGCTGCTGCACGACATGGGCGAAGGACTGGCGGACAACCGTCCGGACTTCGAAGCCTCGGGACGCGAATGGCGCACGCCGCCGCTATGGGGCCTGGGGCTGATCCCGACCGTGAACGGCCACAGCACGCTGCTGCACGACGGCCGCGCACGCAATCTCATGGAAGCGGTGCTGTGGCACGGCGGCGAAGCGGAAAGTGCCAAGCAGCACGTGCTCGAACTCGACAAAGCGGATCGCGAAGCGCTGATCCGTTTCCTGGAGTCGCTATGAGCTTGTCCCGCATGCGTGGCCTGCTCGTCGCCGCGCTGCTGACTGTGCCCTGCGCGGCGTACGCCGCCGATCCCGCGCCCTTCCTCACGCCTTCGCACTGGATGCGTCATCTGGCGGAAGACACCCTCGCACCCGGCTACCGCGCACTGCGCAGCGACACCGACGCGCTGGCCGAATCGCTCGCCAAGCTTTGCATGCAACCGGGCGCAGCGGCGCGCGAAGCGGCGCAAACACAATGGAAGAAGGCGGCACTCAGTCTGCGCCGCCTCTCGCCGCTGCCCTACGGTCCCGCGCTGGAACAGCGCACGCTGCGCAAAATCGATTTCTGGCCCACCCGCACCGCGCAAATCGAATCGAGCATCAAAAAGGCGCCGCGCGATCTCGACGCGCTGAGACGCATCGGCTTCAGCGCGCAAGGGCTGCCGGCGATCGAATACCTGCTCTTCGATCCCGAGCGCGAACCACTGGAACAGGACGAAGCGGCCTGCCGCTACGCATCGCTCATCGCGCAACAGGCGGTCGCACTGATCGCCGCCGTGGACGGCAAGTGGACCGACTGGCCGAGCCTCGATGAGGAAGAGCAGGCGGAAGAAGAAACCCGCCTCCTCGCCGACGGCCTGAACGTGCTTATCGGCAGCACGGAAGTGCTGCGGCTGAAGTATCTGGACAAACCCGCCAACAGCAGCTCGCCACAACCGGACTTCGACGCATGGCGCAGCGGCGCGACCGGTGCGCATATCCGCGCCTACTTCGA
>Ga0079224_100008091_pt1 | contig 14198 bp, 9 predicted proteins | sample Stecom2015_FD_80414 | JGI IMG/M metagenome (GOLD analysis project Ga0079224, IMG submission 80414) | Agricultural soil microbial communities from Utah to study Nitrogen management - Steer compost 2015 | ecosystem: Environmental > Terrestrial > Soil > Agricultural land | place: USA: Utah...
TAAAACTGCCGCTGGTACCTATTCATACCTGGCTGCCGGATGCACACACAGAAGCTCCCACTGCCGGTTCTGTAATTCTTGCAGGCTTACTTTTAAAAACCGGTGCATACGGAATATTACGCTTCGTACTTCCGCTTTTCCCGCAGGCTTCAATTGATTTTGCTCCTTACGGAATGATGCTTGGTACAATTGGGATTCTTTACGGGGCTAAACTTGCCTTTGCTCAAAGAGATTTTAAAAGATTAGTTGCCTACTCAAGTGTAAGCCACATGGGATTTGTTATGCTCGGCGTATATGCGTTTAATCAGCTTGCACTGCAGGGAGTTGTAATGCAAATGCTTGCTCACGGAATCAGTACAGGCGCTCTCTTTATTATTGTTGGTGCAATTCAAAAAAGAATTCACACAAGAGATTTGGAAGAGATGGGCGGATTCTGGGAATTAGCCCCGCGCATGGGAGGAATTACATTATTGTTCACAATGGCTTCACTCGGTTTGCCCGGATTGGGAAATTTTATTGCCGAGTTTCTTATTCTTTCCGGAACATTCCAGGCTTCTGTGTTATGGACTATTCTTTCATCAACCGGACTTGTTGCAGCAACTATTTATTCTTTAAGAATTATGCAGAAGGTTTTTTACGGACCAAAATATAAAGAATGGAAGATGAAGGATTATAACTTCCGCGAATCAATTGCACTCGGTTCTCTTATTGCAGTTATAATCTGGTTTGGATTGTATCCTCAGAATGTAATTAATACAGCTAAAAATTCTCTGGATAAAATTTTGAATTCAATGAATACAAGAACAGAACGAGTAATAAATGTTGAGTAAACTATCATGAACTCTGCAGATATTACGGCATTGCTTCCTTTTATAATAATTGCTGCTTCAGCGGTTGTTGTTATGCTGATAGCTGCAATTAAGAGAAATCATTCCTTATCATTTATCATTAGTTTGATTGGATTAGCTTCTGCATTTATATCTTTATTTTATACAAAAGAAATTACTCCCCATTACGTTTCTACTTTAATAGTGATGGATAATTATGCTCTTTTTTTCATTGGATTAATTTTTATTTCAACCTTTCTGATTCTTCTTTTCTCATATAATTATTTTGAAATGGTTGATGAACAAAAAGATGAATATTACATCCTGATATTAATTTCTGTGCTCGGTTCATCGGTACTTGTAAGTGCAGTTCACTTCACTACAATTTTTCTTGGATTGGAAATTCTCAGTGTATCCCTTTACACATTAATTTCTTATGTAAGAAAATTTTCTCTTTCAATTGAAGCAGGATTAAAATACCTCATACTTGCCGCAGCTTCTTCAGCATTTCTCTTATTCGGCATGGCGCTGATTTATACAGAAACCGGAACAATGGAATTCACTTTGATGAGTGAGAAACTTTCCGTAACCGGTGCAGCTCCGCTTATAGTAACAGGAATTGCAATGATGATTGTTGGAATCGGATTTAAATTAGCTGTAGTGCCGTTTCATATGTGGACACCGGATGTTTACCAGGGCGCATCATCTCCTGTCTCATCATTTGTTGCATCAGTTTCAAAAGGGGGAATGTTTGCGCTTCTGCTCCGTTTCTTTATTGAAGCAGATGCAAAATATTATGAACCTGTTTTTCTAATCTTTACAATAATTGCAATTGCCTCAATGGTAATTGGAAATCTTCTTGCTCTTCTTCAGAATAATGTAAAAAGAATTTTAGCTTATTCTTCAATTGCAAACCTGGGATATCTTTTAGTTGCATTTATTGCAAGCGGTAATCTTGCAGTTGAAGCAAGTGCTTTTTACTTAACTTCATACTTCATTGCAATAATTACTTCATTTGGAATTATAACTCTTCTATCAACAAAAGAAAGAGAAGCGGAGGAATTAAATGATTATGCCGGATTGTTCTGGCGTAGGCCGTTTTTGGCTGCTGTTTTTACTGCTATGCTTTTATCGTTAGCCGGAATTCCTTTAACAGCAGGTTTTGTAGGCAAATTTCTCGTGATTTCTGCAGGTATTAATTCAACCTTATGGCTGCTTTCATTGGTGCTGGTTTTAACCAGTGTAATAGGTTTGTATTATTATCTAAGAATTATAACCGTAATGTTTTCAAAATATGAATCTGCTGCTGAAATTAATCCTGCAAAAAACTCTTTCTCAGGCGGAGCCGCAGTGATAAGTTTATTTGTACTTGTGCTTTGGCTTGGAATTTATCCATCATGGATTATGGATACAATCAGAAATCTGGTTTCTTCAGTGTTTTAATTTTTCCTTTCGTTCTTTGAGGATATCTTTCTAACAAAAAAATAAACTGCAGATGCAAAAACATCTGCAGTTATTTCAATTCTTAAAAAAGAATACTATCAATCTTTCTTAGTTCATCATCAGAAAAACTGATATTGTTTAAAGCGCCAACCGCATCTTCAATTTGTTCAACCTTGCTTGCACCAATCAGTGCGGAAGTTACAACAGGATCACGCAAAACCCAGGCGATTGACATTTGCGCAAGTGTTTGTCCGCGCTGCTGCGCAATTTCATTAAGCTGCTTCACTTTATTAATTTTTTCTTCAGTAATTCTTTCACGCGGAAGAAATGTTCCTTCTTTTCCTGCTCTCGAATCAGCGGGAATTCCATTTAAATATTTATTTGTTAAAATTCCCTGCTCAAGCGGTGAAAAAACTATGCAGCCAATTCCCTCCTCGCGCAGTACATTTGTTAATCCGTTTTCAATCCACCTGTCCATCATACTATATCTTGGCTGATGAATTATAAATGGCGTTCCCCAATCCTTTAAAATTTCAGAAGTACGTTTTGTATCTTCAGCTTTGTATTGAGAGATGCCAACGTACAATGCTTTACCGCTTCTTACAATTTGATCTAATGCTCCTAATGATTCTTCCATCGGTGTTTCCGGATCAGGACGATGATGATAAAAAATATCAACGTAATCTAATCCCATTCTTTTCAAACTTTGGTCAAGACTTGAAATTAAATATTTTCTTGAACCGAAATTTCCATAAGGACCGGACCACATTTCCCACCCGGCTTTTGTTGAAATAATCAGCTCATCTCTGTAAGATTTCAAATCATGTTTTAGAATCATACCAAATGTTGTTTCTGCTGATCCGGGAGGGGGGCCGTAATTATTTGCCAGATCAAAATGAGTGACACCGAGATCAAAAGCCCGGTGAATCATTTTTCTGCTGTTTTCAAGCGTATCTACTCCGCCGAAGTTGTGCCAAAGACCAAGTGAAACCTGCGGCAGTTTAATTCCGCTTCTTCCGCAGCGTGCGTACTTCATTGTATCATATCTCTGAGGTGAAGGTGTGTAGTGCATGTGTCTCCCTTTGGTTAAAAGTTGTGTTGATATGAATTTATAATATTATCAATTATTTTGTTTGATGTCTCATTGATAATCATTCTGGCAGATTCAGATTCAAACCAGTTTAATGTGCGTTTTATTCCTTCTTTAAAAGAAATTTCTGCAGAAAACTCCGGAACAAATTTTTTTATCTTGCTGTTATCAAAAATTACGCTGTGCATTTTATCTCCTGTAAGCGTACCGGAAAGTGAAGCTTCAACTTTCTCAATAAATTCAGTGGGAATGTGTATAACATCGGCAGAAGCTCCTGCAGTTTCAGCAATAATCTCGTAGATTTTATTCCATGTTAAAACTTCATCAGAAGTAATATGAAAAATTTCTCCAATTGCTTTTTTGTTACCTATTAATCCAGTTAATCCTTTCGCAAAATCATCTGAATGTGTAAGAACCCAAAGAGAAGTTCCATCTCCGTGAATGAAGATTTTCCTTCCATTTTTAATCCGGTCAATCAGTGTGTACTCTTTTCCGCCGCCAATTATTGCCGGGATAATATTTGAATAAGTGTGTGAGGGTCTGATTATAACTGCCGGAAAATTTTCTTCATTAAAAGCGTGCAGCAATTCATTCTCACAATTAATTTTATTTTGTGAATACTGCCAGAATGGATTTACTGCGGGAGTTTCTTCAGTAATTACAGGATGCACCGGCGGTTTTTGATAAACGGATGCAGAGCTTATAAAAAAATACTGTCCGGTTTTACCACGGAATAAATTTATATCTCGTTTTACTTCATCAGGATGAAAAACAATCCAGTTAACAACTGCATCCCATTTATGTTCATTTAATTTTAACTGTGTTTCTGTTTGTGTTATATCACCGGCTATTCTTTTGCATCCGGGAATTTCAACGGGAGTTAAGCCGCGGTTAAGAAGGTATAAATCAATTCCTCTTTCAACACACAACCTGCTTACAGAAGAACTAATATTTCCGGTTCCGCCTATGAATAAAACTTTCAATTTTCTCCCGTGAAAAATCAAATTGTAAAATATTCATTTCTAATTTAAGAAATTCTTTTCCAGTTAATAATATTCAGATCATCAACCTCATTTTTGAAAATCTGCCTGTTTTAAAATTTTCTGAAGATGAATTCAAACTCAATGATGCAAATTAACTTGACTCTGAGTTTTTTTTGTCTAAATTACATTATCGTTAACTTAAACGATTAAGTAAATACCCGGAAAAATTGTGATTCACCGGGCGAAGCTGTGTCCAATCTCTTATATTTACCATTATGAAAAATAAAAACACACTCCTGTTAATACTTTTTTGTATCCTTTATTCAATCTCAATTTTTGCTGCTGAGACTGAAATCAAAGTAAAAAACAACAGTGAAATTTTCAGGCATGAAGTTATTGCTGTTGATTTGGATTCAGTTCAAATCAATTTAAAGAATGAAAAATTTGTGGTTAAAGATGGCAGTGAAATTATTCCGGCCGAAATAAACGGGAACCAGCTTCTAATCTATATACAACTTAATGCCGGTGAAGAGAAAAATCTTTTAATTCAAACAAATGATGCTGCAAAGAAGCAAGTTAAATACACAAAGGCATATCTTGGACAAAAAACAGAGTATGTAAAACAGGACGGATATTACACCGGTGGAAGATTCGCGGAAGTAGATTCGGCAGTTGTGCCAAAAGATCATTTTGCACATGATGCTGTGTACCAGTTTGAAGGACCCGGCTGGGAATCCGAGCTTGTTGGCTACCGATTATATCTTGATGACAGAAACAGAACAGACATTTTTGGCAAAAAGAAAAATGATTTGGTACTTGATCAGATTGGTAAGAATGATCTTGTTTCCGATGGAAAAGAGTCTTATCAAAGTTTAATGGATTGGGGAATGGATATCTTCAAGGTTGGTAATTCACTTGGAATTGGAGCAGCAGCTTCTTACTTGAATGACAGCGTTTATACAATCTCAGAGTATGAAGAAGTTACTGTAAAAATTTTAAGTGGAAATTTACAATCGGGTGTTATCACAAATCATTTAAACTGGAAATTAGCAGATAACACATATAACCCGGAAATATTTTATTCAATTAAAGCAGGAAGCAGATTAACTGCCGTAACAGTTAAACTTGATAAAGCAATTGAAAATATCTGCACAGGTCTTGCTAAACATAAAGGAACAGAGTTTCTAAAATCACAAAACCAGAGCGGCTGGAATTATATTGCAGTGTGGGGAAAACAGACACTTGTAATTGATAATCTTGGCATTGCTCTTTTTTATAAACAGGAAGATTTAATAAGCCTTGATGAAGATAACCTCAGCCATCTTGTAATTTTGAAACCTGAAAATAATTCCTCCTCTTATTATTTTGCTGCGGCATGGGAACAGGAACCAGGCGGGCTGAAAAATAAAAATGAATTCATTAAGTATCTTAATGAAGAACTAATTAAATTAAACCATCCAATCGAAATAAGTAGCAGGTAAAATATTTTAATGAAATCCGCTGCATTTATTTTACTGATAAGCATTGCATTTCTTACAGGCTGCAGCCGGCAGGCAGAAGTTAGAAAAATAAAAATTGCACATGGACTTGATCAAACCCACCCGGTTCATCTGGCAATGGTTTATATGAGTGAGAGGGTGGCAGAAAAATCAAACGGAAAAATTCAGATGACCGTTTACCCGAGCCAGCAGCTTGGAACAGAGCGTGAATGTCTTGAACTTCTTCAAATTGGAAGTCTGGGAATGACGAAAGTTTCTTCATCTGTATTAGAAGGATTCGCTCCACTTTATAAGGTGTTCAGCCTGCCGTTTATTTTTGAAAGTGAAGAACATAAGTTTAAGGTTTTTGAAAGTGAACTCGGCAAAGAACTTCTTGCAAGCCCTCAAAAATATCTTTTGAAAGGATTATGTTTTTACGATGCAGGCAGCAGAAGTTTTTATACAAAAAATAAACCGGTTATGAGTCCTGATGATCTTACAGGATTGAAAATAAGAGTTCAGGAAAGTGCTACATCTGTAAAAATGGTAAATGCGCTTGGCGGCTCTGCAACTCCAATTGCGTGGGGTGAATTGTATACTGCGCTTCAGCAAGGTGTAGTGGATGGAGCTGAAAATAATCCGCCGAGTTTTTTTACTTCCCGCCATTATGAAGTATGTAAATTTTTTTCTCTCGATGAACATACATCCGTTCCCGATGTTTTGCTTATAAGTTCTGTGTTGTGGAATTCATTAACTGATGAAGAAAAGAGATGGATTCAGGAAGCTGCAGATGAATCATACAAGTATCAAAAGAAATTATGGAAGGAAGCAACAGAAGAAGCATTGAAAAAAGTTCAGAAAGCCGGTGTTGAAATTTTTTATCCTGATAAATCAACTTTTCAGAAAAAAGTAGTTCCGCTTATTGATGAATTTAAGAGTGAACCGGAAGTATATGAGTTGGTTCAGAAAATAAAAAATTTAAATAAACCCGGATGATAAAAATCAAAAATACGATAGATAAAGTCATCAGATTTCTGCTTGTAATTTTATTAGGCGGAATGACGATTAATGTATTGTGGCAGGTCTTTACAAGATTTGTCCTGCAAAATCCAAGTTCATATACTGAGGAACTTGCGCGTTATACATTAATCTGGACCGGAATTCTTGGTGCTGCTTATGTTGCTGGACAGAAGATGCACCTTGCTATTGATCTTCTTCCAACAAAATTAACAGGCAAAAGAAAAATTTATCTTGAACTGATCATTCAAACAGCAATTATAATCTTTACAATTTTCGTAATGATTGTTGGCGGGCTGAGACTTGTAAATATTACTTTCACGCTGCACCAGATTTCCGCAGCGCTGCAAATTCCGCTTGGTTACGTTTATCTTGTTATTCCAATAAGCGGGTTTATTATCCTCTTCTATTCTTTATTCTTCATGTATGAGCAAATCAATTTATTAAAAACTCAAAATTCTCTAAAAGTTAAAGATTAATAATGGAAGTAACCGAAATTCTGATTCTTGTAATTACATTCTTTGCACTTCTTGCAATGGGTGTGCCTATTTCATTCAGCATCGGGCTTTCAACTTTGGCAACAATGCTTTGCACAATTGATGCACTTCCTTCATATACTACTGTTGCGCAAAGAATGGCTACAGGAATTGACAGCTTTGCACTACTTGCAATTCCATTTTTTATTCTTGCCGGCCAGTTAATGAACTCCGGCGGAATAGCAAGGCGGTTAATTGATTTTGCAAAAGTTCTTGTAGGCAAACTTCCCGGCGGTTTGGCATTTGTTAATGTAATGGCAGCAATGCTGTTTGGTGCTATTTCAGGTTCTGCCGCGGCAGCTGCTTCAGCTATCGGCGGATTTATGACTCCCGTTATGAAAAAGGAAGGATATGATCCGGGATTTTCTGCAGCGGTTAATGTTACTTCTGCAACAACAGGATTGATAATTCCGCCAAGCAACATATTAATTGTGTATTCACTTGCGAGCGGCGGAGTTTCTATTGCAGCATTGTTTCTTGCAGGATATATTCCCGGAATGTTATTCGGCTTATCCATAATGGCAGTAGCATATATTTATGCATTAAAGAAAGGTTACAAATCGTCAGAAACAGTTTCTTTTAAAGATGGAACAAAAAAGTTTTTGCATGCACTGCCAAGCCTTCTATTAATTATAATTGTAATTGGGGGAATAATTGCGGGATACTTTACTGCAACAGAAGCTTCTGCAATAGCTGTATTGTATGCGTTCATATTATCTGTTTTTATTTACCGTGAAATTAAACTTTCCGATCTTCCAAAGATACTGGTTGACAGTGCTTCTACAACTGCTGTAGTAATGCTGCTGGTTGGAACATCGATGGCGATGTCCTGGGTTATGGCATATGAAAATATTCCGCAGAATGTAGCAAACGCGCTGGTTGCCCTATCAGAAAATAAAATTGTAATTCTGCTTATCATTAATTTTATACTGCTTATAGTTGGAACATTTATGGATATGACTCCGGCAGTATTAATTTTTACACCAATCTTCCTTCCCGTTGCTCTGCATCTGGGAATTGATCCTATTCATTTTGGAATAATAATAGTAATGAATCTCTGCATCGGCTTGTGCACACCGCCTGTTGGCAGTGTATTGTTTATCGGTTGTTCGGTTGCCGGTTTATCAATTACAAAAGTTATAAAGCCGTTAATTCCAATGTTTATTGCAATGACTATAACGTTGCTAATCGTAACATATATTCCTGAATTGAGTTTGTGGGTTCCGCGCTTTTTTGGATTTTAATTTCAAATTTGATTAACAATCTTTCTCCGGAAAAACTTTACGTAAATGAGTAACAAAAATTCTTCTGTATTTATTGATGAGGATTTTCTTCTCAGTACTGAAACAGCAAAAAGATTATATCATGAATACGCTGAAGATCTTCCTATAATTGATTACCACTGCCATTTGCCGGTTAAAGAAATTGCCGATGATAAAAACTTCAGCAGTATTACCGAAATTTGGCTGAATGGTGATCATTATAAATGGCGTGCAATGCGCACAAATGGTGTGGATGAAAAATTCATTACAGGTTCAGCATCTGATTATGAAAAATTTTTAGCATGGGCAAAAACTGTTCCTGATACAATCAGAAATCCGCTTTATCACTGGACACACATGGAATTGAAAAATCCGTTTGGAGTAAGGGATAAACTTTTGAATGAGAACACTGCAAAAGAAATCTGGGAACAATGCAATTCACTTCTTCAGATGAAAGAATTTTCAACCAGGGGATTGTTAAATCATTTTAAAGTTGAAGTTGTTTGCACAACTGATGATCCGGTTGATGATCTATCCTATCATAAAAAAATTAAGGAAGATAACTTTAACGTAAAGATACTGCCGGCTTTCAGGCCTGATAAGGGAATGATGGTTGAAAATAAATCAGTATTTAAAAGCTGGTTTGAAAAACTTCAGCAGCTTGTTAAATATGAAATAAAAAGTTTTGAAACATACATTGAAGCAATAAACCAGAGACATGATTATTTTCATCAGAATGGATGCAGATTATCAGATCACGGAATTGAAAATGCTTATGCTGAAGATTATACTGAGGAAGATATTGAAAAAATATTTCAAAAAATTCTTCGTGATGATGAACTTTCCGGTACTGAAATTCTGAAATTCAAATCTGCAATGATGTATGAGTTCGGATTGATGAATCACAGCAAAGGCTGGGTTCAGCAGCTTCATCTTGGTGCTTTAAGAAATAACAATACACGCATGTATAATAGGCTTGGACCTGATACTGGTTTTGATTCAATTGGTGATTTTGCATTGGCAGTTCCGCTTGCAAAATATCTTAACAAACTTGATACAAACGACAAACTTGCTAAAACAATTCTTTATAATCTTAATCCTGCCGATAATGAATTGATGGCAACGATGATTGGTAATTTTCAGGACGGCAGTGTCCCAGGTAAACTTCAATTTGGCAGTGCGTGGTGGTTTCTTGATCAGAAAGATGGAATGGAAAAACAGATAAATGCTTTATCAAACATGGGGCTTTTAAGCCGGTTTATAGGTATGCTTACAGATTCACGCAGTTTTCTTTCTTATCCGCGGCATGAATATTTCCGAAGGATTTTATGCGCGATGTTAGGCAGTGATGTTGAGAATGGATTAATTCCTGATTCAGACGAACTGCTTGCGCCGCTTGTTAAAAATGTTTGTTACTTCAATGCTAAAAACTATTTCAATTTTTAATTAAACAATCCTGAAAAATCCCATCTAGTAATTTTTAAAGAATTTCCGGTCTTCACTTTTCTGCTTTTTAAAAGGAGCTGAATATGAAAATTTATAGTGTTAGAACGGTTCTACTTTCATTCCTTATTTTACTTCCCAATTCTGTTTTTGCACAGGGAACTTTGCATGGAATAGTTTCTGATTCAATTAGTTCAGAAGCATTAGTTGGCGCAAATGTTTTTCTTACCGGAACTTCATTAGGCAGTGCAACAAATATTGAAGGACGTTATTCGATCAGCAGAATTCCTGAAGGTGATTATACTGTTAAGGTATCATATATCGGATACAAACCAAAAGAAGAAAAAGTTACAATAATAAACGGCAGAACTACTGAACTTAATATTCAGCTTTCGCTTGATGTAATTGAAGGGGAAGAAGTTTTAATTACCGGGCAGGCAATGGGGCAGGTTGCAGCAATAAATCAGCAGAGAACATCAAACACAATTATTAATGTTGTATCTGAAGAGAAAATTAAAGAATTGCCCGATGCAAATGCCGCCGAATCAATCGGCAGACTCCCCGGTGTTTCAATTCTTCGTTCAGGCGGTGAAGCTAATAAAGTTATACTGCGCGGGCTGAGTGATAAATTTACATACGTTACAATTGATGGAATAAAAATTCCTTCTACAGATGCATCGGCAAGAGGTCTGGATTTAAGCACAATTTCACAAAGTTCACTTGCGGGAATTGAATTATTTAAAGCTTTAACTCCTGATAAGGATGCGGATGCAATTGCCGGCAGTATTAATCTTATAACAAAAAAAGCTCCTGCTGAAAGAGAAATCCGTGCTGAAATGAAAGGCGGATATAACAGGCTGATGAATTCTGTTAAACAATATGATTTTAGTTTCCGTTACGCTGAAAGATACCTGGATGATTTATTAGGTATGCAGCTTTCGGGAAATATTGAAAGCAGAATAAGAAGCAATGAAAGAATAAATCTTAATTATGATCAGAGTCTTAATAATCAAACAGATTATGAAATTTCTGATTTCATTCTTGAGTTTAATGATGAGATAAGAGAACGAAATGGAATAAGTGTAATTCTCGATATGAATACTCCGGATGACGGCACACTTAAACTGAGCGGTATATACAGCGGTACAAAAAGAGATTATCTTTATTCATCAAGAGATTATCCTTCAGGCGGAGGAATCATCGGAAATGCAAGCGGAGTTACCTATTCTTTCAGAGATCGTGAACAGGAAATAGAAACCTTCAACAGTTCACTTACAGGAAATAATAATCTTTTCACTCTCAAACTAGATTGGGGTGCTTCTTTTGCTCAATCTGTTTCTGATTTTCCTTACGATTATACTATAAATTTCTTTGAGCCTTCCGATGTTAATTCAGGAATGAAAAACACCCCGCACATAAAAACCAATCCTGAAGTTTTAATTCCGTATGCGCACAACAATTTTCTTGCAGCAACAATCTATAATGCATTTTACAATACACAGAAAAATTATGATAAAGAGCAGACTGCATTTTTGAATATCTCAAGAGAATATGTTTTAGGTGATTTACTTTCCGGTGAAATTAAAGGCGGTGGAAAGTATAAAGTGAAAAGAAGATCAAATGATAACACAACTACATTTGCTCCTTATTATCTCGGCAACTGGTATGCTTATGAAAAACTTCCTGATGGAACAATCCGTGAAAAGAATTTTGCCGGCAGTTACTTTGAGGAATTTTATCAACGGTACAAAGAATCTCCAACAAATAATAAAGCATCCTTCAGTGAGTTTCTTGATGCAGTGCCTGGTTCACGTGAGTTGTATGATCTTTACAATTTATATCCGCTAATCAATCGTGATAAACTGCGCCAGTGGTATGAATTAAATAAATACGGAACTGATCAAAACGGCAACCAGGTTGAATATAATTTTGATTCAACTGCGCGGAGAAATTATTATGATATTACAGAACGAGTTTCATCAGCATATATAATGAACACTCTGAACTTCGGGCAGAAACTTACATTCATTGCGGGATTAAGAATTGAATATGAAGACAATCTTTACAACGCAACGTATTCTCCCGGGCAGTTCGGCGGATTTCCTGTCTTGAGCGGCGGATTGATCCGTGATACTTCTTCAAACTATACAGAAAATATTGTGCTGCCCAATTTTCATCTTAACATAAAACCAACAGAATTTATAAACATCAGGCTGGCTGCATACAGAGCTTTGGCAAGACCCGATTTTAACTTCAGGCTTAATTCTGCTTATGCATGGAGAGGAACAGATGTAAGTTCACGCAAAGAACTTTACATGGGAAATCCAAAACTAAAAACGGCTAAATCCTGGAACTTTGAGATAAACACTTCCTTCTTCGGAAATGAAATCGGATTGATTTCACTTTCAGCTTATTATAGATCAATCACAGATATGTTTCATATGTTGAACGGAATTAATACCCAGGGTGATGTTCTGTTAAAACATTTTGGATTAACTGCACCAAGTATTCATGAAGGAACATATCAATTAACCATTCCCTACAACTCTCCACATCCTACAAAAGTATGGGGATTTGAATTTGAACATCAGATGAATTTCCATTTTTTGCCCGGCCTGCTAAAAAATATAGTGCTTAGTTATAATGCTTCAATAGTAAGATCGGAAACATTTCTTTACTCAACAACAATAGATACTATCATTTATTACCTTGATGATTTTCCCGGCATTCCGTTTTACCGTTATCAGGATCGTGTAATAGAAGTAAAACAGCAGCTTGAAGAACAGCCAAAGTTTTACGGGAACATTTCTCTTGGTTATGATATCGGAGGATTTTCGGGGCGTATATCTTTATTCTACCAATCAGAATATAATTTATCTTTTACCGCTTCAGGCAGGGGAGATCAGATTGTGAACCCATTTACACGGCTGGATCTAGCACTGAAATATCAGTTTACAGATTATCTGGCTGCTACATTGAGCATCAGTAATCTGAATAATATTAAGGAAGGAAATTCAATTTATAACCGCGTTAATAATTACAAAATTCTTGATACTGAAGAACGTTACGGTTTAACCGCTGATTTGGGAATCAAACTCGAATTATAATTAATTAAAATCATTTCAAAATTAATTCATCATTTAAAACGTTAGATAAATTCTCTTATAGAGGAGGTGAAATCAAAGAGAAAACAATTCTTTTAATTCCATATTTCCGGTAAGCTTACACGTATGGGAGGTTCGTAATAAACAAAGTTTTCATATTTTAAGGAGGCTTTATGTTAACTAAAAAATACCTTTCCTCTCTTTGCTTGCTGTTCTTTTTATCATCAATTGTTTACGCACAAAATATCAAACAATTAATTCCTTACAACGGAACACCAGAATCATATTTTGCTGCACAGATTAAAGCTGATACTGCAGCAACAGGCGGGCTGCTGCCTGACCGCGTTTACGCATTGGAAAGAGGGCAAATTTATCTGAACACAGAAATTTTCAATGTGGATTCCGGACAGACGCTGCGCCTTATTTCAACCGGTGAAGGAAGAAAGCCTGTTATATTCCAGTATCCAACAGGTACAGGCGCAAATCCTCATCAGCCGCCGGGAAACCTTTTTGTACTCCGCGGCGGAAATCTGGAAATGAGCAACTTGATTGTTTCCGGTTTCTTTGAACCTGTTGATACAAATATTAATAATGTTCAGGGCGGATTAATAAACACTAATCAGCCCGGCACTTCAATAACAATTGATGGCTGCATTTTAACTAATATAAATGGCCAGCACATCAGAACGGGAAGTGCAACCAACCTGGTAAAAGTTACAAATACAATTTTTGCAAACATGGGCGCGCTTACTACTTCAAACTTTGGTGCTGGCAAAGGATTGGATTTACGTGAAGCTGCATGTGATTCACTTATTCTTGTAAATAACACATTTGTAAATTATCAGGATCGTCCCATCCGCCATTACAATTTTGGAAATCCACTGGCAGGAACTGGAAATATAAATTACTGTTTGATTGATCATAACTCATTTGTAAACGGAATGGGTTTCCACGGCTTGCTTTCTCTTGGTAATGTTGGATCCGAAGTAATAATAACAAATAACCTGTTTTATGA
>Ga0079224_100008092_pt1 | contig 14193 bp, 12 predicted proteins | sample Stecom2015_FD_80414 | JGI IMG/M metagenome (GOLD analysis project Ga0079224, IMG submission 80414) | Agricultural soil microbial communities from Utah to study Nitrogen management - Steer compost 2015 | ecosystem: Environmental > Terrestrial > Soil > Agricultural land | place: USA: Utah...
GTCGCCGAGGATCGGAATCTTTCGCCGCGTGGTGGTGGCGCTGTCCTGCACGAGGCCACCCATCACGATCGTCGCTCCATCGCGGAGCCGGACGATCGACGAGGCCTGCCGGATGTCGATCACCGGCGCCTCGGTGTTCTGTGTCGCGGAGCGGGCGGTCCGGACAAGCCGGCTGACGGCGGGCGTGACGTCGAGCGTGATGATGCCGTCCGCGGAGACCTGCGGCGTGATCGAGAGCACGGTGCCGACGGTGATCGTCTGGACGGTCTCGACCTCGGTGATGATCGGCGGATCACCCGGCGACTGTGTCACCTCCCGCGTGAAGATGGGCAGATCCTGGCCCACCCGGACGACGGCCGGCTGGTTGTTCAGGGTCCGTAGGCGAGGTTTGGATACAATCTTGAGTTCACCCTCCTGCTTGAGCGCGTCAATGACGGCGGCGGTGCGGCCGTTCTGGTAGACCGCGCGTCCCGCCGGAGGAGAGGGCGCGTCGCCATAGACCGGGTTCGAGATGATCAGGCCGGCGCCGGCGGGAAGGCCAAACGATCCGGGGAAGGTCGAGACATCGAGATTGTCCGAGATCCGTTCCCAGTTGATGCCGAGCTGGGAGGAGTTGCCGAGGGTGATCTCGTAGATCTCCACTTCGAGGTCGATCTGGCGCGTGATGCTGCCGGAGATTTCCTCCACGTAGCGTGCGACCGTTTCCACGCGCCGGTGCGAGTCGCGCACGAGCACGGTGCCTGCCAGGCTGTTGATCGTGAAGGAGCCGGTCTCACTGAGCATGGATTCGAGCTGCTCACCAAGGCCGCCCCAGAAATCGATCGTGGACGTGTTGGTCACGGTCATGGTCGAGCCTTCGTTGCCCGATCCACCGCCGCCGCCACCACCACTGCCGCCGCCGCCGTTCGATCCACCGCTGCTGGAGCTGATCTGCACGGCGTTCGATCCCTGCCCGACGCGGGTGGCGTTGATGTAGTCGATGTGGAACAGCCGTGTCTCCTGATTGCGAACGCGGATGAGGGGCCCTTCGTGGGTGAAATAGTAGCCGTTTGCCTCCAGGAGCGCCTGCATGGCCAGGTCGAGCGGCAGGTCGTGAAACTCGACGGTGACGCGTCCCTCGATGTCGAGGTCGGGCACGATGTTGAGGCGATTGGCGCGCGCGAAGAGGGCAAGGGCCTGCTTGAGCGATAGGTCCTCGGCGCTGAAGCTGAAGCGCTGCGCCGTCACCGCGGGCGGCATCTCCGCCACCTCGGATTGGGCGATGGCCGGTGTGGCACAGAGTGCAGCCAGCGTGAAGGCCAGCAACGGTCGGAGAAGGGAGAATTCAGATTTCACCGCGGGCGAGCAATGGAGCCGGTGGAAGCGGCTGGTTGGCCGGGGACAGCAGGATTTCCTGTCCCACGGAGACGAAGTCGCGGCCATGTGCGTGCAGCACCCAGACGCCGGTCGGATTGACGGATTCCAACGTGAGCTGTCCCAGCGTTTCACCGGGGCTGCAGATGCGGCCGTTGAGCACGGCGAGGGTGGAGCCGCCCTGAACCCACACAGCCGAGAGACGGAAGGCTTCTTTTGGCGGAGGTGCCACCTCCACGACGACACGATCAGCGCTGGGCTTAGCGCGCACGGCGAAAGGATCTCTGAGGCTTTCGGACGGCGTGTAGGTGGAGAGCAGCGCGAAGAGTGCGGCGTCGGCGGGCTGCTCCAGCGTACCGTCGGCCATTTCCTCTTCGTACGATTCTTCAATCGGCACGACCGAGCGGGTGCCGCCGAGGTCCAGCGTTTGCATGCAGACCAGGCCGATGGCGGCGATCGCGAGGATCGCCACAAACCAGGGCTTATTGAGGAGTCGTCGCATGGGAAGGGACTAGAGACAGGCGCAGGCCGACATCGACGGACTGCCAGGTGCCCTCATCGGCACTGATGTTCAGTCGCATGAGCTCAATTCTACGGGCGCCGGTGCGGATGCGCTCGAGGAGATCAAGCAGGCTGCTCAACGGCTGCAGGTTCTTGTCGTCTGGAAGCAGCCGACCGCGCACGGACACGCTCGTGAGCCACGCTTCCGGCGAGGGTTCCGAGAAGGGTTCAGCCATACGCAGCGTGGCGATCCAGCCGTGCCGCGCCGCCTCCCTCTCGAGTTGTGCAAGGAACTCCCGTGCCTCGGTCTCACCCGCTGGAAACTGACGTCGGACCGCCTCTGCCTGCTCGGCGAGTTCGTGCACCTGCTGTTCGGAATACCCCTGGTGCAGCTCGGAGATTTCCTGCTCGAGTGCGAGGTAGGGCTGGTGGCTGTCCCGCAACTCCCGCATGCCCCGTTCATGAACAAGAAAGAGCCAGCCGAGCAGCAACGCGGTGCCAAGCGTGGGCAACAGGATCGGCAGGCCGCGCTGCAGCCGTTTGCCAATCGGCGCATCCGGCCAGCCGGGCACCTCGGTCAGGAGCCGCCACCCGCCGCGAACGAGACGCATGGGATCAGTTTTCAAGCAGCCCTCCTTCCAGCGTGAAACGCACCCGTGGCAGAGCGTCCAATTCATCAGCCGGGATAACCACCGTGGCGCGTCCCCGTGGACCGAATACAGCGCGGAACGGGCTCTGTGCCAGGCGTCGCTCCAGCTCTGCGAGCATCTCCTGTGTCGCGTCCTGTTCGCCGCGGGCAACGCCTTCGAGCCGGACAAACCAGCCGGGCACATGGTCCTCATGCGGTTTCACCGAGAAACTCGTGAGCCGCATTTCCGCAGGAAGCACGCCCGCTAGAAACGCGAGGAACCGGGAAGGCACCGGCGGTATGCGCGCGGCCTCCGCTTCGGCGATCAACGCAGCGTGCTCCGCGGCCGTGAGGTTGCGCTCGGCAAGGCGCTGCTGTTCCGCGCGCATCACCGGCTCGGCTTCGGCGAGTGCCTGCAGGCGCTCGCGTTCCTGTGAGCCTGATTGAACGCGCAAGACGACCTCGAGCGCGGAAAGAACCAGAGCCAGCGTGCACGTCGCCACCAGCACACGCCGCAGGAAGCGCTGGCGTTGTTTGTAGCTCAGGTATCCTGCAACAAGGTTTACGCGATGGCGCGCGGGCAGCCGGGCCACCGTCAGCATCCAGTCGAAGGGGCTCACTGGAAGGGTCGCCACGTCCTGGGCCGTGCTGCAACGGGCGCGCACCTCACCGAGCATCACCTCGTCCGCCTGCCCGAGGAGCCGCAGGCGCTCGATCGGCTCGCTGAATTGCTGCTTCGCGTACAGGAGGGAGCGATTGAACTCCACCGCGAGTCGTTCCGCGGCGGTGTTCCAGGGGGCGAGGATGGAGCGAGTGAACAGCAACGGCTGTCCGGCACGTCCCGCGACGACGATTGTCATGCGTCCCGCAGGTGCCGCCAGCATCACGGGCTGCTCCCTGGCATCGGGCATCGCGTCGATCATCGCATGCAGCGGCACGACAAGCGGCACGATGCGTGTTAGTTCGAGCCGACGCGCCAGCATGAGTCCGTTCAGCTGTGCGTAGAACCGCGCGTCGAGCAGGTGGAGGAGCACGGAAGCTTCGTTGCGCTGCGACTGCGTTTTCTGACTCACCCACAAAACCGGTCCGCGCTCCTGCTCGATCCGGGACACGTGCGCCTTCAGGAAACCCCGCGTCGCCGTTTCGGAGAACGCCGGTGCCTGCTCGGGCTGATGCTGAAACCGTTCGTGCTCCAGAATCAGGAAAACGTCCGTGCCGCCGAACTTCAGCGCCTGCAACGCGCCATCAAGGGCGACAGAGAGGTCATCGATCGTCGTTACCGACGTCGGGCTCGTCCATGTATCCACCGTATCCTGACGCCGGTACACGGCCGCGTGGAACTCGCCGTGAATCCACGCGAGACCGAGGACGTTGTCGTCGCGCATCAGCGAAAAGCGCCGCCGCTGTGGAGCGGGGATTGGAGCCGCCGCGGCGGGCGGAGCATCGGGTAGATTTGCCGGCGTGCTCATGTTCACTCGCTCTGCCATGCGCCGCCTTCGAACTTGAAGGACGGCGGCGGTGTCGTGCTGACCGTGTAGCTGTAGTCCAAGATGCCACCCGGGCGGTACAGGTTCAGCCGGTCGCGAGGGTGGAGGTTGTTGAGCGTCGCAGCCTGGCCGGCCGGTAGCGGGATGCCCGTCTGCGACGTGCCGGCAGCGCGGATGACGTCGTACGTCACGCTCATCGCGTCGCGATTGTTGAGCGTGATGCTCACGCTCATGAACTCGGTCCGGTAAATCGGCTGCAGGTTGATCCGCTCGATCACGAGCGAGTCACGCCGCGATTGCTGGTCCGCCACCGTGCCGGCCAGCCACGCGGAGGAACCCGACCACCATCCGGACCAGGCCGGAAGATCGGCCTCGGGCGCGTCCCACAACGTCTGAAAGCGCGACCCCGTGACCTGCGCCGCGCTCGGCAGGGTGAGGCTCGGGTTCATGCACGAGAGAAGGATCACGCGCGGCGTCGGCGTGCCCGTCTCGGGAATGAACACGCGTGCGACCTGCCGCGGATTGGTCGCAAGCTGCGCCGCGCCGAGGTCGGTGTACGGCGCGAGCGCGGAGGTCCACGTTGCCGCGGTCGGTGCGGTGCCGTTCTCGCGGACGTAGAGCCGGGTGTGATCGCCGAGCGCCCTCAGAACCTCCGCCTCGCGGCGCACGGCGGCGTTGTCCAGGATCCGAAGAGTCGACGGCACGGCCACAGCCGCGAGGATCGACATGATCGCGAGCACGCCGATGAGCTCGAGCAGGGTGAAGGCGGCGTCGCCGCGAGTGATGCGGGTCAGCCGATGTTCCATAGCTGCAGGATCGGTAGCAGGACGGCCAGCGCCACGATCGCGATGATCCCGATCAGGATCAGCATGATCGCCGGGTTGAAGATGGCGAAGACCAGTTTGATGCGACGCGGGACGAGCTTGTTGTAGTAATCGGCGACGCCCTGAAGTGCGGTATCGAGCGAACCCGACGTCTCGCCGGTCGCGACCATCGTCACGATCGACGGTGGAAACACATCGTGGTCGGCCATGCCCTTGTGCAGCGGCTGGCCTTCCTGCAGGCGCGTGCGGACATCGTCGAGCGATGCGGCGACCGCGCGGTTTCCGACGAGATCGCGTGTGATTTCGAGTCCACGCAACAGCGGGACGCCAGTGCGGTAGAGTTGCGCCAGGTTCTGGGCGAAGCGCGACAACGCGAACATCGAGACAAGCGGTCCGAAGATCGGCACCCGCATCAGCTGACGATCCCACCACTGCGCGAAGCTCGGCGATTTCAGCGAGAGCTTCAGCGCGATCGGGCCCCCGACAACGATGGCCAGGACAACCGGCCAGCCGGAAACCAGCGCGTCGCTGATCGCCATGACGATCCGAGTCAGCAGCGGCACTTCGAGGTTCAGGTCGAGCAGCAAGCCGACGAAGCGGGGCACCACGACGGTGAATAGCAGCAGCACGAGTGCTGTCGCCGCCACGCAGACCATCACCGGATAAACCAGCGCCTGGCGGATGTCGCTGACGAGTTGGTCGAGCCATTCATAGTGGGTCGTCAGACTCGAGAAAACCTCCGGCACCTGGCCGCAGGCTTCGCCCGCCTCGACCATTGCGGTCGTGTGGCGAGGGAACGTGCGGGGAAACTGCTGCATCGCGACATTGAGCGGGACACCGATCGTCACCTGCTCGCGAAGGGTCGCGATGACGTTGCCAAGAGGGGTGCCGGTGCTGTCGGCCGCGAGCCGTTCGAGCGCCTGCGGAAGCGTGACGCCGGCCTTCAGCAGGAGTGACATCTGCAGGAAGAAACCGATCAGGTCGGAGCGCCGGACGGAGACGCGGCTGTGTGCGGTGTCGAAGCCGGTGCTGGCACCCGCAGTCTCGCGGGCATCCAGCAACCAGGCGCCCGCCTCCCGAAGTCTTGCGGCAAGGGCGATCGTGTCGGGTGCCTGCAGTGTGCCTGTCAACCGGCGGCCGTCCGCCCCGAGTGCGCGATAGTGAAACAGCGCCATGGCTCAAACCGCGCAGGCAACGCGGAACACCTCTTCGAGCGTGGTTTCGCCGGCATACGCACGCCGAAGTCCGTCGTCGAAGAGCATCGGCATCTGCTTTTCGCGCGCGATAGCGGCGATCTTCTCGACGTCGCCGCTGGGAAGCACGCGGCGATAGTCGTCATCGATCACGAGCATCTCGAAGATCGCGACGCGTCCGCGGTATCCCTGCTGGCGGCACTCCGGGCAACCGCAGGCCTTCCACAGTTCCGGCGCTCCCGTTTCCGGAATCGGGAGATTGAACGAGCGCAGGTGCTCCTCGGGATCGGCAACCGGCACACGGCACGTCGGACACAGGCGGCGAACGAGGCGCTGCGCGATGATGAGGTGCAGGGTCGCGGGAAGCAGGAAGGGTTCGACGCCGAGGTCGATCAACCGGGGGATCGCGCTGAACGTGTCGTTGGTGTGGAGCGAGCTGAACACCAGGTGGCCCGTGAGCGCCGCGCGGACCATCAACTGCGCGGTTTCGCGGTCACGTGTTTCACCCACCAGCAGCACGTCCGGGTCCTGGCGAAGGAGCGTGCGAAGCCCGGTGCTGAACGTGAGACCGACCTTCTCGTTCACCTGCGTCTGCCGGATGTGCGGCAGCTTGTATTCAATCGGATCTTCCAGCGTGAACACGCTGCGTTCGATCCGGTTCACGGCGTTGAGCGCGGTGTAGAGCGTCGTTGTCTTTCCGGAACCGGTCGGTCCGGTAACAAGGACGACACCATGGGGCCGTTGCGCGGCGGCCGACAGCACCGAGAGGTCCGAGCTGCGCATCCCGAGGGTGCGCAGGTCGAGCAGCAGGTTGGTGCTGTCGAGAATTCGCATCACGATGCTCTCGCCGTAGCTCGTCGGCAGGCTGGATACGCGAACGCCGAGTTCGCGCCGGCCGAGCGTGAAGGTGAAGCGGCCGTCCTGCGGTAGTCGCGTTTCGGATACGTCGAGATTGGCCATCACCTTCACGCGGGCGATGAATGCATCCTGGAGGTCCTTGGGCACCAGCAGGAAGGCCTGAAGCACGCCGTCGTGCCGCATCCGGATGCGCAGCGACTTCTCGTCCGGCTCGAAGTGGACGTCGCTCGCGCCCTTGCGCACAGCCGCGGCGAGGATCTGTTCGACCGCCCGGATCATGGGCGCCGTCGCGTCGTCGGGCTGGTTCTGCGCGCCGATCTTCATCAGCTCGTCGATCGTCTGATCGAGCGAGCCCTCGCGCTCATGGACGGAGGCGAGCTTTTCGAGGATGTCGGGCCGCGGTGCGTTGAGCACCTCGACACGCAGCTGGGTCATCTGCTCGACGCGGTCGATCGAGACCACGTCGAAGGGGTCCGCCATGACCAGCGTCACTGCATCCGCGGTGCGGCGGGTCGGCAGGACGACTGCCTGCTTGCAAAAGTCGTAGGGGAGCAGCGCGGCGACGTCGGGCTCGATCTCGAGCGCGGCTACGTTGACCAGCGGGGTTTGCGCGTCCTGCGCGAGGAACGTTGCGATCGCCTGCTCGCTGACGAAGCCGAGCTCGTGCAGCACCGCGCCGATCATCCGTCCCGTGCGCTTCTGCTCGCGCAGCGCGAGCTCGAGCTGGTGGGGCGTGATCAACCCCGCCTCGGTCAGTCGGTCACCGAGACGTTTTGGAGGGGCGGAGGGAGCCGCGGTGCTCATAATAAAAAAGCGGGCGCCGGCATGTGCCTGGGCCCGCTCGAAAGGGGAGGTGGGACGGGCTTGCCGACCGTGGCGGCTTACTGGTGCGCGAGGTAGACGTAGGCGGTCCGCGTGGAGCCGCTGCCCGAGTACACGACCTTGCCGCGCATGTCGGCGGTGGTGGTGTCGGCTTCGCTGTACACTTCGCCGTCGATGCGAAGGCTGAGCTCGCGGCACTCGGCTGGCGTCAGACCGACGATCGCCGCGGAAACGACCCGCGAGCCGGCAGGGAGATTGTTCGTTCCGTCGAGCCGGTAGTTGTTGCCGTTGGAAGGATTGTTCGTGTTCGAGGTGACATTGATCAGGCGGGTCTGGCTGCTCTGCGAAGAGCCGCCGCTGGCGGACCAGACGCCATTGGTGCGGGTCCACTCCGCAGCCGCCGGAGGCGTGCCGGCCGGTTGCGTGCCGATCTTGACGGAGAAGCGCTGCTCGAGGAGGCCAGCCGTGACCAGGAGGTCATCGATACGGGAGTTGCCGCTCGTGGTGGGCAGGGTGCCGTACTTGCCGGTAAACTCGGCGACGGCGGTCTTTACGCCATTGATGGAGCCGACCGCGTTGGTGATGCGGGAGGAGGCGATGGTCGAGAAGACCTTCGGAACGATGACGACGGCGAGGATGGCGATGATGGCGAGGACGCCGATCATTTCGACCATGCTGAAGCCGCGGATGCTGGACGAACGGGAATGGGATGTGCGGGACATGATGGAGCCGGAGGTTGGGCAGTGAATCGGCTCACGCAGGTGGTGCTTGAGGTAAAATTCCCATCCCGGCAGGGGGAATCCCGGAAGCTGGTCCAGTAAACGGACCTGCGTCGGTTCGCGGTATCCATTTATCCACGTCGAAGGAGCGTCCGGGCAGGTTCGGGCGAAACGGGACTGCCGGTCTTCGCACTTTAACCCTTGCGTTCGGCGGCCGGGCTGCGACGTTCGCCGGTCTTGAACGGACCCGATCGCGAAGAGCGATGGTGTGACGGGATCCGGTTCTCTTCGGGCGTCTCTCTTCGATGAAGGACCGTCAGAGGTTCACATCTTCATCGAAAATCACCCGTAGCCGGCGCGACAACTCTCGCGCTTCGGCCTCCTGTCGCGGCAGTCGCCGCGTCTCTGCATGAATCCATCCTCACCTGTTACGTTCGCATCGCTCTCGCTTGCTGCTCCGATCCAGCGCGCCCTTTCCGACAAGGGTTATGTCAATCCGTCGCCGATCCAGGCGCGCGCCATTCCTGCGCTGCTCGAGGGCCGCGATATGATCGGCATCGCCCAGACGGGCACCGGCAAGACTGCCGCGTTCGCCTTGCCCTTGCTTCATCGCCTCTCCGCTCGGCCGACGACCCGCGTTCCGCGCCAGCCGCGAGCGCTTATCCTGACGCCGACGCGTGAACTCGCCGTCCAGATCGCAGACAACCTCGCCGTTTACGGGCGTCACCTGTCGCTTCGCCACACGCTGGTCTTCGGCGGTGTTGGTGAGCAGCCGCAGATCCGCAGTCTCGCGGCGGGCGTGGACATCGTCGTTGCCACGCCGGGCCGGCTTCTCGATCTCATGAACAACCGGCACATCTCGCTCGAGCGCATCGAGGCGTTCGTGCTCGATGAAGCCGACCGGATGCTCGACATGGGTTTTGCCCCGGACGTGAAGCGCGTGCTGGCGAAGCTGCCGGCTCGCCGACAATCGCTGCTGTTCTCCGCGACGATGCCCGAGACGATCCGGCAGTTGGCGCAGTCCTTTCTCCACGATCCCGTGCGCGTCGAGGTGGCGCCGGTGTCGTCAACCGCCGAACGCATCGACCAGCGCGTGTGCCATGTACCGCGTGGCAGCAAGCGCGCGGCTCTCTTGCACCTGTTGCGCGAGCACGGGAAGGAAGGGCTTTCGCTCGTGTTCGTCCGGATGAAGCACGGTGCTGATCGCGTCGTGCGCCAGCTCGCCCAGGACGGCATTCGCGCGGCAGCGATTCATGGCAACAAGTCGCAGGGTGCGCGCCAACGTGCGCTCGAGGCATTCCGGAGCGGCGAGTGCCGCGTTCTCGTGGCCACGGACATCGCCGCCCGCGGCATCAACGTGAAGGGCATTTCACTCGTCATCAACTTCGACCTCCCGAACGAACCGGAAGCTTACGTGCACCGCATCGGCCGCACGGCGCGCGCGGGAGCGGACGGCATCGCCATCTCCCTGTGCGACGAAACCGAGCGTGCGTTTCTTCGCGACATCCAGCGTCTGATCCGCCGCGATGTACCCGTCATGGCACTACCGAACCTGCCAACGGTTTCGGTGGAAGCCGAATCCGAAGCGCGTCCCCGGCATCCCCGCGGCCGAAACGGCTCCCCGAACGGTGGCAGGCCGCGCCATGGCGGCGGCGCCGGACACAACGGCGGCGGGCGGCGTGGCGGCAACCAGTCACGGGGCAACCAGCGCCGCTCGGACGAGGCTCGCTCCGAGGGTACGCAGGCGACTCCGGCCGCACCGAAGTCCCGCCTCCTCGGCCGTTTGACCCGCTGGGCCGGACGCAACTAAAGACGTAGGTCCAGTCTCTGACTGGTCCTAATTTGCATGCATCCGCCGACGCTGGCGGATGCCGCGGACGATCAGCATGAGCGCGATGCCTCCAAGGATCACCATGCTGATCGGACCGATGAACGTTTCCACCTGCTCGTACTGCTGCCCCAGCATGCGCCCGGCGTACGCAAGCGCGGTAGCCCAGACGGCCGAGCCGATGGTCGTGTAGACGAGAAAGATGCCGAGGTTCATCCGTGCGATGCCCGCGGGGATCGAGATGAAGGAGCGCACGCCCGGCACGACGCGGCAGAGCAGCACGGTTTTGCCGCCATGCCGCGAAAACCAATCCTGCGCTTTCGTCAGGTCATCCGGCGACACGCCGATCCAGTGCCCGCGCTTCTCCAACCATCCGCGGAGCCGATCTTCCTTTGCGAGCCGTCCCAGGGCGTACAGCGGCAATGCCCCAAGCACGGATCCCGCGGTCCCGGCGATCGCGATGCCAATGAACGACAGCTTGCCCTGTGTGCTGACATAACCGGCCAGCGGCATGATCAGCTCGGAAGGAATGGGCGGAAAAACGTTCTCGAGGAACATCAGGAAAGCGACGCCCGCGTACGAGAATCCCTCGATGACCGATGTGATCCATTTCGTCATGGTGGCCGCCCTTTGTATCCGGACGTGACTGCCGGTTCGGGGTAAATGCGTCCCCGTCAGTTCAACTCGGGATTGCACGCGGACGAACAGGTCGCCGCCTATCGGCAAACGTAGTCTTAAGAAGCGAGCACGAGAACCTCGGGTTCCTGGTCGAGCCGCTGGAGGATTGAGTCGGTGACGTTGCACCAGCGTTCGCAGCGATCCAGCACGACACTGTCCGAACTCGCCACCACGGCAGGACTGCGCGTCAGGACCGCGTCGGGCGAAGGTTCGAGCGCCACGATCCAGTTCCAACCGGATTCGCGTGCAAGCTCCTCGATCAACGCACGGAGCCGGCCGCTGTTGGCGACGGGACGGTCAAGGATCCATCGAATGGTGGAGACGCCCGCAACGGCCTGCCATGCGCCGAGCAACTTCAGGGCGGGTACGGTTTCCTCCACGCGTCGGTAGCTGCCATGCAGACTGGCCATGTCGCGGCAGCACCCGTCGCGTCCGCGAATGAGGATGCCGCCGGCGAGTGCCGCCTCGAGCGTGATCAGCTGGTTATATCCATCGATCCACAATTCGGCGCCTTGTAGTGCCAAGGGCACGACATGTCGGCTCGCTCGCGAACCGACCTGAGCGGCCGTGCAGCTGCCGCGGGCAAGCGCCAGCCGCTGGCGTTGCCGAAGTTCGTGTCGATCGCCGACCAGGGCGAGGCTGGAGCGCAACGCGTACCCGCGGTCGAGCAGCCACCACAGCTCGCGTGCTGCGTTCTGGAGCACGGGCCACCTGTCGCGATTGAAGAGCTGCGCATCCTCCGGGTGCGCGCCGCGATGCGACCTCAGGTCGGGCATTCGGAAAACGAAGTGACAACGAGCCGCGCGCGCAATCACCGGCGTCGTAGCGGAATGTCCCCGGGATCGTTTTAGGTGCGGTGCCCGGTGCTGATTGCTCGGGCGATCTTTGCGTTCAGGGGTCCGTCGGTGAGGTTGCGAACATCAACCTCAATTTGACGCTTATGGCACACAACGACCGAAACGAACAACTGATCAGCTGGCTCAACAGCGCCTATGCGATGGAGCAATCGCTCATCCCGGTGCTCGAGAATCATGCAAAGGACGCAAAGCACCTCGCATGGGTGCGCGAGCGCGACGAACGCCACCTCGCGGAAACCCGCCGTCATGCTGAACGCGTGAAGGAGTGCCTCGACCTCCTGGGCGCGAAGCCGTCGACGATGAAGTCCGCCATGGGCAACCTCACCGGGATGGTCCAGGGCGCGTCGAGTGGCATGTACAAGGACGAGCTCGTGAAGAACTTCCTCTCCGACTATGCTGCGGAACACTTCGAAATCGCCTGTTACACGTCCTTGATCGCGGCGGCCGAGGAACTCGGTCAGACGCGGATCGCTACCATTTGCCAGGAAATCCTGCGCGACGAGATCGAGATGGCGAACTGGCTCAAGGAGAACATCCCGCAGATCACACGACACTTCCTGCAGCAGCAGCACGTCGCGAGCGGCACCGCCCCCATGTGACGGGGGAAATCCCAAACGCCAAACCCGTATACCCCGAAGAAAGTTTAACCGGGTAGGGGCGCTTGTCCCTGCGCCCTGGGTTTGGCGTTCATCCGCTTTGGGTCGGGGGGCCAGAGCCTGCCCGTCACCTTCACCTCCCTTGACGGCCTACTCCTGCTCGCCGACGAGCTGCGGGTGTTTCGTCGGACCGAAGGCGACGTTCTGCTCGACATCGAGAACGACGAGCTTGCCGCCGAAGCGGCACTTCACCGTGAGGTAGAATGGCGTTTCCGTGAGGACGATCTTGGCGGTGTAGGTCGTTTCGTCGACCCAGGCTCCCGTTGCGGCGTACGGCTGCGTCGCCCGCGCGAGCGGGTCATGGCTGAGCTGAGGAAAGAGTGACGTGACACCGCCGAGCCAGTCTGTCGTGCCGACGTTGATACGGTGCGCCTCTCCGTTCCGGGTGAACGTCAGTGAGGTGTGGTCGTGATCGAATTCGAACGCGACGGCCTCGAATTCCGCGGCATTCGACGGAAGCGTGTAGGGTTTTACGGATACACGGTCTGCAATCGACGAAGTCGCTGAACCTGTCGGGCGCGCGACGGATAATTTAGCCAGCGTCGACTCGAGCGCGCGGGCGGCTGAGTCATCCGTTGGCAGCGCCGCAGGTCCGAGAGCGGGAAGGATCTTCTCCCACAGGAGGTTCATGACCGCCTGCATGTTGCGCACGCCGCTGGTGATCGCCACGACAGCGTCGTGCTCGGGAAAAACGATGCAGTACTGGCCAAAAGCACCGTCTCCACGGTACAGGCCGTGACGTGTCCTCCAGAACTGGAAACCATAGCCCTGGTCCCAGTCGCTCGTGGGCTGGCTTCCGTTGGAGGTCTGCCGCGCGGTCGCCATCTCGATCCAGGATGCCGGCAGCAACCGCCGTCCCTGCCACTCTCCCTTCTGCAGGTAGAGGAGGCCGAACTTCGCGATGTCCTCCGTTCGCCCCGCGATGCCGTAACCGCCGAGCGAAACCCCGTCGGTCGTGCCGGCCCAGTGCAGGCCGTGGATGCCGAGCGGGTCGAGCAGACGGGGACGCAGGTAGTCCGCGAGCTTTTCGCCGGTCGCCTTCTGCACGATCTCCGAAAGCATCTGGCTCGCGGGGGTGTTGTAGACGAAATGGGTGCCGGGCTTGTGCGCGACAGGTAGCGCAAGGAATCGCCGGGGAAGGTCGTTCAGGCCAGCGTCGAAGAAGTCGGTGATCGTGTCGGCGTGGTGGCCGGTGGACATCGTAAGCAGATCCCGAATACGCATCGCCTTCAGGTGCCCGCTCGCATCGGCGGGTACGGCGTCCGGGAAGAACGACACGACGGTGTCGTCGATCGACAACTTGCCCTCCGCCACCGCGAACCCCACTGCAGTGGAGGTGAAACTTTTGGTCAGGGAATAGAACGTGTGTGGGGCCTCAGCCGTGTACGGCGCCCACCAGGCTTCAGCCACAACGTGCCCGTGTCGCACCAGCATGAAGCTGTTCATCGTGTCGATCTGCGTGTCGGCAGCTTCGACGAATTCGCGAATGGCATTCGATGAAATGCCCTGCGCCTCCGGCGCGCTGCGCGGCAGTTTCGCTGGGTCCGGAAGCGACGCGACGGCGCCGCTCGCGCCGATGGTGAGGAGGACGGCCAGGGGTAGGGGGAGTTTCATCGTCCGCACGTTCGCATGCCTCCTGCTGGCTGACGAGAACGACGTTCGGCGCACGTTCGCCAACAGGCCGCGTGACGACTCCGATCTCAGCGGCTGCGACGCGTCGTGATGATGGCGACAGCCGCAACGATGATCGCGGACGCCAGAAGCGTTCGTCCGGTCACCGGTTCGTCGA
>Ga0079224_100008093_pt1 | contig 14192 bp, 12 predicted proteins | sample Stecom2015_FD_80414 | JGI IMG/M metagenome (GOLD analysis project Ga0079224, IMG submission 80414) | Agricultural soil microbial communities from Utah to study Nitrogen management - Steer compost 2015 | ecosystem: Environmental > Terrestrial > Soil > Agricultural land | place: USA: Utah...
GCTGCGCGCGCTGGCCCGGCTGCTGACCCCGGATGCCGGGCAGGTGGTTCTGGACGGCAAGGCGATTCTCAGCCTGCCGACGCGCGAAGTGGCGCGGCGATTGGGCCTTTTGCCCCAGTCACCGACCGCACCCGATGGGCTGACAGTGGCCGAACTGGTCGCGCGCGGGCGTTTCCCGCATCAGGGCTTTTTGCAGCAATGGTCGCCGGGGGACGAAACCGCCGTTCGCGCCGCACTGGACATGACCGGCACACTATCGCTCGCCGCGCGCCCGGTGGCCGAACTTTCGGGGGGTCAGCGCCAGCGGGTCTGGATCGCCATGGTGCTGGCACAAGAGACCGGGATTTTGCTGCTGGACGAACCGACAACCTATCTGGACATCGTACATCAGGTCGAGTTGCTGGACCTTCTGGCCCGGCTGAACACGCAGGGCCGCACCGTGGTCGCGGTGCTGCACGAGCTGAACCTGGCCTTTCGCTATGCCTCGCATCTGGTGGCGATGAAGGATGGCGCGGTGGTGGCCGAGGGCGCGCCCGAAAACATCGTCTCCGAGGCGATGATCGAGCAGGTCTTTGGCCTTGCCGCGCTGGTTCAGGCCGATCCGCTGACCGGGCGGCCAATGGTCATTCCGCGCCCGCGCGACTGATCAGTCAAAGGCGCTTTGCCCACCGGTGGCGCGGTTGATAAGCCGCGCTGCATCACGCAGCGCCACACTGGCATGGGGCGAATCAAGCTTACCCAGATTGCCCGCCGTGGTGACGACGCAGATCAGCTCCCCCTGTGCATCAAGGATCGGGGCCGCCTGCCCGGTCACATTGGACAAAAGATGGCTCGTCAGCTCGGCCCAGCCCTCGCTGCGGATACGGTTGATCACCGCCTTGCCGGGCGGGGTGCCGCGGAAACTCACAGGCTGCAAGCGCCGCGCCGCCTCGATCTGCGCGCGGGGCAGAAAGGCCTGGAATACCAGCCCGCAGGCGGTGTTATCGACCGGCAGCACATCGCCAAGGCTGATCGCGGTAATCGCGAAATGGGCGCTGCGAAACCAGCGCACGATGGTCGGGCCGCGCTCGGTCCAGATGCAGACCCCGGCGCTAAGCCCATGGTTCTCGGTCAGTTGTTTCATCTGCGAGCCCGCGATCTCGACCGCGTCGATACGGCGCAACGCGGCAACGCCAAGACTTAGCGAGGCCGGGCCAAGGTCATAGCGGCTGGAGACCGGATCCTGCACCGCCAGCCCTTCTTTGACGAGGCTTTGCATATAGCGATGCGCGGTCGAACGGCTGGTGCGCGACAGCTGGGCGATCTCGGTCAGGGCAAGCGACCGTTCGGCCCCGGCAAGAATGTTGAGAAACCGCATCGCAACCGAGATCGACTGGATCGTCCCCGACCGTTTCTGCCGCGAGAGCTTCGCATCCTTATCAAGGAAAGGCTCGAACTCCACCATCGGATGTTTCTCCTGTGCTCGCGGCTGGTACCCATGACAGGGACGTGACAGCCGCGCAACACTAGCGCGCCGAGCAGCCATTAGCAAAGTGCCCGGCATATGGCCGATTGACATGCAGAACGCATTGCGCAATGTGGAACAGGAAATGCCAGCGAGTTCCCCGCGCCAGCCAGCACAACGCGACCAGCCGAGGAACCAATGTCCCACAGATATCGCCACCGCCAGCTGACGCAAACAGTCAGTCTGGTCACGCTTATTGCCGCAGCACCCCTTTGCGCGCAGGAGGCGCCTTCCGACACCATCACGCTCGACACCATCGTCATCACCGGCGACAACATCACTCGCGACCTGAAAGAGACCGCAAGCTCAGTCTCGGTGGTGACCTCGGGTGAGATCGAAAAGGAAAAGGCCGGCAAGACCGAGATTCGAAGTGTGATCGCCGGCACACCCAACGTGATCTATACCGACAATGTCAGCACGCCGGTCATTCGCGGACAGGACGCGCAGGGACCGCATACCGGGGCAAATGCATTCTTTGCCGGATCGGTGCCGCGGGCGACGATCAACCTGGACGGCCATTACCTAAGCTATAATGAACTGTATTTTGGCGCGACCTCGACCTGGGATGTGGATAGTGTCGAGGTGTTCCGGGGGCCGCAGACCACCTCGCAAGGCGCCAACGCCATCGCCGGGGCGATCATCGTCAACACCAAGAACCCAAGCTTTACCCCCGAGGGCGCCTATCGGCTGGAGGGCGGCGACTACAATCAACGTGCGGCCTCGTTCATGTGGTCAGGTCCGCTGAGCGAAGAGTTGGCCGCCCGTATCTCGCTGGATTATTCGGCACGCGACACTTTCATCGACTATGTCGGCTCGAACTTCATCCAAAACGACATCGGGCAGGACTTCCTGAACGCGAATGCGCGGTTAAAGCTGCTGTGGCAACCGGCCGGCCTGCCGGGCCTGTCGGCCAGGCTGACCTACAGTCACAGCCAGATGAAGCGCCCCAGCGCCGAGGGCGCGGCCGAGCCCTATGACAAGCTGCAATCCATCACCACCTGGATGCCAGGCTGGGATCAGACCACTGACACGGCAATCCTTGATGTCGATTACGACCTGGGCAACGGGATCAGCGTCAGCAGCAAGACGCAATATTCGACCTCGGATGTCGAACGCCGCGTCGGCACCCCGACCATGGGGGACGCCAATGTCTCACAGGACAATTACTCAAACGAAAGCAAGCTGACCTTCGGTATGCCCGAAGATAAGGTCAGCGGCGTCGCAGGTGTCTATGTCGCTTTCACCGATCAGGACGAGTGGCTGAACCAAGGGGGCATCTCGACCTTCCGCGACAAGAAATCCAACCTTGGCCTTTATGGTGAACTGAACTGGCGGCTGGACGAACGCTGGACGCTGTCGGCGGGGCTGCGCTACCAGCGCGACCATATCCGCCGTCAGGGCGACGTCTCGCCGCTATTTGCCAAAAGCGACGTAGATTACGATGAAACTTTCGACGTTTTCCTGCCCAAGCTGTCGCTGACCTATGAGGTCACACCAGACTGGAACGTCGGCGCGCTGATCAGCAAGGGCTACAACCCCGGCGGCGTATCGCTGGACTTTGGCTATTCGAAAGAATGGACCAAATTCGACGCCGAGACCGTCTGGAACTATGAGCTCTTTACCCGCGCCGAGTTGATGGAGGGGCGGCTGATGCTGACCGGCAACCTCTTCTACATGGATTACAGCAACGCCCAGCACAACATCGCCCATCTGGTCGATGGCGTGACCTATCTGCAAACGGTCAACGCACAGGACGCCCGCGCCTATGGGCTGGAACTGGGTGCCGACTGGCGCGCAACCGATGCGCTGACCCTGCGCGGCAGCCTTGGCTTGCTGCATACCGAGTTTGAGCGTTTCGATCAGATTCCCGCCTATGAGGGTAATGAATTCGCCCGTGCGCCCGGCAGGATGCTGACCCTCGGCGCAAGCTGGGACGCGACCGACCGGCTGAACCTTGGCGGACAGCTACGCTATGTCGACGGCTATTACTCGAACACCGCCAATACTCCGGCATTCGAGGTTGATGGCTATACCCTTGTCGATCTGAACGCGAGCTGGCGGATCAACGACAAGGTCGAGCTTTACGGCTATGTCAACAACCTCTTTGACGAACGCACACCCACCTTGCTCGAAGCGGCACGTGGCAATACGGTTTTTACTCAGGCCAGCATGACCTCGCCCCGCATGGTCGGTATCGGCATTCGCGGCACCTTCTAGGCGACCGCGTGACAGAGCCGGGCCGGCGCCGTCGTGGCGCCGGCTTTCTTTGACCAGGCGGGAGGAATAATGCGCCGGCCAAGACTTTGCATCGGCATGTCCGTGTCTCGCCCACATGGCTTGGCAACCCTGCCGTCGCAGAGACCTCGACGCGGGCAACAATGGATCTGACCCCGAAATCTCATTCCTTGTCCTGCCCGGCAGTGCGCTGGAAAAGGCCGCGCTGGCACGCAGCGGCAATGTGATCCGGCTGTTTCTGGCTGATCGGGGATATCTTGAAAATGGCCAGCTTGCCCCGTGCAGCCAGCCGGAGGCGGCGATCCACGACCTCGCGCAGGTAGTGGCCCGTGTCATGCGCGTCATTCGCGACGGCCAGGTCGAAATGGTCCGGGGTACCGTCATCCCGATGCCAGAGCAGTCGATTCTGATCCACCCGGACACATCGGGCGCGGTCGGACTGGCCCGGTGCCTGCGTGAAGGCATCACCGCGGGCGGTGTGACCATTGCGCCCCTGACCCGCCACATTCCGGGCCCCTGAACCCCAATGAAAGAAAGACGACAATGGCATTTTCGGACTACAAGACAGCATTGCTGACAGGCACTTCGGGCGCCGCCGCGTGCGGGTGATCTGGATCAGCCCCGAGCGGGTCGAGCCCGATATCTTTGCCCATGCCGAAAAGATTCCTCCGGCCGAAGCAAGATCTCTGTGTCGATAATGCCTCCAGACGGCGCCGAGGTGACGTAAGGAAGCGGCGCCGTCGCTGACTTTGGACAGCCCCTTTTTCGATTCTGGCCATGAGATCCCCTGTTGCAGCTCTGACTGCTCAGCTGATCACAGTACTGGCTGTCACACGGACCCACCTGTAGCCCGTTACTTCCAGATATCTGATGCCAGAATATGTAATTAATATCATTTATTTGCACATTTATCCGCCCCTTGGGAAAACCCCTTGGGAAATAAGCCAAAGCCCACCTCTGTTTCACAAGCGGTAAACCCGCCGTGAAGACGGAAACCCAGCGCCCGACAGGACGTTATTGCACCGTTGTAGACAGTGGCGAGTACGGGGCCGGCCCGCGTTACCGGCGACCAGAGATAAACAAGCTCCAGCGTCAAAACTGCTGGCCGGACAATCTGGTTTGCCGAGACTTTACTGACCCTGACCCGACTGCTGCACAGCATCAGGATGGCTGGGGCAAACCCATATCCAGCGCCCGGGCAACTCCAACCTGACGTTATTCGCGCCGATATGGTTCGGGCCGCGTTTCGACAAGTGGCAGCCCGGCATCCGCCCAGGCATCCACCCCGCCCGAAAACCAGCCCAGATTGGTATAGCCCAGCGCCGCAATCCGTTTGGTCGCATTCCAGCTGAGCCAGCAATCCAGCTTGCAGAACAGGATCAGCCCCGCTTCGCGATTGCCGCCCGTAATGCGCTGCAGGCTCGCGTCCAGATAATCGCTCTGCCATGGCTCCAGCTGGCCCCATCCGACCACCGGAAGCCAGTGCGCACCGGGCAGCGAAAGATGCCGCTCGGGCATGATCCATTCTCCGTCATCGCCGATCTCAAAGATGCGCGCACCCATGACATCGACGGGCGTCCAGCCCCTGGCGACCAGCGCCTGAACCTCGGCAATATCCAGCGTCCGCGCACCGGGCGCTGTATCAGGCACGGGGGCGCGATAACTGTCGATCCGGTAGCCGTCACTACCGAACAGCGCCTTTGGCTCAGCCAAAGCGGCCAAAGGAAAAAGCCCCGCCAGAAGCAGGAGAAATGCCCCGATTCTGGGGCGAAACGGCAGGGTCCGGCCCCTGCGCGGCATGTGCAATACGACCATGGCACAATTTACCCTCTCTCGATCTCAAGGAAATTTGACCAGGACAGAGCACACACCGGATATGCGCGAAGGACTTTGGAACATGACCAGCAGGATAAGCAAGATATTTCCTCTTGCCCTATCACTCGCATTCTGGGCGCCGATGGCGCTAGGCCATGGTGACACCGCCCCGCAGGCAGTCGACACCACTGGTCTGCCCGAATTGCCGGCCGAGATGGCGACCCAAAACCCTTGGCGCGAAGCCGAAGGAGAGGTCCTGTTCAAGGCAGTAGAAATCGGTGCCAAAGGATTTAACAGCAACTGCGCCCGCTGCCACGGGCTGGAGGCGATTTCGGGCGGGCTTGCGCCGGACCTGCGCTTTCTTGAGGCCAGTGAATATGGTGATGAGTGGTTTTTGGACCGCATCCTGCACGGCTATGAACAGAATGGCGCGGTCAAGATGCCGCCTTTCGAAGGCATCCTGAACCAGCAAGCGATCTGGGCGATCCGTACCTATATCGAGACCCGCCCCGATGCCGATGCGATGGCCGGGAAAAGCACCGAGATCGCTGCGCTTTACGACAAGGTCAAAGCACTGCCCCCGGATGCGGGCGAGGATCAGATCGCCGCGCTTGCCCAGGAGTTGGAGACCGCCGGCAGCGGCTTTGAGGCACTCTCGGGCGCGCCGCGCACTGTGACCGTGCTGGATCAGGCGGCACATATCCTGCGCAGCGGGGCTTCGCACGCACCTGCCGCCGCCGAGCTGATCCAGAGCGTTCTGAGGAAATAGGGCATGGCGCTGTTGACGGACATCCTGCCCGGCGCGGCCTCTCCGCCCCTGCTGACCGGCAAAACCGGACCGGCGGCCGTGGGGGGCGACGCGTTCGACAGCGGCATGTGGCCGTCACACAGGCAGGAATTTCTGGGCGATCCGGCGGTCTGGCGCAATGACCCGGCCGTCACCGTCCTTGCGCCGGGCGCGGCCGAGGATTCCAGCCATGTCCCCTTTCTGATCGACGCAACCGCCGTCACCCGGCCAATCCGGCGCATCGTCGTCACCATCGACTACAGCCCCTTTCCCAAGGCCATCGTCTTTCACCCCGGGCGCGCTTTGCCCTTGTTGGGCTTTGGCGTGAAATACGAGGTCGGTGGGGCCCTGCGCGCCTCGGCCGAGACCGGGGCCGGTGAATGGCTGGTTGGTGCGGCCTATGTCAGCGCGCTTGGCGGCGGCTGCAGCGCCCCCGCCGCCGCGCATCAACGCCCCGACTGGCAAGAAGGGTTTGGCGAATTGCGCGCCCGGCTCTGGCCAGAAACCGGGCGTCTGCGGATGCGGCTGCGCCACCCGCAGGACACCGGCCTTGCCGACGGCATTCCGGCCCATCACCTGACCGAGCTTGCGCTGCTTGATGCCTCGGGGGCGGAAATCGCCACGCTTGAGCTGCATGAGCCGTTAGAGGAAAATCCGGCGCTGACCTTTCTGTTGCCCCCCGATCTGGCGCGCGGACCGGTCATTATCCATGCCCGCGACAATCTGGGATACACCTTCGAAGGCAAGGTGGAGGCCACGCCATGACAGCGTTGTCCCGACGTGCCCTTCTGGCTGGATCCGCTGCGCTTGTCCTGCAGCGACGCGCCTTTGCCCAGCCGCGCAGCTACGGCCTGCAACCCTTTGAGGTCGCGGACGGCATCTGGATGATCGAGGGCCGGCGCGAGGTCTTCAGCCGCGAAAACGGCGGCGATATCGTCAATATCGCGCTGCTCGCGACGGATCAGGGTGCGATCATCGTCGACAGCGGCTCGACCGTCGCCATGGGGACCGAGATCCGCGCCTTTGCCGAACAGCGGCTGGGCGGACTGGCGGCGACGATCAACACCCATCACCACCCTGACCATTGGTTCGGCAACGCGGCCCTGGCCGACCGCCCGTTGCTGGCACTGGCAGAGACCGCCGCGACCTGCCGCGAATACGCCCAGGATTATGCCGAGACGCTGTATTCGATCCTTGGCAGTTGGATTTCCGGCACGCGCACGACGCCAGCGACCGGCAATATCGACCCTGGCACAAGCCAGATCGGGGGGCGGGCGCTGCGGATGATCCCGCTTGCCGGTCACACCTCGGCCGACCTTGCCATCCTTGATGAGGCGACCGGTGTGCTGATTGCCGGGGATCTGGTGTTTCTCGACCGGGCACCAAGCCTGCCTGACGCGGATTTCGCGACCTGGCTTGCGTCGCTGGATCAGCTTGAGGGGCTGGGCAGCGCCGGGGTGGTGCCAGGTCATGGCAGCTATCACCGCACAGGCGAAGGGATCACGCAGACCCGCGCCTATTTACAGGTCACGCGCGAACGACTGCGGATGGCTGCCGAACTGGGCCTGACGCCGGTTGAAACGATGGCTGCCGGCCCTGCCCCCGAATTCGCCGGGCTGGGAGCCAATCCCGAAGAATACCTGCGCTCGGTCGTGCGTCGCTTTGGCGACCTTGAAACCGGGGCTCTGCCGGTCATCGGCAGCGCCTGAAGCTTGGACGGACAAGGCACCCGACGCGGGCAACCCCGTCGTTCATGTATAGGAGGAGACTGCATGAATCGCTTTTTGAAACTGACCTCGGCCAGCGTCCTGGCCCTGACCTGCACAGTGGCGCTGGCGCTGGCCGAAACCAGCCCCGTCACGTGGGAGGACATCCTGAACGATGCCGAAACCACCGATGACGTCCTGATGTACGGGATGGGGGTCAAGGCGCAGCGTTTCTCGTCGCTTGACCAGATCAGCACCGAAACGGTCAAGCACCTGCGCCCGGCATGGTCTTTTTCCTTTGGGGATGAAAAGCAGCGCGGGCAGGAAACTCAGGCGCTGGTCCATGACGGGGTGATCTATGTCACCGGCTCATATTCCCGGATGTGGGCGCTGGACGCCAGGACCGGCAAACGGCTGTGGAAATTCGAGGCCCGCCTGCCCGAAGATATCCGCCCCTGCTGCGACGTGATCAACCGCGGCGCGGCGATCTATGGCGACAAGGTGTTCTTTGGCACGCTGGACGCCAGCATCTACGCGCTGAACAAGGACACCGGGAAAGTGGTCTGGCGTCAGAAGTTCGAGGACCACAAGATCGGCTATACGATGACCGGCGCTCCGACCATCGTGAAGGATAAAGAGACCGGGCGCGTCATGCTGATGCATGGCAGCTCGGGCGACGAATTCGGCGTGGTGGGCAAGCTTTATGCCCGTGATGTCGACACGGGCGAGGAAATCTGGATGCGGCCCTTTGTCGAAGGGCACAAGGGTACGCTGGCCGGGGCCGAAGGCACGGTCACCGGCGATCCTGCCGCGCCAAGCTGGCCCAACAATCCCGACGGAAGCAAGGTCGAAGCATGGAGCCACGGCGGCGGTGCGCCCTGGCAATCGGCAAGCTATGATCCCGAAACGAACACCATCATCGTCGGTGCCGGCAACCCCGCGCCGTGGAACACCTGGGCGCGCACGCCGGGCGACAGTCTCTATACCTCGGGACAGGCTTACGTCGATCCGACGAACGGCGAGCTGATCGGCTTTTACCAGCACACCCCGAATGACGCCTGGGATTTCTCGGGCAACAACGAGATCATCCTGTTCGACTACAAGGACAAGGATGGCAACGTCCATCGCGCCGGGGCCCATGCCGACCGCAACGGCTTCTTCTATGTCACCGACATCGACGCCCTGTCCAAACGGGGCGGCGAGATCAACCGGCCGACGGCACTGCTGAACGCCTTCCCCTTTGTCGACGGCATCACCTGGGCCAAGGGCATCGACCTTGAGACCGGCCGCCCGATCGAGGTCGAGGGCCAGCGCCCGCCCCTGCCCGCCGAGGGTGAAACCAAGGGCGCAAGCATCGAGGTCTCGCCTCCCTTCCTTGGCGGCAAGAACTGGAACCCGATGTCTTACAGCCCCAAGACCGGCCTGTTCTACGTCCCGGCCAACCACTGGACCGAGGATTACTGGACCGAGAACGTCACCTATCAGGCCGGTGCCGCCTATCTGGGTCAGGGCTTTCGCATCAAGCGGCTTTACGAAGACCATATCGGCACGCTGCGCGCCTTTGACCCGGCCACCGGCGAAAAGAAGTGGGAGCATAAAGAGGAATTCCCGCTTTGGGCCGGCACGCTGGCCACAGCAGGCGATCTGGTCTTTACCGGCACCTCGGACGGTTTTGTGAAAGCCTTCCACTCTGAGACCGGCGAAGAGCTGTGGAAGTTCAATACCGGCTCGGGCATCGTCTCGTCCCCGATCACCTGGGAAATGGACGGCAAGCAATATCTGGGCATCGCCTCGGGTTATGGCGGCGCGGTGCCGCTGTGGGGCGGCGACATGGCTACGCTGACCACTCAGGTCAGCCAGGGCGGCTCGTTCTGGGTGTTCGAGATCCCGGACGACCTGATGACCGCAACCAAGTAGCGCCGGGCTGAAACAGACGGACGGGCGGGCCTTGTCCCGCCCGGACCTTCACCCCCAGACCCAAGGGAACCAAGATGCTCAGAAGCCTGCCAATCCTTGCCGCACTGGCCCTTGCCTCGGGCGTGCATGTGGCCAATTCCGGACAGACCGGCGGCACATGGCCGGTCATCGTCGATGAGCCAGCCCCGCGCGAAGGATCGCTGGTCATCAATGGCTGCGAAATCGGCCCCGGCGCAGCCTGCCCCCGCGTTGACCTGAGCCATGCCGATCTGCGCGGGCTCAAGCTTAACGGCATCGACCTGAGGGGCGCCAATCTGATGCGCGCAAACCTTTTCGGGGCCGAGCTGAAAGGCGCGGACCTGACCGGCGCCGACCTGCGTGGGGCAAACCTGCAGATGGGACAGCTGCAGGGCGTAATCCTGCGCGATGCCGACCTGACCGGGGCCAATCTGGACTATACCCGGCTTTCGGGCGCCGACCTTTCAGGCGCGAACCTGACCGCCGCGACGCTGGAGGCCGCCATGGCCCCAAAATCGAAATTCGTCGGCGCACAGCTCATCGGCGCGAACCTGATGGAGACCAAGTTCTACAATGCCGATTTTGCCAATGCGGTGATGCAGGGGAACCACGCCCCCTATGCGATCTGGGAGGGGGTGCATATGGAGAACTGCACGGGATGCCCCGTGGACTGGTGATCCTGGTGTCAGCGGCTTTGGCCGCGGCACCCGCCCTGGGCTTTGACCCTGCAGCCGCGCTTGATGCCTGCCGGGGCGAAAGGGACGACGCCCAGCGACTTGCCTGCTATGACCGGCTGGCCGCGCGAAAGCCGGTCGTGGAACATCGCGGCGCGGGCAATCGCATTTTGCCGCTGTTCGACCTCAGCAAGCCGACGCGGCTGGTCTTTGAAAGCATGGATGCAATCATGGTGGTCTATCTGCTGGACGCATCGGGCGCGGTGATCCAGAATCTGCATCAGGCCGGGACCGGTTCGGGCTCGTTCCTGATCGAACGGCCGGGGCGCTATGGCATCCAGGTCAACGCCTCGGGCGGTTGGCTGATCCGACTGGAGGAACCGGGATGACAGTCGCCATACCTCGCGGGCACGCCGCCCGAAACAGACACGACCGACCTGCCAGTCACGGCAGCTATATGAGCGGAACCATGCAACAAGCCCAGCCCTGCCCGCCGACACCCCGGCCGCTGAACACTGCGCTGATCGTGGACGACCACCCGCTGTTTTGCGACGCGCTGTCGATGACGCTGACCGGCCCGGTCGGCATTGCCCGGGTCGAGGCTGTGGGCAGCCTTGCCGAGGCGCTGGATCGTATGACCTGCGAGCCCGTGCCCGATGTGATCGTTCTGGACCTGCACCTGCCCGATGTGAACGGGCTCGAAGGCGTCGTGCGCATGCGGCAGGCGGCGGCGGACCGCCCCATCATCGTGGTTTCGTCCATGGACGAGCGGCGGGTGGTGCGCGGCGCGCTACTGGCTGGCGTCAGCGCCTATGTGCCCAAACACGCCCCGCGCGAGGCATTCCGCGAGGCTTTTGATGCCATTGCCAGGGGCGAAGTGCATACAAGCCGCCTTGCGCTCGACAATGCCACCCCCAGCCTGGAAGAAGAGGCGCTGGCCCGGCTTGCCTCACTGACCCGCCAGCAGGCCCGCATCCTGCAACTGATCAGCGCGGGGCTTTTGAACAAGCAGATCGCGCATGAACTGTCGATCGCCGAAACCACGGTCAAGGCGCATGTCACCGCAATCATGCGCAAACTGCGCGTGCAGACCCGCACTCAGGCGGTGCTGTTTGCGCAAGACATCAGCTTCAACGCCATGACCACAGGATCAGAGATCACCGGCAATGACAGCGAAGAACTGAACCGTTAAGTTCAATCTCGCAGGTGCAGGAACGGAAGGGAGGCCGGGGTGGGCGCAGCGCAGGATTGCATCGCGCGCGCCAGTGCGCCGGCCCGGGATACCGATGTGACCGGGCGACTGGCGCGGGCTCTTGGGCCGGGGCCATTTGCGCTGGTCATGCTGTTTATCTCACCCCAGGCCGATATCGCGCGTATCGCCGCCGAGACAGCCGCTCAACTGCCTGCCACCCATGTCGTCGGCTGCACCACCGCGGGCGAAATCTCTGAGGCTGGCTATGACGAAGGCGCGGTGCTGGCGCTGGGGTTTCCTGCCGATCTTTTCGCGGCCGAAGTGCTTGAGCTGACTGATCTGGACCACCTGTCGCGCAGCGCGGCTGCGGCGGCTTTCTTGCAGCTGCGCCATGACCTTGCCAACAGCCATGCGCATCTGCCCCATGAATTCGCGGTGCTGCTTGTCGATGGGCTGTCGCTGCGCGAGGACGATCTTGCCTCGGCGCTGGCGGCAGGCTCGGGCAGTGTGCCGCTGATCGGCGGATCGGCAGGCGACGGGCTGCGCTTTAAGGAAACGCTGGTCATTCATCGCGGCCGGGCGCTGCGTAATGCGGCGGTCCTGTCGGTGCTGCGCGGACTATGCCCGGTCCGCGCGCTGAACATGGACCACCTGAACCCCACCGAAAGGCGCATGGTGGTCACACAGGCCGATCCTGCCGCCCGCATCGTGCAGCGCATCAACGCCGAACCGGCAGCGCAGGAATATGCCCGCATTCTTGGCAAGGATCCTGAGCTAATCGACTACCTGACCTTTGCTTCGCATCCGCTCGCCGTGCGGGTCGGGGGCCGCTACCATGTGCGGGCGGTGCAACGGGTGCTGCCCTCGGGCGATCTGCTGTTCTTTTCAGCCATTGCGGCGGGCGTGGTGCTGGCGCTGACCGAACCCGATGACCTGCCCACGCATCTTGACCGGAAATTGTCACAGCTTGCCGCGCCGGTGCCGCCGGTGGCGGTCCTTGGCTTTGACTGCGTGCTGCGCCGGATCGAGGCTGAACACAAACAGCGCGGCGCTGCCGTATCGGATGTGCTGCGCCGTCATCGCGTCTGGGGCTTTTCCACCTATGGTGAGCAATTTGGCCCGCTGCACGTCAACCACACCCTGACCGGCTGCGCGATCTATCCGCCCGGGACCCGGCTTACAGGGGTGGACTGATGGCAGGACGCATCTCTGACTGGCTGATCGACCGCGACGATGAGGCCGGGCACAACCTCGAAAAGCTGCTGATCATCGCCGAGGCGCTGATGCGCCATTCCGAAGAGCGCCGGGACGAAAACAGCGCGGCCTTCGAAGAATTCCGCCGCGCCGCCCTTCTGGAAGAGCGCGTCCGCCAGCGCACCCGCGACCTTGAGGCAACGCTTGAACGGCTGAACGCCGCCAATGCGACTGCCGAACGCGCCCGCCGCGACCTGTCACAGGCAATCGAGGCCATCGAGGAAGGCTTTGCCCTTTTCGATCCCGAGGATCGGCTGGTCCTTTGCAACAGCCGTTTCTGCGCCGACCTTACCGAGGTTCATCAGGCGCTGGCGCCGGGCATCAGTTTTGCGACCTATGTTCGCCATCTTGGTCGTTCCCGTCAGGTCCTGCTGCCCGAAGGGACCACCCCCGACGCCTGGATCGCCCAACGGCTGCAACTGCACGGCCAATCACAGCACTTCAACATTGGCCTGACCGGAGACCGCTGGATTCAGGTCAGCGAACAGCGCACCTCTGACGGGGGCACGGTGGTCCTGCATACCGATGTGACCCGCATCATCCGTACCGAGCGGATCGAGCATGGCAAGCTGCTGGACAGTCAGGCGCGGATGATCCGCGCGACCCTGGAACACATCAATCAGGGTGTCGGCATCTTTGACGCCTATGGGGCACTGATCGGCTGGAACCAGCGGTTGGCGGACCTGCTGGAGATCCCGGCGGCGCTGATGCATCGCGGGCTCAGCTTTGAGCGGCTGACGGTGCGGACGCTTTATCAGGCCCGCTTTAACGAGGGGTTCTCGGCCTCGCAGCTGCGTGACTGGGTACGGATGCGCGCGCCCCGCCCACCGCTGTCGTTTGAGCTGTGGCATGCCTCGGGCGTCATTCTGGACGTCCATGGCCGCGAGATGCCCGAACGCGGCTTTGTCATGTCCTTTACCGATGTCACGCGCGAACGGCTGGCGATCCATTCGATGTTGCGCGCCAAGGCCACGCTAGAGGCCCGCGTGACCGCCCGGACCGAGGAACTGGCCGCAGCACTTGCCAATGCCGAACGTGCCAATTCTGCCCGGGTACGCTTTGTCGCGGCGGCAAGCCATGACCTGCTGCA
>Ga0079224_100008094_pt1 | contig 14192 bp, 9 predicted proteins | sample Stecom2015_FD_80414 | JGI IMG/M metagenome (GOLD analysis project Ga0079224, IMG submission 80414) | Agricultural soil microbial communities from Utah to study Nitrogen management - Steer compost 2015 | ecosystem: Environmental > Terrestrial > Soil > Agricultural land | place: USA: Utah...
ATCGGCGAGGATGCCCTTAGAATTGCGACGACATGGATGGGTTAACCTTGAAGCGGTCTCCCGTTCGCTGGCGTCTCAGTATGGTTTCAGCGCACCCCACATGCTCGTTCGGATCACCCGTCGTTCGAACCACCGAACGACGACTGAGCCCGTCGCCATCCTGTTCCACTTCACTCGTGCTCGGGCCCCGCCCGAGACACGACGGCTCCGGGGACGATCCTCGCCCGTTCCGGGACCACTGGGACCACTTCCCGCTTCCGCAACCCCGAATCCACCATCCATGGCCGACCGCACGTTTCGCAACCCGATGACCGAAGTGGGAGCCCGGTGCGGGAAAACCGCACGCCGGGTTTCTGTCCGGGGGGCGGCACGAAAGGGCCGTCCCTACCGGGACGATCGGAAGATTTGGGGATTGGGGATGGGGTCCGAAGCGGGCGTGGGTGCGTGGGTCGTCACAGCGATTCACGTCGCGCCGGTCGAATCGACTCCGATCGGGGACCGACGACGTCGGTCCCCCTTCCGATCTTCCGCCCTTCTTGTGACCCATCTCCGAGCCACACTCGTCGACACAGCTCGTTGTCTCAGTCGTGAGATGCGTTTTCACTACAAAAAGGGATGCGACGGTCGCGCTCCTCCCCGCCCGCGAGGCTCGCCCGCGAGCTCCCCAAAATCTTCCGTCCTTTCCGCTCCTTCTTCCTGTGAACAAAAACAAAAAGGGGAGCGACGGTGGCGCTCCCCGCCCGCGAGGCTCGCCGCGAGCTCCCGAAAATCTTTTGCCCCTCCGCCCTTCCGGTGAACGAAGTCCCCGGGGGGTGCGGAAGGGGAACGGCGCGGAGGGGCGCGGAAACGCCGGGCATTTTTGTCGATCGGTCGGCAAAAATTGGACGCGGGCCCGGGCAAAAGTACCCTAGAGCCCAATATGTGCGGCATCGTCGGCTACGTGGGCCCCCAGACGGCTTCCCCCATCCTGCTCGATGGGCTGAGGCGGCTCGAGTATCGCGGCTACGACTCGGCCGGGCTCGCCGTCCACGACGGCCGCCAGATCGAGATCGTGCGGGCGGTCGGCAAGCTCGCGAACCTCTCGAAGGCGGTCGACTCCCATCCGCTCGCGGGCACGACCGGCATCGGCCACACCCGCTGGGCCACGCATGGACGCCCGAGTGAGCCCAACGCGCACCCCCATGCGGCTGGCGATGTGGCCGTCGTGCACAACGGCATCATCGAAAACCACATGGAGCTGAAGCGCCAGCTCGAGAGCGCCGGGGTGCGCTTCACCAGCGACACGGACACCGAGATCGCGGCACACCTGGTGAACCTGGCGCTCGACCAGCACGCCTCGTTGCTCGAGGCGGTGCGCGCGGCGCTCGGACAGCTGCGCGGCGCCTACGCGCTGGCGGTCGTGAGCCGCCGGGATCCCGACGTCGTCGTGGTCGCCAAGAACGCCTCCCCGCTGGTGATCGGCCTGGGGAAGGACGAGACCTTGTGCGGCAGCGACATCGCCGCCCTGCTCGCGCACACGCGCGACATGGTGTTCCTCGAGGACGGCGATGTCGCCGAGCTCCGCCCCGGACAGCTGCGCGTCGAGACCCTGGAGGGAGAGCGGGTGGAGCGGGCGCCCCGCCGCATCGACTGGAGCCCGGTCCAGGCGGAGAAGGGCGGCTACAAGCATTTCATGCTCAAGGAGATCTTCGAGCAGCCGCGGGCGATCGAAGACACGCTGCGCGGCCGCCTCTCGCTCGAGGACGGCGACGTGCTCGGGGCGGAGATCGGCCTCGACGCCGCGGCGGTGTCGAACATCCAGCGCGTGTACTTCGTCGCCTGCGGGACCAGCTACCATGCGTCGCTCGCGGGGCGGTACTGGATGGAGCAGCTCGGGCGGCTGCCGACGCAGTGCGAGCTCGCCAGCGAGGTGCGCTACCGCGAGCCGGTGTTCGGGCCCGGGGATCTGGTCGTGGCCGTCAGCCAGTCGGGGGAGACGGCCGACACGCTGGCGGCGATCAAGGCGGCCAAGCAGGCGGGGGCGCGCGTGCTCGCCGTGGCCAACGTGGTCGACAGCGCCATCCCGCGGGCCGCCGACGGGGCGCTGTACACCCACGCCGGGCCGGAGATCGGGGTCGCGTCGACCAAGTGCTTCACGACCCAGCTCACCGCGCTGCTCTTGCTGGCCATCTACGTCGGGCGTCGGCGCGGCAGCCTCGACGCGGAGGGCGGGCGCCGCGCGCTGCAGGCGCTGGTCGAGCTGCCCGGCGCGATGCGCGCCGCGCTGGCGCGCAAGGACGAGGTGGCGGAGGTGGCGCGCCAATGGCAGCACGCCGCGCACATGTTGTTCCTGGGTCGTGGGCTCGGCTTTCCGATCGCGCTCGAAGGCGCGCTCAAGCTCAAAGAGATCTCGTACATGCACGCCGAGGGCTACGCCGCCGGCGAGATGAAGCACGGGCCGATCGCGTTGATCGACGGCGCGCTGCCGGTGGTCGTGGTGATGCCGCGCGACCGCCAGTACGAAAAGACGCTCTCGAACCTGCAAGAGGTGCGCGCGCGCGACGGGCAGATCATCGCGGTGGTCACCGAGGGGGACGGGTCGTCCGCCGACGTCGCACAGTTTCGCCTGTTCGTGCCCGATGTTGCGGAGCTGGTGCAGCCGCTGCTCACGGTCGTGCCGCTGCAGCTTCTGGCCTACTACGTGGCCGACCTCAAGGGCACCGACGTGGACCAGCCGAGGAACCTGGCCAAGACGGTGACCGTGGAGTGAGCGGACTCCACGACGACAAAAGTTCGATCTGAGCGCAGTGCTTGACAGGCCGCAGGCGTGCGGCTGCAATCGCTCGCCATGAACTACCGCGAGAACCTGCTTGCCCCGCTGGCGCTGTGTGTTGCCCTGTCCGCCTGTGGTGGAGCAAACCAAACTCCCGCGGCTGGCGCGGACGCCGCCGATGAACCAGCCGACACGACCGAGACGGCCGCGAGCGAGCCCGGCGCCGAAGCGGAACAGGAAGAGGCTGCCGAAGAAACTGCGGGCGTGCCCACCAAGTGCGCGAGCTCCGGAGAGGTCTGCACGCCGCCGCGAAAGTTCGTGGAACGGCTTTGCCAAAACTCATACCCAGGGGTAGCGCTGGTCATGTTTCACAAGGACACGCCGTGGACGCGCGGCTACCTGACGCGTGAGACGAAGGCGTGGAACGCCTCCGGGGGCGCGTCCGACACGGGCAAGCTCGCGTTCGACGAAGAGGTGGTGATCCTGCGCAAGCGCGGATCCGATATGGGTGGCATGCAGGTGAGCGGCGCGGGCGGCGGCTTCGACGCCCTGCGCTGGAACGGATCGTGTGTGACGCTGGCGGCCGAAGAGGTGACGCTCAACCGGCCTCCCAGCCCGAAGACCGCCGACGTGACCTTCCGGTGGCTCGACGACCCCATCCAGGAGGCGCTCCGCAAGGACGAGCGCATCGACGCCGCCTACAAAGAGCGCCGCAAGGAGTGCAAAGGCGCCAATTCCGGCGAGGTGAGCTTGAAATGCGTGAAGGCCGACTCCAAGTTGAGTGAGTCGATCGTCCAATTCGTTCGGGAGGGTGGCGCTCTGGCCGAACCCGAGAAGCTCCCCTGACCGACCCAGCAGCGTCCAGGAGCAGGAGGCTTCCGTGGTCCTATCCATCATCGCAGGCGAGCTCGCCAAGATCGCCGTTCGCCGGCTGTCCGACCTCAAGATCGAGGACGCGGCGAAGACCCTGGAACAGATCCGTCGCATGACCGGGACCGGTGTCGTTCGGAGCCCTGGTCGTGTGCTGGGGGCCTTCAGCGCGGGCATCGCCGTCGGCACGGGGCTCGGTGTTCTGCTCGCCCCACGCGCTGGGGCGCAGACGCGTTCGGCCATCAAGGACGCGGTCGAGACGCAGCTCAAGAACCTCTCGGAGCAGCTATCGAACATGAGGCAGGCGCGCGAAGGCGGCCGGACCGAGTCGCACGGTGACCAACCGCATGGCTCCTCCGGCAACGGCGCCGGCATGGATTCCTGAGGGACCCGCTCGGCCGCGGGCAGCGGCCTGGACTCAGGTCGCCGTTCGATACACGTCGCCGAGCTGCCACGCGCCCAGGCCGTGCACGTCGGGCGCGTGGGCGCCGACGAGGCGGAGCTCGCCGAGCAGGCCCACGGGCAGCGTGCGCAGCAGATCGCGCAGGTCCGCGGGGGCGCGCGGTGGGTGCTCCGCCAGCCGCGGATCGACGGCCGACAGCAGCGTCAGCTGCCGTCCGCGAGCGCTCGGCTGAAGCGGCCGCACGAAGCGCAGCATGAGCTCGTAGCTGCCGCGGCGCCGGCGGTCCGAGAGTTCCCGGCGCCCGGTGGGCACGACGCGGATGGGGTGGGCCGGCGTGCCGAGCTGCCCCGCGATGCCGTGAGCGATCTGCACCAGGTGCGGATCCTCGGCGACCAGCAGGGAGGCCGCGCCGCCGCCCCAGCGCGCGCCGCGCGCCGCGGGCAGCACCGCGCGCACCCCGAGCGGCGCGAGCGGCGCGAGCGCGAGGCCGTCGACCAGCTGTTGCGCCACGCCGGGCGCTCCCCACGCGGCCGCATCTTTGCCCGTCGCCAACAGCAGCCACCCGAAGACACCGGCGTCGAAGCCCACGGCCCCTGGCCGCGCGCGGTACAGCCCCGCGCCGAGCCAGCCGACGTCCGCGTCCGAGACCTCGAACGCGCGCAGCGCCTGGGAGAGATCGGCGGCGGGCCGCACCTCGAGGCCATCAAGGAACGCAGGCCCGCGGGCGGCGTTCGGGTTGCGCTCCAGGAGCAGCCGCTCGCGCGAGACCTGCGCGCGGAACGCGCCCGTCCCGTCGGGCGACAGGACGCTGAAGCCGCGCGGCAAGATCGCGGTGAGCGGGCTCGACAGCGCCTCGGTGACTTGCTCGGGCGTGGCCGCGCGAAACCACAGCGTGCGCGCGTCGGCTCGATCGGGCTCGAAGGGACCGAGCGGGGCGATCAGCCCAGCGGCGGCCTTCTGGTGCGCGCGGCGGAGTGAAAAGACGACGTCACGGGCGTCCAACGTGCGACCGCGCGCGGTGCGCAGGCCGCCCCGCAGCTCCACGCGCGTTCCCTGCGAGGTGGCCTCCGGCAGCGCCGCCGCCAAGGCGGGGTAGGGGCGCTGGCGGGCGTCGAGGGCGAACAGGGGATCGGCCACCGCATGCGCCAGCAGCGCCGCGATGGGCTCCTCGCCGTCGTGGGGATCGATGCCGGGCAGCGCGTACGGCACGCTGAGCCGGAGCTTGCCGCCGTAGGGCACCCGCCCGAGCGCGGCCGCGGCACCGCTCGACAACAGCGACAGCAAGAGCGCGCGGCGTCCGACGCGCCGAGGCCGACTCACCGGATCCACCACAAGCTCTGGCCGGTGGCCAGCGCGATGCTGCCCGCGCCGCCATCCTCCGGTGGGCACACCGCCAGCGCTCGGATCCCGCGCGGCACCGGGAGGCGGAAGCGCTCCTCGAGCTTGCCAGCGGCGGTCCAGGTGAAGACGCGCAGCGCGTCCTCGCTGGGAGCGAGCGTGTCGTGGCTGACGACCACCTCCGGCTGCCCGTCGAGGTCCAGATCCCCGAGCGCGATCTGAGCGCCGGCGCCGCCGAGCTCGACGCGCCGCCCCGCGTCGTCGAACAGAACGACCGTCGCGCGCTCGCTGTCGCGCACGGCGCGCACGCTGCGGACCGAGCCGTCCTGGCCCACGATGCGCGCGCCCGCGATCGCGTCGGCGTGGACGCCGGAGACACCGCCGGCGCGGGGTGACGGCCCGTCCGCGACGCACGGCGCGGGGTTCGACTCGAGCGAGACAGCGGCCATCTCCGCGCAACCGCCGCCCGGCCACGGCAGCCGCCGGCCGAGCTCGCGCTGCACCTGGAGATCGCCGTCGAGCCGCAGCGCGGTGTCTCGATCCGTCGAGCCCACGTCCAGGCTGCCGTCGCTCCGGATCGCGGCGCTGCCGAGCGGCTGGCGCAGCGGAGCGGGCGCCACCTGGGCCAGCTCCTGCCACTGCCGGAGCTTTCCGGGCACGAAGCGGCCTTGGCGCAGCCGCCCGGCCATCACGCGGTGTCGCCCCACGACGACCAGCTCGAGCGATCCATCGGCGCCGGTATCGCCGCACGCGAGCGCCAACACCTCGGGCTCACCGAGATCGAACACCTTCGGGCGGCCGGCGACCAGCGGCACACGCGGCGAGAAGCTGCGGATCTCCGCGTCGACGCGGCGCTCGGCGTAGGCGTGGTGGAGCGAGGCCAGCGACGGCTGCCGCACGCGATCCCAGAAGCTGCTCGGGGCCGCGTAGACGTCGAGCGTGACCGACAGCTTTCCGTCGCGGAGGGTCGGCGACAGATAGACCAGCGTGCCGTGCGCCTTCGCGAGCTGCCGGGCGCGGCTCAGATCGGAGGGTGAGGTCCCGACCCGCGCGCCGAGGCTGCCGGCGACGCTGCGCGTGAGGCGAGCCGCGAGCTCTGCGCCGCGCTCGAGCGGCTCGCTCGCGCTGACGGCCGCGCTGACCACCAGCGCCTGCCGCAGATCGGGCGCGCCGATCGCCAGCGCGCACGCGATTTCCTGAAGCGCGCTCTGCACGCCCGTGGTGCAGCGGCCCGCCGTCGCCTGCGCGGGCGCGGGCGCGGGGGCAGGGGCGTCCGGCGCCGCGAGCGCCGCGGGTGTGTGCGCCAGCACCCCCAGCATCCAGAGCGCCCTCCACCATCGCTGCCGGGACATGCGGCGCGCTGGCGTGGGCCGCCGCCCAGACGATCTCGGCCGCACTCCGATCACGCCGTTTCTTACCGCGATTTGCTGAAAAGCGCCGCCCTGTGGCGCGGGGGCTGGCAAAAAAGCCAGGATCTCGGCGGGCGGGGTGTGGTATTTCCGGAGCGGCCTTGTCGCTGAGCACGCCTTGCCGGATCGCGGTCGCGTTGGCCCTGTTGGTCAGCGGGGTGTGCGTGACATCCAACGGGCAGGCGCAGTGCGTGGACGAGGCGCTGCGCGAGCAGCTCGTGGGCAAGCGGGCCTACCGCGGCGTCGTCCCGCGGCTGTTCAAGAAGGCGCTGCGTCACGAGCTGTCGCCGATGGGCGGCTGGCTCGCCGCCGACATGTCCGACGGTGCGCCCATCTGGGGCGGCGCCTACACCTTTCATTTCACCGAGGATCTGGGCCTCGAGGCGGCGTATTTCAGGACGCGCCAGACCTCGAGCGTGCTCGAGGCGGTGGTGGATCGGCAGCCGAACCTGGTCGACATCGCCCGCGCCGAAGAGACCGACGTCCAGCTCTTTCTCGGCCACTTCGTGTGGTCGCTGGCCTACGGCAAGGTGCGTTGGCTGGGCGGGGCGATCGGGCGCTTCGACTTCTATCTCTCGCTCGGCGCGGGCGCGATCGACGACGAGCGCGGCAGCCCCGGCCTCACCGGGTCCGGTGGCTTCGGCTTGAAGTTCTATTTGGCCCAGTGGCTCGCGCTGCGGCTGGACGTCAGGGACCACGTGCACTCTCAGCGAACGGTGTTGGGGGTGGACCGCGTCGTGAACGATATTTCGGCGATGGGCGGCGCCAGCATTTTCTTCCCGTTCCACAACTGAGCGGCGGCCCAGCGCACAAACGGGCTCCCCAGGCCCGGCCTGAGCGTGTAAATCAGGGCCACCATGTACAAGCTAGTTTTGGTCAGGCACGGCGAGAGCCAGTGGAACAAGGAGAACCGCTTCACCGGTTGGGTGGACGTTCCGCTGAGCGAGGTGGGGCAGCAGGAAGCACTGAGGGCGGGGCAGCTGCTGAAGGAAGAGGGCCTCACCTTCGACGTGGCCTACACCTCCGTGCTCAAGCGCGCGATCAAGACCTTGTGGACGGTGCTCGAGGAGCTCGACCTGATGTGGATCCCGGTGCACCGCAGCTGGCGCGTGAACGAGCGCATGTACGGCGCCCTGCAGGGCTTGAACAAGGCGGAGACCGCCGCGCGACATGGTGAGGAGCAGGTCAAGATCTGGCGCCGCAGCTACGACATCCCCCCGCCGGCCATGAGCCAGGACGATCCTCTCTGGCCCGGGCGTGACCCGCGCTATCGCCACCTCAAGCCCGAAGAGATCCCCGCGACCGAGTGCTTGAAGGACACGGTCGCGCGCTTTCTGCCCTACTGGGAGAGCGACATCGCCCCCGCCATCCGCCGGGGTGAGCGCGTGCTGATCGCGGCGCACGGCAACAGCCTGCGCGCGCTGGTCAAGCACCTGGACAACATCAGCGAAAAAGAGATCGTCGAGCTCAACATCCCGACCGGCATCCCGCTTTTGTACGAGCTCGACAAGGACCTCAAGCCCATCAGCAAGCGCTACCTCGGTGATCCGGAGGCGGCGGCGCGGGCGGCCGCAGCCGTCGCGTCGCAGGGCAAGTCGGCCTGAGCGCCCGCTCGCGCGGGCGTGACCGGGCATCCGTCGCCTGCCACGTCACGCTACATTGTCGCCCGGCCGCCGACAGCTTCGAGCGGCCGCGACGTGGGCACGATTCGGCGCCGCGCGCAGCGAGCCGTAGCCGAGTCGTGCCCAATTGAATTACGCTGCGGCACGGGATGCGAGCTCGCACGTCGCTGGTCACGGTAGGGGTGTTGGTCCTGGGCGCGTTCATCGCCGTCGCCCAGCCGGTGAAAGGGCCGCCGCCGGAGGCGGACACGGCGGCGGCGGGCGACGCCGACGCCGGCGCCGACCCGGAGGAGAACGGCGCGCCGGCAGCGGACGATGACCTGGGGGCGCCGCCCAAGCCGCAGCCCGGCGACGCGGGCGTGCGGCCGTCGCCGCTCAACCCGCGCGCGAACGAGTTCCCCGACGGCGGCAAGGCGCTGCCGCCCGCCGAATACGATCGGCTGGTGACCGACATCGCTCAGCTGCGCGCGCGCGCGGCGGCGCTCTCGGAGACCCTGTTCAAGAGCAAGCTGCGGGTGACCGTGCTCGCCGAGGGGGATGACGTGCGCCTCGCCCGGCTGCGCGTCACCGTCGACGACGGCGTCGTGTACACCGCGCCAGAGCGGGCCAGCTTCGATCGCGCCACGACCGTCTATGAGCACTCGGTCGCCCCGGGACAGCACGTGCTCGGTGTCGAGGTGGAGCGCTACGACGCGGCACGCAGCGAGTACCGTTCCTGGCAGAGCTCGCGATTTTCCATCACCGTCCCCGAGGGCAAGCGGCTCGAGGCCGAGGTCGAGCTCGAAGACGACTCGGCGATGGGCGAGTTCGCGAGCGATCAAGAGGGTGAGTACGACCTGCGCGTGCGCGTCTCGGCACAGGTGGTCGATTGAGACGGCCGGGTCGTAGCTTCCGGGGGCGATCGACCTCGGTGCTGCTGGGGGCTCTGGTCGGCCTGCTGGCGAGCGCGGCGCTCGCGGCCGAGCCCGAAGCCGAGCCGGCGGCGGAGGAGGCTGCGGCGGGCGCGCAGAGCGACGGCGAGCCGGGCGCAGCGCCCCCGCCAGAGCAAGCGCCGGCGAAGGCCGAACGCCCGCCGCCCGCCGCGGCGCCAGCGCCGGCTGCGCAGGATCAGGGCGCCGCCTTGCAGGCGTATCAGGCGGCGCTCGCCGCGAAGAACCTCGCGGCCTCGACGCCGCTCACGCTCGACCTTTTGCGCGAGCGGCTCGCCGCCGCCGAAGCGCAGTTGCTCGATGGCCGCCGGGACGAAGCCATCGCCGCGCTCTCCGGTTTGGTGGAGTCGCCGCGCTTCGAGCCGTTCGCCTCGAGCGCCGAAGGGCGGGCCGCGGTCTTCTCGCTCGGAGACGCCCTGGGCGACGCGGGCGCCGAAGCGCCGGCGCGCGCGTACCTCACGCGCCTGCTCCGCGGCCCCACCGACACCTGGCAGCGGCGCGCGACGCAGTCGCTGGTCGATCTCGGCCTCGAGAGCTCCAAGCCCCAGGCCGTGCTCGACGAGCTGGAACGCGCCGGCATCGCGGCCGCCGATCTGCGCGGGGACCTCGACTACCTGCGCGGTCGCGTGCTCGAGCAGGCCGGCCAACGCTCGGCGGCGCTCGAGCGCTACAAGGCGGTCGACGTCGGATCGCGCTACTGGGCGCAGGCCACCTACCTGGCGGGCCTGTTGGAGGTGGAGACGGGGCGTTTGAAGGAGGGTGAGCAGCTCTTCTGCAAAATCGCCGATCCGAAGCAGACCCCGCGCCGCGCCGCGCTGGTCGGCGGCAGCGACTTCTTCCAGGTGCGGGACATGGCGCGCCTGGCGCTCGGGCGGGTCGCGCACGAACAGTTCCGTTTCGACGACGCGCGCTACTACTACTACCTGGTCCCGGCGGACTCGGAGCGCCTGCCCGAGGCGCTCTACGAGGCCGCGACCAGCCGCTACGAGGCCAAGGACTACGACGGAGCACGCGAGCTGCTGGCCCAGCTGCGCAGCCTCTCGGTCCACCACCCATACGAAGACGAGGTCTTCATCCTCGAGGCGTACCTCGACCTGTCGACCTGCCACTTCCCCGAAGCCGACGCGAAGCTGCGGGCCTTTTTGCGGCGCTACGAGCCGGTGCAGCAGCGCGTGCGCCGCTTGTCGCGCGACCCTTCGGCCACCGAACGCCTGCTCGCCGCGGTGCGCGCCGGGAGCGACCCGGCGAGCGCCGGCGTCCCGGGCGATCCCGCCGTGCTGCGGACCATCGCCGCGCTGCTAAGGCTCGATCCGGACTACGCGCGCGCCGCGCGCCGGCTCGGCCGCCTCGATCACCAGATCAGCGGCTTGACGGGCGCCGTCGACCAGCTCGCCCAAGCCGCTCAGAGCCTGCGAGATCCCAAGCACGCGCGGGCCGAGAGCGCCGCGATCGAGCCGAGCGACACGCGCGAGCGCGCCCGGGTGCTCCGAGCACAGATCGACGAGGTGCGCCGGTTGCTCGCCGGCGCCAAGGGCGCCCAGGTCGCCGAGCTCCGGCGCGAGCTCGAGGGGCTCGAGCTGCGCGTCCGAGCGCTCGAGCGGGTGGGGCAAACGGGCGAGCGCGAGGTGGCGACCGGCTCCGACCTCGGCAGCCTGATCACAGCCGACGCGGCCCGCGCCGAGAGCTTGCGCCAGCAGGCGCTGTCGGTGCGGGCGAAGCTCGAGCAGGACCAGCTGCGCTTGGCGAAGAACGCGCTCGTCCGCGCCGACCGGCGGCTGTCGCGGCTGTTGGCGCGCGCGCGGCTCGGCCGCATCGAAACCGTGCTCGGCAAGAAGCGGGCGCTGGAGGTGGAGATCGAGGCCCTGTCGCAGGGCTACTTGCCGCGCTCCATGGTCGATTCTTTGGACGCCGCCCGCTACCTGCGAGACGACGAAGAGTACTGGCCGTACGACGGTGAGGACTGGGAGGACGAGTACGTCGGTGGGGAGGGCCTAAAATGACAGGCCGCGCGCTGCCCGCCGCGCTGCTGGCGTCGCTCTTGCTGTGGCCGGCGGCGGCCGGCGGCGCCGAAGCGGGCCCGGCCAGCAAAGCGACCACGTCCCTCCGCCAAACCAGCGAGCGCAAGCTCGGCAGCAAGCCCCGCCCGACGGTGCGCGAGCGATCGTCGCGGCGCAAGAGCTCGCTGCGGGAGCAGCGGGTCGAGCTACAGATCCCGGAGCGGCTGCAGAAGCTCCTCCACCGGCGGATCGAGGCGCGCATCACGCGCAACCTGGCCGCCGCGAAGCAGCTCCGGCGCGAAGCGCTCGGGTTGTTGCAGAAGCTCGTCAGCGAGCTCGAGGACGACTCGCCGGAGATGCCGCACGCGCTGGTGCGCCTGGCCGAGCTCGAGTGGGAGGAGAGCCGGGACCGCTTCCTCGCGGCCTTCAGCGCGTGGGAGCAGCTGCCGGCCGACAAACGCGGAAAGCCCCCGTCGCCCAGCTACGCGCGGTCGCGGGCGCTTTTGTTGCGGGTGCTCAAGAACTACAAGGAGTTCCCCGACTACGATCTGGCGCTGTACGTCGACGGGTTCTTGGCCAGCGAAGAGGGGAAGGCAAAGCAGTCGCTCGCGCGGTTCGAGAAGATCCTGGCCTGGTTCCCGAAGAGCCGGTTCGTTCCGGACGCGCACATGGTGCGGGCGGAGTTCGAGTTCACCAAAGAGGTCCCGGACTACGAGAACGCCTATCGCGAGTACGAGAAGGTGCTCGCCTTCAAGGACAGCGACCTGCACGACCTGGCCCTGTTCAAGAGCGCCTGGACGTTGTGGCGTCTGGGACGCCGCCGGGAGGCCGCCGAGCGCTTCTTGATCGTCTTCCGCCAGACCGACGAGCAGGCGACGCGGGCCGGCGCCCGGCGCTCCGAGCTCCAGGACCTGCAGGCCGAGGCGCTCGAGAGCCTGGTGACGGTGTTCGCCGAGGACGAGAAGAACACCGCCGACGACATGCACCAGTTCCTGGTGCAGGCGGGCGGGGAGAAGTTCGCGGCCCGCATCGTCGAGGCGCTCGCCGAAGCCTTCTACGATCAAGCGCACTACGAGCGGGGCATCGAGGCCTACCGGCTGCTCCTGAAGCTCGAGCCGACGAGCCCCGGCGCCTTCGAGCACGCCTTGGAGATCGCTCGCGGGCACTCGACCATGGAGGCGTGGGCCGAGCTGACGAAAGACTACGAGCTCGCGATCACCCGGTACACCCGCCCGAAGAAGCCCGGCGCCCGCCCGAGCGTCTGGGTGAGCGCGCAGGACGCCGCCACGGTGCGCGAGGCGGAGCGGCGCATCGAAGCCCAGCTGCGCTCCGACGCGGTCGGGCTGCACGCCAAGGCGCAAGCGGACAAGACGAGCCGCGCCGAGTACGCGGCCGCCGCGAAGCTCTACGCGACCTATCTCTCCCGCTTCGACGACGGTCCGGAAGCGTACGAGATGCACTTCAACCGCGCCGAGATCCTCTTTTACCACCTGGGCGATCCCGGGGCCTCTTCGGACGACTACCTGGCAGCGGTCCGCCTGAACCCCAAGGGCGCGCTCAGCAAGGACGCCCTGTTCAACGCCCTGGCCGCGCTCGAGCAGATCCGGGTCAAGGAGTTCGAGGCGCGCGGCAAGGGCTCGGAGGGGCAAAGCGAGACGGAGACCGACAAGCGCCTGTCGGCGGCGATGGAGCTCTACGTCAAGACGTACCCGGACGATCCGCAGGTGGTCGAGCTCTTGTTTCGGCAGGGCAAGCTCTACTACGACTACGGCGTCTACGACTCCGCGGTGCGCCAGTGGGGCTTGCTGTTGGAGAAGTACCCGAAGGATCCGCGGGCCGTCCCCGCCGGCGAGCTGATCCTCGACTCCTTCAACAAGAGCCAGGACTACGAGAACATCGAGACCTGGGCGCGCCGCCTGCAAAAGGCGCCCGGGTTCCAGAACCCCACGCACCAGAAGCGGCTGCGGGGGTTGGTCGTCCAGGCGATGTTCAAGCGGGGCGAGCAGCTGTCGGAGCGCAAACAGCACGACCAGGCGGCGCTCGCGTACCTGCGCGCGGCCCAGGAGTTCCCGACCGAGGAGCGCGCCGCCCAGGCCGCCGTCAACGCGGAGATCGAAGCGCAGCGGGCGGGGGACCTGCAGACCCTGCGCACGGCGGCGGCGCTGCTGGTCGAGCACCACAAATCTCGGCCGGAGGCGGCCACGGGCGTGTGGATCGCCGCCACCGCGCACCAGGCGGTCGGGTTGTTCTCCGAGGCCGGCGACTACCACGCGACCCTCGTCGAGAGCTGGCCGCGCTCCAAGCACCACAAGGACGCCGCCTTCAACGCGGTCTTGCTAAGGTCGACGATCGGCGAGCACGAGAAGGCGATCGAGAGCGGCCAGCGGTTTCGCCGGCACTACCCCCGCGACCCCGACGCCGATCGGGTCACCTTCTTGATGGGCAAGGCGCACGAGAAGGCGGGCAAGTGGCAGGAGGCGGAGAAGCTCTACGCCGACTACGGGCGGCGCGCCCGCAGCCCGTCGGCGAAAATCGAGGCGCAGGTGCTGCTGGCCCGCGTCCGGCGCGAGCAAAAGCAGACCCGCGGCGTCGACGCGGCGCTCAGCCAGGCGATGAAGGTCTACAAGGCCCAAAAGAGCGCCCTGAGCGACGACGGGCGCTACTTCGCGGCCCAAGCCCGCTACATGCAGGGCGAGCGGATCCTGGCCGACTACGAGGCGGTGAAGATCGAGGGGGACGTGGGTCAGCTCAAGCAGCGCTTGCGGAAGAAGAGCGCGCTCCTGAAGAAGGCCGCCGACGCCTTCCTCGAGACCGCCGAGATCGGGGTCGCCGAGTGGACCACGGCCGCGCTGTATCAAATCGGCTTTGCGTA
>Ga0079224_100008095_pt1 | contig 14187 bp, 10 predicted proteins | sample Stecom2015_FD_80414 | JGI IMG/M metagenome (GOLD analysis project Ga0079224, IMG submission 80414) | Agricultural soil microbial communities from Utah to study Nitrogen management - Steer compost 2015 | ecosystem: Environmental > Terrestrial > Soil > Agricultural land | place: USA: Utah...
ACATCTTAGAACCCGGCTATAAAGCGAGTTTCAATAAATCCGATAAATCCATTTCATCAATGGCGGTACCCACATCGATTTACACTTCCTGGATTCGTGGCGAGTTGGTGTTTCGGGATATGAGTTTCGAGGATATTCTTTTCAAATTGGAACGGAAGTACAATGTTTCCATCGCAAATTCTAACAGGGCATTGGGGCGGGAACGGTTCAACGCAAGTTTTGGAGATGTACCCCTTGAAACGGTTTTAAAATACCTTCAAGCGATCTATGGGATTCAATATACCATTGATGACCAAACCGTAATTATTGAATAAAAACGATTGCCTATGACATAAAAACCTCATCAAAACAAAAAAATCGGGTAGATGGTGACGCATCTCCCGATTCCTAACAATGCGATTAATTTTTTTTAACCACATCAACATTATAAAGATATGAAAAATCTTCTATGCCGAAGAAAAAGCCAGCATCTTCTCAAGAAAATAGGTTTAAAGATGAAGCTTAGTGTTTTGTTGTTCTTTGCAACCTTGCTGTCTATTCAAGCCAACAACAGCTATTCTCAGGAAACTCACATTTCTCTGGTGATGGCTAATGTGACCGTGGAACGTTTGCTGGAAACGATCGAAAACGACACGGAGTTTAAATTTGTTTACAAAATCAGGGATGTCGATTTAAAACGAAAAGTATCTATTGAGGTGGCCAACGTGACTATCGACAAGATCCTGGACCAATTGTTCAAAAACTCTAATACTGCGTACAAAATCATGGATCGTCAGGTGTTCCTGATTCCGAAAAGGCAGGTGAACAAACTGAATGCAATCCCACTTTTACGAAACAACTTTGGATATCAAAGATCCATACCCCTCATCGCCGATACAATTCGTGGCAGGGTCACCGATGAAAGAGGCGAAGCGCTGATTGGTGTGAATATTCAGGTGGAAGGTACTACGAAAGGAACAGCTACCGATTTCGTGGGTGAATTTGAACTGGATAATGTTCCTGCCAATGCCGTATTGATCGTGTCTTATATAGGGTATCAGACACGAGAGGTTCCTGTTTCGTCCAGTGGGGTAATGGATATTATACTTCAGGAAGATTCCGAAACCCTCGAGGAAGTTGTGGTCATCGGGTTTGGAGAACGAAAGAAAAAGGATTTGACGGGTTCCATCAGCACGGTAGGGGCAGAAGTTATTGAAAAAATAGGTTCGATCTCCCCTCAATTTGCTCTTCAGGGAAATACCACTGGGGTCCGTGTGATCAATGCCAGTGGGGATCCCAATGAAGCACCTCAGATTTTTGTGCGTGGAATAGGCACCTGGAATGGGGATTCTCAACCCCTGTATGTGGTTGATGGTCAAATCATCGAACCTCCCAGGGCGGGAAATGAAGATGTGATCAGTGGTTTTGGCCTCAGCACGCCCCCCAATTTATTTAACCTGATCAATCCCAACGATATTGAATCAATTTCGGTTCTTAAGGATGCCTCCGCTGCTGCTATATATGGAAGCCGGGCAGCAAATGGCGTTGTTCTGATCACCACCAAAAGAGGACGATCCGATGTGCCTGTTGTGGAAATGAATTCCACGTTTGGTGTGCAAAATATCCCCACTTTCGATCTACTGACCACACCTCAGTTCATTTCATTGGCGGAAGAAATGTATACTAACAGCAACAACCCCGATGTAGATATTATTGAGGATTTATATGGCAGGTATGAACCTTCCGACGCCAATCGTCTCACCAGTTTCAGCCCCCAATTCGATCCGCAAAGTCCTTTTTACATTTCCAATCGTAACACCTACGACTGGCAGGATGAATTGGTGAATAAAAATGCCTTTTCTCAGGATTACGATGTGAAAGTGTCAGGAGCTACTGATCGGCTGGATTATTACATATCCGGAGGTCTCAGCGACCGTGTAGGTGTTATTTATGGTGATGAACTTCGCAGATACACTGGGGCAGTTAACTTCAATATCGACGTGACAGACTGGATCACCCTGGGTGTCAATTACAAATTCACACACCAGCGATCTTTCCTCAATGGCTCGCAACTTCAGGAAATTGCAGATGTTTCCCCATGGCAACCCCTGAGAGATCCGAATCATCCATCAGGATATGCACCGGTTATCGATCCATTTCTATTTGGGGATACCTGGCAAGGCAATAAAATCTATGGACAGGGATCCAACCCCAATTATCTGGCCATCGCAGATATCAATACCAATGCATTTACGATCAAAAGGAATCTCGGGCAATTTTATGCGGAAGTATCTCCATTCAAAAGCCTAACGTTCCGTGGTAGTTTGAATTTGGACTACACAATTCAGGATCGATTCTCCCTGGATCTGTATCCCCAAACGTCTTATTTCAGTCCAGCACCTCAGGATCCCAGAACCGTTGCACCCAATGCCCCTAATAGCAACGGAAGAATGAGTCATCGGATCAATAACATTTTCAATTATCAAACCGATTTCACAGCGATCTACGATAAGGTTTTTGCCAACAAACACAATCTCAATATTACAGCAGCTGTTCAGGATCAAAGACACCAGGTCGAAAATTCAGATTTCAATGGAGCCAATTTGCTCAATATCAATAAAAATCCTTTCCTCAATGGTTTTAGTGGCGACTTGTCCAATAACAACTCCTTCTATGGATGGACGCAGCGCTTTTGGTTTGGTATGATGGGACGTGTCAGTTACAATTATGACAGTCGGTACTACATAGATGCTTCATACCGAAGAGATGCGAGCAATGGTTTTGACGACGAATATCGTTGGGGGAATTTTTATGCTATCTCCGGTGCATGGCGTTTGAGTGATGAGCCTTTCTTTAATATCGAAAGCGTGAGTGACCTCAAGATCCGTGGTGGATGGGGTCAGGCAGGAAATGACCAGGCCGCAGTAGGAAGATATGCTTTCCTTTCTCGGGCGGCAGGTGGATTGAGCTCCACCAGATGGGGTTCTGGTAATGGAAATCCCATAGGAAATCAGGTGTTTGGCGCGCTCGTGGCAGATTTTCCCAATCCAGAATTGTCATGGGAGGTCTCCACTACCACCAATATAGGCTTTGACGCCTTGCTGTTCAATTACCATCTTAACATCTCAGCAGAATGGTACAGCAGGGTTACAAGCGGAATTCTACAAAGCGTGAATCTGCCAATATCAGTAGGAACCAACAACCCCCTGTTCAATATTGGTGAAATGGAAAACAAGGGGATCGATCTCATCGTAGGATATCAGGATCAGAAAGGCGATTTCTATTATGGCGTGTCAGGAAATATAAGCTTTGTCCGCAATAAGGTGACCAAACTTTATCAAGGCCAACCTCTCTCGGTAAGTGGATTTGAAAGAGCAGATGCTGTGCGCGTGGAGGAAGGTCGATCAGTAGGAGTGATCTGGGGATATAAACTCGGAGGTATTTTCCAGAGTCAGACTGAGATCGATGCCTATTTCTCTGAAATGGAAGACAACAACATCAGCAATTTGTCTTATGTACAGCCAGGCGATATGTATTTCCTGGATGTTCAGGGTGATCCTACCGAAGCCGAACCCTTCTATAGCCTGACACCGGATGGAAAAATCAATAGCAATGATCAGACCGAGATTGGCAATACAATCCCGGGATATACATATGGATTGAGTTTTAATTTGGGTTGGAAAGGCCTCGATCTTTCCTTTAATTTTTACGGTGAAGGTGATGTGGAAAAGTATAATGAAGCCCGGAGAAGATTTGAATCCATGTCTGGTGCCGGAACAAATTATTTTAGTTCTACCCTCAACCGGTGGACACCTTCCAATACCGATACCGACATGCCAAGAGCTGTCATCGGAGATCCTGCCGGGAACAATCGTTTTTCCAGCCGATGGGTGGAAAGTGCCGCATTTTTCCGACTCAATAATTGGCAGGTCGGGTACACTTTGCCACCGTCTGTCATGAACGCTTTGGGTAACACTGTACGTTCCCTGAGACTCTTTGTGGGTGGACAAAACAATTTATACATCCACAAATGGGGTGCGCTTGATCCGGTCAACGATGCTATTCCTTTGCCACGCGTGTATAATGCTGGTTTAAATGTTAAATTCTAAAACGCAGATCATGAAAACAATACATATAGCACTAATCTTTACCTTGAGCCTGACCTTTTTTGCTTGCGATCCAAGTCTGGTGGATGAGCCACCTCTGGGTGCTACTGAAAACACTTATTTTTCTGACGTCAACGAATTTCGATCACAATTGGCCGGTGTATATGCCTCGCTGTACGATGATTATCATTTTGCCGCTGTAGGGTACAACGGCTGGATTACCAGCAATTTCCTGCTTCCAGGGGATGATCTCACCGAGAACAATGCCGCCAGAACCGATGTGGAGCTCTTTGATGGCTCACTCAATCCCAATAATGGAAGGATCCGATATACTTTTCAAACCTGTTACAAAACCATCGCCAGGGCCAATGTAACCATTGATAAAGTGAGAACCGTGGATTTTTCTGATTTTGCCGGAGCGGATGAGATTGCAAAAATGGAAGGGGAGGCTTTGTTCCTGAGGGCATATTCCTTTTATAAACTATTTAATTTCTTTGGTTCTGTACCGATTGTAAACGAAAGGATCAGAACTGAAGAAACGACCAACACACCCAAAAGTCCCGATATCGATGTTCTCAATCAGGTGATCCAGGATTGTGAGGCTGCCATTCAATCCTTACCTGAAGAGTGGCCTGCAGAACAAGCTGGTCGGGTAACCAAGAATAGCGCACGAGGATTATTGGCGAAAGCTCTGGTTTTTCGCGCCAACTATACTGGTGATAATGACAGCTATGGTCAGGCACTTTCTGTCTACAATTCAATGACTTCTTCTCTGACAGCTGACTTTATCGATAATTTTAACTCCTATACGGAAAATAATGAGGAGTCTTTGTTTGAAATTCAGGCTACGGTACCCAGTAGTGGAAACAACAACCTCCAACTGCACAATGATGGTGCATGGAGGGGCGTAGAAAACTGTAGTGTGTACCGTGGATATATGATGGAATTCGGTGGAAGGGGTGATTTCAACGACGCTTCTTCCACTAAGTTTTTCATCACGGACAAACTGAGCAACAATTTCGGCAATGATCCACGGATCAATGTATTCATCAATTCTGAAGATGGATTTGGTGGGAAAATTTTCCAAAAATACAACAAACCTGATGGTGTCAACGAATTGTCGGGGTTTCACGGTGGATCGCTCAACAACGAACGGGTTCTGCGCTATGCTGACCTCGTATTAATTGCGGCAGAGGCGGAGCTCAAATCAGGTAATCCGGCTAAGGCCATCGAATATCTGAACCAGATTCGGACACGAGCCCGCACATGGGGTGCGGAGTCCGGCTATGGTGACGGCGTAACACCCGAAAATTATCCGACCTCGGAAAGCAATGTCCAAACTATAATGCAATGGATTATGGACGAACGTTTTGTGGAATTAGCCGGCGAAGGTCAACGTTGGTGGGACCTTAAAAGATGGCATGAATCGGGTGATATAAACCTCACCGGATGGACAGGTGGCGATCAGCATTTCAGTTCGTTCCTGGCTTCTCCGGTGCAGTTTGATGTCAATAAACACCTTCGTTTTCCATTACCCCAGGATGAAATCGATCGCAACAGCGCGATAATTGATAACAATCCGGGGTATTGATGACATGTAAATTATTTTTGTTGGTGAATAAATGGATGTTAGGTCTGATTTTTATCGGATCCCTGAACCTATTATCGTCCCAACCTGTCGATGTTGTTGTCTATCCCGGCGAGAAGATGCAAATCATCGATGGGTTTGGGGCGCATCAGGGGGATGAAGTGCGTAATGACGCCTGGTGGCATGAATTATACTATGACGATGCAGGAGCTTCTATTTATAGGGTGGATCTCACTCCCAGATTGGTCAGTCCCTATTCCGATTTCAATGTCTATTCACCCTGGTTTATGGGTGGTGGCGTGGACAGTGAATTCAATCTCGAAGATCCCGACAACCCCGATGGACCTGAGGAAAACCGGGTCAGGACGTATACCAGTGCCGTTGATTATTCACGAACGTTTGGTGGAAAGAATGCACCCATAGCTGTGATGGGTCCTGAAATTGAAGAAAACATCAAATATTTTTCATATCCCGCACATGAAGCCATTCCCGAGGGAATGTCCAGAGCTGAAGAATACGACGATTTCAAACTAATCGGATCTTTATGGTCCCCTTTACCATGGCTCAAAATTTCATCCGGAAATACCTACAATCAGAATTGGTGGCCAGGGCCTGAGCAAGGCACGCCCTGGCCATTTATTTGGGGTGGGAATTTTGCAGGTGGAACGCTCGATGTTTCGGATTTGCCGCTGGAGGTATTTGATGATACCGCACTGGGAGGAAGTGGTCCTACAAGTGCCCTGACCCAGTTTGCGAGAAGTGTTGCAGCACATATCAGTGGATTTCAAAAGCATTATGGAGTTCAATTCTATGCCATAAGCATTCAAAATGAATTAAATTTTGAACAGTATTACAACAGCGCCACCTATCCATTGTCCAGTCAGTACATAGAAGCCATTAAAGCTGTTAGAGCAGAGTTTGACCGCTACGATGATCTTAAGAACATTCGTCTGATGGGACCAGAAGATCTGTTGGGTGGAGATGCGTATGGTCTATGGCAGTACCGGGGAGGTGAGGATGCCATCCATAAGAACCTTCAATATCTGCACCATATGTCCATGGATTCCTCAGCCCTTGATGCACTCGATTTCTTTTGTATCCATGGCTATGCACCGGATGGTGTAAGCGCTCAGGGCAGTGATCCTATTCAATGGACCTGGTGGGCCAACGGGTGGGAGGAGAGCCCTGCACCCGGCATACCAGGACAAATCAAAGGTTTTACGGATTTTGGAAAGAAATCCTGGATGACCGAAACCTCAGGTGAGCATCACGATTGGATTTATCCAAAGGAAGGCTATCCCAACAACGGTGGATGGAGCATTGCCGTCAAAATTCACCAGGCTCTCACCGCAGGAAGACAAAGTGCCTGGTTGTACTGGACTTTCACCGAAGCTGAAAGCAGTGGAGCCACCAGTACCTATGCACTGACCACGCAAGCCCTGGGAAATTCTGCACCTAAGTACAATGCTTTTAAACATTTTTCAAAACATATCCGTCCCGGATTTTACCGAGTGGGGGCTGTGTCCGATAATGATCAGGACATCCTGGTTAGTGCCTATTATCATCAGGAGGAAGGATCTCTGGTCCTCGTACTGATCAATACTACCTCTGAGGAGAAAGCGGTTAATTTTACACTTTCGGAAATGGATGTTTCCGGTGAATTCGAGTCTTTTACCAGTATGGAAGGGAGTTATTGGAATCCATCTGAGGTGCCATATCAGGGAGGTGAAGGTACCGTAAGCGTACCCGGATTTGGGGTTGTGACACTCGTATCCCATGGGGTGATGACCAGTCTGAAACCTGAAATTTTATCAGGTAATTTAAGTATACATCCCAACCCCGCCAGGGATCACATCCGGGTGAGCTGGGATTCTAAAGCGAGCAGTGAGGCCAAATTGACTATCGTAAATAGTATGGGGAAGGTGATGATCGATCGGCATGTATATAGGGTCCAGGTGGATCCGAAAGTAACGGTAGATATCACGGACCTGCCGGTTGGTGTGTATTTTGTACGACTAACGTCCAGTGATTATAATCAGACCGGGAAAGTGCTGATTTCCAGATAATTCGTGGTTGGCGTATTTTACAATCAAAATGAAATACTTAACACAAATCGTTCTTGCAGGGCTCCTGTGTGTAAACACATATCAAGGCTTTACTCAGGATGGAAGCAAACCCAATTTTTTGTTTATTGTCATCGACGACCTGAATGATTGGATCGGTGTATTAAATGGGCATCCCCAGGTCAAAACACCCAATCTTGATCGTCTGGCACGAAGAGGGTATTTGTTTGCTAATGCGCATACTCAATCTCCTCTGTGCAATCCCTCGAGGACCAGTGTTCTGACCGGATTGAGACCTGGAACGACGGGTATTTATGGATTGGCTCCTCGTTATCGTACCTTAGAATCTACCCGGGAAATTGTCAGCCTGCCCCAGTACCTGGCACAGCATGGCTATCACACCATTTCAGCTGGAAAGGTTTTACATGGTGGCATTACTCCGGAAGAGCGAAAATCGGAATTTATAGAATGGGGCCCCGATGGAGGATTTGGCCCGTTCCCGGAATCGAAAATAGTAAAGGAAAAGCTGGATATGGTGGATCATCCTTTGGTGGACTGGGGGCCTTTCCCCGACAGTGATTCCAGCATATTGGATTATAAATTAGCGGACTGGGCTTCGCATCGTTTGATAGAACTCGGATCTTCAGCAATCCGGCCCTTTTTCTTTGCTTTAGGTTTCCACAAACCTCATGTACCTCTTTACGTAAGCCAAAGCTGGTATGAACTATATCCTCACGATAATGTCATTTTACCACCCGCACCCGAAAGTGATCGGAATGATGTGCCAGATTTTGCCTGGTACTTGCATTGGTATTTACCCGAACCCCGATTGAGCTGGTTAATTGAGCATCAGCAATGGGAGGCCAAGGTGCGGGCTTATCTAGCCTGTATTAGTTTTATCGATGCTCAGGTGGGCCGCGTGCTGGATGCATTGGAAAGTGCAGGGTTGGCTCAATCTACAATCGTAGTTTTGTGGTCCGATCATGGATACCACCTGGGCGAAAATGGCATTACGGGTAAAAATTCGTTGTGGGAACGGGCGACCCGGGTGCCACTGATTTTTTCCGGACCGGGGATACCCCGTAATATCTCCAGTTATGAAGCCGTCGAATTGCTGGATCTTTATCCTACTTTGGTGGATCTTGCCGGTTTACCGGAATATCCGGATCTGGAAGGGCATTCGCTCCTTCCTTTTTTCGACCTGCCCCGATATGAAAGGACCCACCCCGCCATCACCACCCACAATCCCGGCAATCACGCAGTACGAAATAAAAGATGGCGGTACATCTCCTATGCCGATGGCAGCGAGGAATTATATGATATGCACAGAGATCCCCATGAATGGAAAAATCTTGTGGGATTGACAACGTACGATTCGATCCGTCAAGCTATGAAAAAATGGATTCCTACAGTCAGTCAACCTCTGGCACCAGGAAGTCGTCATCGAATCTTGGAAAAGCGAGGTGAGTACTGGTATTGGGAGGATGAAAAGATTGATTTTGATACCTTAATCGACTGATATGAATAAAAATATTTTACCTCCTTTTTTATGGAGATTGAAATACGGAACGTGGATGGCCTGCGCCATCATCCTTTGTCTTTCAGCTTTTACCATGGATCCCTCGCCTGGAGATCCGCATAATGAGGAAATTTTCCTGATCGTGAGGGCCGATGATATGGGAATTTCCCAATCCACCAATCAGGCCGTGATAGAAAGTTATCGGAATGGCATCGTAACCTCGGTGGAAGTTCTGGTGCCTGGCCCCTGGTTTCTGGATGCGGTGGAGTTATTGCGTGAGCATCCCGATCTGGATGTAGGTTTGCACCTCACGCTTACCAGTGAATGGTCCCGTTTAAAATGGCGTCCCATCAGTACAAGTCCGAGTTTGGTAGATTCAAACGGGTATTTGCTCCCGGTGATATGGGAAGGAACCTTGTTTTCGGAAGACCAAGCTTTGAGATTACAGGATTGGACGATTGAGGATGTAGAGCAAGAACTTAGAGCCCAAATAGAAATGGGCCTCACGCATATCCCCGATGTCTCTCACATATCTTGTCATATGGGATTTCAGAGTCTCTCTCCCAGGGTGGACGAATTGCTTATTTCCCTGGCGAAGGAGTATCAATTAATTTATAAAACCGAGTTGGACAGGTTGGATTTTAAAAAAGACCGCAATGCCGATTCCTATGTGCCAGCTTTTCTGAATGCTCTGGAAAAGGTTGGCCCCGGAAAATATCTGTTCGTGGAGCATCCTGCGTTGGATGGACCCGAAATGAGGTCGGTTTATATGGCCAGCTATCTGGATGTAGCCACTGATCGTCAGAAAGTGACCGATTTGTTCCTGGATGAACGTGTCAAGACGGCGTTAGGGATGAAGAAAATTACATTGATGAGTTACAAAGATCTGGAGAATGTGGGTAAATAAACATGGCATTGGTGAGGCACGTGCCATAGTGTTTTGGATATTGATATTCACACTAGGGATTTGCCCATTTGTGAATGTAAAAGGTCAGGCTACCGTGGAAGCGGCTATTAAATTTGACCAGGAGCTCCAGACTTTAGAAGGATTTGGTGCATCTATAATTGGATGGCGCAGTGATATGGCCTCTCTCTATCAGGACTTGGATTTTATTGATTTTGTGGTACATGATCTGGGATTATCGATTTTCCGGATGCAAATATGGCCCGACGTGAGTACAAGACCTATCGATCTGATTGAGGACATACGGCAAGAGGATTTTGAGTGGAAAGGAAGAGGGAATCGGGGACGGATCAATATGGATTTTGCCCGCAGGATTCTCGAGATCAATCCCGAAATAAAAATTATCGGTAGCATCTGGAGCCCGCCTGCGTGGATGAAGGAAAGTGGGAAAATTGATGGCACCCGACCAGGATTTCTCCTGGATCCTCGCCGGGATTTTGATCATGATAACCGACTGCGGGATGATAGGTATGGGCATTATGCCAAATGGATTTATGAATGGGTGGAGTATATGCATCATGAGGGTATTCCACTTTATGCACTGGGTCCTCAAAATGAATTGATGTTCACGGAGCCATATGAATCGTGTATGTATACCCCTGAGGAATTTGCCCGCCTGGTCCGAATGATCGGAGAGCAGTTTGAAATGGAGGGGATGCAACGTCCTATCATTTATGGTCCGGAGGATATGACCCTGGCCTGTTATGATCCTGACAATCCCCAGGGTCGCCATACACCTTATGTGGATGCGCTGATGGATGAAAAGGTAGCTCCTTATTTTGATGTGTTTGCTACCCATGGATATACGGATGGTGTTCGTGAAGGAGGAAGTCTCGATCCCAAAAGATACTGGGAAAGCATCCGACATTTCAACCGACCGTATTGGATTACGGAAGGAGGGACCGGTGGTCATGAATGGCCCACACCGATCGAACAAGGCATAGGTTCATTTATCCATCACGCATTGGCCGATGGCCAGGTGAGTGCCTTCGTTTGCTGGCAAATTACCGATGTATAGCCAAACACCCACTGAGTAATGGTTAAGCGGATGCCTACGAAAAAAACCTATGCTGCTATGCATTATTGGAGGTGTATTCGTCCGGGTTTTGTTCGTGTCTCAGCTGACACACACACGCCATCCTTGCGTATGACCGCCTACAAAGATCCAGGTACCGGTCATTTGGTTGCAGTATTGATCAACGATGATGAGGAGACACAACAAGTAAGAATCAGGATGGATCATAAACAATCCATAGTTTGTCACCCCTTTACGACTTCCGCTGAGTTGGATTTCAAGAAAGGTCCTACCTTGAGAAGCGAAGGGGGATTTTTGGCGGTGGATATACCCGGTAAGTCGATTATGACGCTGGTGGAGGTGGAATAAGCCATGCGTCACTCCTTGCCACGTTTACTTTTTTATAGATATTAAATAGGTGTAAAAGGAAGTGTTGCATTACATCGGAAAAGATTGTGTAACTTACAGAGGCCAACATAATTACTCCATTTATTTCAGGTGGGTTTAAAAAATAGGAAAATGAAACATCTACTCTTAGTGGTCATAGTGTGGCTCATGTTGAGTAGCTTGTCTTCTGTACAAGCGCAGTATAACCCACACCCCGATGCTTACAAAGAAAATTTCCGGGGCCAGTATCACTTTAGTCCAAAGACAGGGTGGATGAACGATATTAATGGTCTGGTTTTTCAGGGAGGAAAATACCATATGATCTACCAATGGGGAAAGGCTATAAGACACGGCGGTTATGCTACCAGTACGGATCTTGTTCACTGGAAAGATGAGGGGGTTGCATTGATCCCCCAACGATCATTTCTTCCCGGGGATGCTCAAAGAAATGTATCAGGTAATCAGGTATATTCCGGCAGTGCTGTGGTGGTGTCGGGTGTAATGTCGGAAAGGATCACGGGAAGCCGGGATGAGGCGATTGTAGCCATATACACTGGTACTGGTGTAGGCACTTGCTTAGCCTGGAGTGTTGATACGGGACGTACCTGGCACGATTTTAAAGATAATCCTGTGGCGAATCCTACTACAGGGGATTATCCACGGGATCCCCTGGTGATTTTTCATCGACCCACCTCAAAATGGGTGATGGCATTATACGAAAATGGCACTACTTTCTATGGTTCTGAAGATCTTATACACTGGAATTATTTAAGTAATATTGATTTTGGGTATGAATGTCCCGATCTTGTGGAACTACCTCTGGATGGGGATGAGGACAATATGAAATGGGTTTTGTACGATGCCAATGGTTCGTATCTGGTCGGTCATTTTGACGGTCAAAGATTTATCCCTGTACCCGGTCAGGATGTTTACGTAATGACCTTGGGTCATGATTTTTATGCCGGGCAAACTTTCCCTTACGGAAATCTTCCAGATGGGGACAACCGGATTATCCAGATTGCATGGATGGATCACTGGAATGGAGGGATGGGAGAAACAACCTGGGAAAGAAATGCTACTTTCCCTGTAACTCTGGGTCTGGTAACCTACGAAAATCAAATGCGTGTAACCCGTTACCCTATCGAGGAAATTGCACTGTTGTATGAAGATAAAACAGAATGGGACCAGCAAATTATGAAGCCTGGAGATAATCCATTGCGCGATAGGAAATCCAAAAAATTTCAATTAACAGCTGAGTTTGACCTAACCCATACCACTGCATCCAAATTTGGATTTCGGGTAGCCAACAAGACCATCGTGTACCATGTCAAAAGTCAGGTGTTGCTCGATGAATCATTAAAGCCCGATAAGACAAACCGGATCAAAATGACCATTCTGGTGGATTGGGGCCAATTGGAGGTGTTTGCCCGTGATGGTTTATTTTCATATGCCGAGCATGTTGCTTTTTCACCGGATAACCATGGGGACATCTCCTTTTTTACCGATGGAGATATTAATTTGATCTCCATGGAATTCCATGAACTGGCCAGAATCTGGTAAGCTGCGTTCTGTTTTATGTATGGTAAAGTTGAGATGAAGAGCTTCCTTCCCGGATCCGATGCAATTCCGACTCTGATGAGAAACAGATGCGTAAAAGGTGTGGCATAGTTATGATTTTTAGTTAACTTTAAAACATGAATTTCTTTGTTAAATCTTTGCTTTCTCCTCTGATTTTGACCACTTTCCTTATGATTTGTGCGGGTTGTCAAAACCAATCAGAGCATATCAGTGATAAAGAAGGAAATACTACCTTCCTTATTCTCCAGGCTGAAGACAAAATCATAGTTCTTTCTGATGGTGACTCATCGACCATACTGGTGCAGGAAGTCGGTGATAATTTTCGTCCCTATTTGCATCCCATTAAAGCACCGGGAAGCGAAGTGAACCTGACCCAATTTAGTCCAGATCATCACAAGCACCAAACGGGCTTGTTTTGGGAATGACCCGGATCAATGGTACTGGTGCCTCGTCGGAAGAAATCCGGGAATGGTTTTATCGTCCGGATAAGCCGCAGGATATAAAGGACAAAATAGGACGTGATTTTTTCCATAATCCTACTGAAGGTTACTGGCGCAAAATATCTGCCGATGTGATAGATTCCTCAGGCCGGGAAGTGTCATGGAAAACGGTTTACCATTTGCTCGATGAAGATGGATTTCCCATGATAGAGGAATCCCAAACGTGGACTTTTTCAGAAAATGCGGGGCGGTATTTTCTTTCCCTTGAATGGACGGGAACGGCACTGAGGGACATAGTAATCAATGAGTTCGAATACGGTGGATTGTTTTTGCGGATGCCGTGGGACGAGAACACGGAAGCGGAGGTGATCAATGCCGCACGCCAGAGGAATCTCCAGGCAGAAGGTCAGCGGGCAATGTGGCTGGATATCGGAATGCGACTGGATGGATTGGAGGAGTGGGGGCACATTGCGATTTTCGATCATAAGGACAATCCGGGATTCCCCCAACCGTGGCGGGTTGACGGGCAGTTTGGAGTAGGATCGGCA
>Ga0079224_100008096_pt1 | contig 14187 bp, 9 predicted proteins | sample Stecom2015_FD_80414 | JGI IMG/M metagenome (GOLD analysis project Ga0079224, IMG submission 80414) | Agricultural soil microbial communities from Utah to study Nitrogen management - Steer compost 2015 | ecosystem: Environmental > Terrestrial > Soil > Agricultural land | place: USA: Utah...
GTTCGCCGGGTGGGCGTACCAGGACACCGGGCAACTCGATCACGCGATGCAGATGTCCAGCACTGCACTGGATTACGCACAGGAAGCCGCCGACGAGACGTTGGCTTCCTACGTGCTCATGCGGCGCAGCAATATCGCCACCGATGCGAGGCGTTCGGACCTGGCTCTGAAGCTCGCCGACTCGGCACTCGGACAGAGCTCCCGGCTTCCGTCGGGTTACCGGGCGGTCGCCTTGCGCCAGCGCGCACACGCGCTGGCGCAGTTGGGCGAGGCGAAGAAATGCGCGGAGGCAATCGACGAGGCGCACCTCCTTGCTCAGCGGCGCGTGGCCGACTCCGAACTGGATCTGACCCAGTACTGCACGCCCGAGTACGTCGAGATGGAAGCAGCGAACTGCTGGGTCGAGCTCGGGCAGGCCGCCGAAGCGATCAGCACGCTGCAGGACAGCTTGGCGCGATGGCAGCCGGAGTACCGCCGCGACTTGGGCCTGTGCCTCGCGCGGCTCGCCGTTGCCCATGCGACCGACGGTCAGGTCGACAACGCATTGATAGTTGCCGACCGAGCACTGGGCATCACCCGGGAAACGAAGTCCTCGCGCACGGAAGATCAACTAGCGAAAATCCCGCGTATGCTCGCCGCGGCTGGTGCAAACGAGCAGGCTCGGCGGTTCGAGAGGCAAGTGCAGGTCCTGCGGACATGAAGGGGAATCGATGCTGTTCACGACCGCGACGACGTACGACGTCGCCGACCGCGGTGCTTCCGTCGCCATTCTTCCCGTCGGGAGCTTCGAACAGCATGGAAACCACCTTCCTCTGGCGACCGACACCGTAATCGCGTGCGCGATCGTCAATCGGCTCGCAGCCGAGTACAACGTCTTCACGCTGCCCCCGCTCACGTTTTCCTGCTCGCACGAGCACGAAGGCTTCGCAGGGACCGTCAGTTTGAGCTCACGAACGCTGGCCAACGTCATCGGTGACGTGCAGGAATCCCTCGACCGCTCGGCTGTCCGGCACCTCGTGCTCGTGAACGGCCATGGCGGCAACTACGTGCTGTCCAACGTCGTGCAGGAAGCGAACGTGTCGGAGCGGAGGGTCGCCCTCTTTCCAGGCGGTCAAGCCGTCAATGACGCGCGTCGGCACGCCGGCATGGAGACCGGAGCGGTTGAGGACATGCATGGCGGCGAGTGGGAGACGTCCATCCTGCTGAGCGAGCACCCCGAACTCGTGGGGCAGGAGTACCGAAACGGTGATCACGAAGCGCCCAGCAGGCCGCATCTCCTGGTTACGGGTATGCGTGGTTACACGGACCGGGGCATCATCGGCCGTCCGTCCCTCGCGAGTGCAGAGAAAGGTGCGGCGGCGCTAGACAGTCTTGTGGTGTCGTTTGCCGAGACCCTGAAAGTGCTCACCGAGTAACTGTCCATAGTTCCAGTAATTCATGAGCGCCACGCATATTCTATATGCGTGGCGCGTCAGTTTTGCGATATTCGAAATGCGCATAGAATCTATTCATTAGCCGGGTAAGTTCAAAGCTTGTCTCGTCCTTTACTCAATGCAGGCCCGCAATCCGGTGGGCCGGATTCGAGTAAAAGGATTACGTTCCAGTGGATACAAAACTTATGGACGCCGGGTTTTCCGGTGTGTTCTCAGTTCGTGAAGCCGCGTGGATCCTGGGTGCCCCGTGCTCCGAGGTTCACCGGCTGATCAGGGTCGGAGTCTTACCGACTGTTCGCCGCCGCTCCCGGCTCGTTGTGCCGGCGTATGCATTGGCGCGCCTGCTGCCCCTGCCTGGCGAGAGGGGGCTGCGATGAACTACGGCGAGGAGTTTCTTGCGGAGGTCGTGGCCAGTCTTGACGACCTGGCGCACGTGCCGATCGAAACGCTGACCGGGGCCATCGGCCGCCACGGGGTTTGCGGGTGGATCGACGTGGCCGCCGACGGGCCTGTGTGGACTGGCGACGTTCATGCCGACCGGCTGATGGCCGCACCTCTCTGCTCCGGCTGTCCGGTGCGGCGCGAGTGCCTGGAATGGGAGTTCCGCACGGCAGAGGGCGTGAAGCTCGACGTGTGGGGACTGCTTGACCGCGACGGTCACGAAGTTGCCCATCAGCTGTGGCTGTGGCGCCGGGGAGGTGGCGCCTGATGAACGGCGTTCATCTCACACCGGTGCAGCTGCTCGCGGCCATGGGAGTCGTGTTGGTGGTGCTGTGGGCATGGAGGGTGTCGGCGAAACGTGCGAAGGCCGCTTCTGCAGCAGCGAGGTCGAGCGCCCGGCTGCTGTCGCTGACGGGACGAGTGGTCGTCGGTGCCGGATTGATCGCGGGTGTGCAATGGCTCGCCTTCACCTACCCGGGGGCCCATTGGGCTCTGCGGGCAGCGGTGCTGGTTGTGCCGGCGCTGTTGTCGTCCTACGTCCTCACGCGGTCCTTGATGGTGACCACGGTGGACGTGCGGCGGGGTGGTCGCCGATGAGCACGCCGCGTGAACACGGCGGTGAGTTGGTGCCGCCGGCCCATGACGCAGAACTGGTGCCGCACGAGCAAGGGCAGAACGTCGACCGGCCCCGGCAACCGGTGATCCGGCGGGTGGCGGTCGAGTGCACGGGCTATGTGCTGCGCCGCGCACGGGAGTCGAAGCGTGCGGCTCGGTGGCGGCCGGTACTGGCCTATCGGTTGCGCAAGTTGCCGCGCGACGTGGGCAGGGTCCTGTGGTTCCTGGTGCGCGGTCACGGCCGCTGGATCAGGAAGACCTGGACGTGGCTGACGCATGGTGACCTGCGGTCGGATGTGCGGGCCGCGCGGCTCGCCGGCGACCCGCAGGCTCGCAGGGAGGCGCAAGAGGCCATCCGGGCGGACGCCAAAGCACGGTGGGCGAAGCTCGGAATCGCTCTCCGGCGGTCAGCCGTCAGCACCGCTGCCGCGCTTGGTCTCCTGGCCGCGCTGGCGCTGGTGGAGATGCTGTTCGACCGGGCTGCCATGCCGCGTTGGCTGGTCGCCGTTTACGAGGTCAGGGACTTCCTCGGTGCCGCGGTCCGGCTCGTAGTGCCGTGGCTGCTCACGCTCGGCCCGGTCGGATGGGTGGTCGCAGCGGTATGGGAGGGCCGGGACCGCACGCCGGGCGCTGGGTGGCTCACCCAGCCCGACCGGGAGGACGCGCACTCGTGGGTCGACGAGCGAATGATCTCCCGTGCGCTGGCCCATCTTGGTGTCGCACCGCTGAACGCGTTCTTCAAGGACGGCGGGCAGCTCGTCTATCTGATCGCGCCGAGAAAGGACGGCGACGGCACGTTCGCCCGGGTTCGCCTGCCGCTCGGGGTGACGGCCGGAATGGTGGCCGATCGTCGCGACACACTGGCCGCCAACCTCGGGCGCGCTGCGCTGGAGACGTGGCCGACGAAGGCCGACGAGGACGGCGTGCTGGACCTCTGGGTCGCCGACAAGGGAAGTCTCGGTGGCGGTGCAGGTGACTGGCCGTTGCTCCATGAAGGGGTGGTGGACGCTTTCGACGGCGTGCCATTCGGGCTCACCCAACGGGGCGTGATCATCAATGCGCCGCTGTTCGAAGCCAATTGGTTGATCGGCGGGCGTCCAGGGCAGGGCAAGACCTCGGCGCTCCGGACACTGACCTTGGGTGCGGCGCTTGATCCGACAACTGAGCTCTGGGTGTTCGTGATGGGTGAGAGCCCGGATTTCGAACCGTTGCGGCCACGGCTGTCGCGCTACCGGATGGGTATGGACGACTCGGTGGCAGCCGATGCGATTCAGGCGCTCAGTGACCTTGCCGAGGAAATGGAGCGTCGCGGCCGGACGTTGGGTTCGCAGCCGGGGCAGCCTCCGAAGGTGTCGCGCAAGCTGGCCGACCGGGCTGCGCTCGGGCTGCACCCACTGGTCCTGGCCATCGACGAGTGTCACGAGCTGTTCCAGCACAAGAAGTACGGCAAACAGGCGGAGGAACTAGCCGTCCGGTTGATCAAGCGTGGCCGCAAGTACGGAATCATCCTGCTGCTCGCCACCCAGTCACCGACGAAGGACAGCATCCCGAAGGAGGTCACCCGCAACGTCTCGTGCGGCGTTGCCTTCGCCGTCGCCGACCACATCGCCAACGACGGATTGCTCGGAGCGGGCAAGTACCGCGCAGGTATCCGGGCGACGGAGCTGCGGATGAAGACCGATCGGGGCACGTGCGTCGCGGTCGGTGTCAGCGACGAGGCGTGGGAGTTGGTGCGTACGTTCTACGTCCCCTTCGAGGACGGCGTGGACGCCGTGACACCGATCGTTGCCCGGTCGATGGAGCTCGTCGCAGAACGGGGCCGACCTGTCATCGTCGCGAATGCCGATGAGGATGAGCCGGAGCCCGTTGACCACCTGGCCGACATCGCGCAGGTACTGGACGGAGAGGCCCGCGTTCGTACACAGACAGTGCTCGTCCGGCTGGCTGCGCTCAACCCGGCCGAGTACGACGGTTGGACGTTCAGCGACCTGTCCGCAGTCCTGTCGGAGGCAGGTGCGGAGCCGGTCAAGTCGCATGGGGTGAAGGTCGTTCGTGCCGACGCCGTCGCGGCTGCATTGGCGGCTCGAAGCGACGAACGATCCGGGGAAGCGGGCGGGGACAGCTCGGGGAGGCGGGGAGTTCTCCCCGCCCGTGTCCCCGCGCAAGGTCCCCCAATTGACCTGCGAGAACAGCACTCGGGGAGGAGGTTGCGGCCAGCTGTAGAAGCTGGTGAAACCCCCGACGAAGAGGCTGAGGAGAGGACGCGTCCCGACTCCCTCCCCGGCGAGGACTCCGTTCCTCGCGATCGAGGTCGCGTTGGTCACTAGCCGACGTGCATCCGGTGAACACGGAGATGGTCGATCGGCCACCACGAGCACCGAGACGGCGCGCGAGTGGGGTCAGCGCATGGCGCAGCAGGCGCCGAACTGGAGTGAAGAGAAGTGGCAGAGAGTAGCGACGCTGCTCGGCGTCAGATTCACGCATGCGGGGATGGGCAACGACGATGCTGGGGAGTCGGAACTGTGAGGAAAAAGGTCGGCGGACGCTGCTTCGAGAGCGGGTCCGCCGACCCTTGCTATTACCCGAATACGGACCGAACTTCCACCGCCCATGGGGTGCAGACCCAATTTCTCAGGCGAGAGACCTCGTACGAAAGCCTTGATGCACCTCACGCGCCTAGATACGATCCGATGTATGACGTCGCATGGCCGCACGGACTGTTCGACTACAGCGCCGAGGCCGTAGGTGGGCGTAGAGGGCGCACTGCCGGCAGTTGATCTCATTCGTGTCGCTGCTGGTGCGGCCCGAGAGGGCGAAGCGATCTGCGCCTGTTCAATGAGGTGGAAGACGCGGCCAAGGTCGTCCAAGATTGCACGGTTTCCCAGCGAGCAGTTGGATGATTTTGTGTTGCGTCCAGTGATGGCGGCCCTGGACCAGATCGAGTTCGATGGGGTCGACCTGGACACGGCGCTCGCGGTTGTGCGGAATGACGGAAAACGGACGCATCCCGGCGTTGATCGCTTTACTGAACACGCGACTCGCGCGTATCTCGGTGCGCGTCCGCCGGACGTCGGTGGGCTGCGCCCGGTTCGTGATTTGTGGGTTGCACAGCGGATTCTGCCGTCGGTGGTGTGGGAGTTGTACGCGTGGGGGCGCCGATATGAGTCAGGGGGCGGCGCGCTGCGCGAGTTTCGGTTCCTACGGCTGGGTGAAGCTCGTGAGCGCGGCCAGTCGGAGGTCGCGATCGCGGCTTTTGTGGCTGCGTTCGGGACCCCTGCATCGTGGCCGAAGCCGTGGTCGGAACCGTTCCGCCCATCGGGGCGCGAGGGTGCTGAGCGGGTCCGAGTAATAGAGGTCGGGTTGGCGGATGGGTCGGTGAACGAGCTCCTGGACGCCACGGCACAGGAGGTGGAGGACTACTTCGCGACGCATGGTCGGGACGAGATCCTCAAGATCGCGCATGACGAAGAGTTGGCGCCGGGGTTTGCGTGTGGAGGGTGCAAACGGGTAGCCGTGTGTCATGGACCGGTGCGAACGCCGGGGCTGCTTGGTGTCGAGTCCGCGCAGGGGCCTCTGCGAACAGTGTCGATCAGTGGACTTCGATACCACCGCAAGTGTCCGGCCCAGGCGTATCTGAGGGCGGTGCATCTGCCGCGTTCTTACGAGTACAGCCAGGAGGCCGCGCTTGGGCAGGCGGTGCATGCCTGGCTGGAGAAGGTGCACGATCAACAGCGTGACGGCTGCGACTTGGACGCGATGCCGGAGGCTGGTTCAGATTGGTCGGCCGGCGATTGGCGCGTGACGGGCGAGTACGCCGCGGCCGGTGCGCGGATGCTGGCCCGCCACGTGGAGGTGTGTCCGTTTCGGGACGCGCCCGAGGTGGACTCGGTCCGGGTGGAACCACAGCTGACGTTCTTGGACCTGGTGGCCCGCGCCGTCGTGGTGGCCAAACCCGATCTGGTGTACCGAGAGGAGGGCCAGTGGGTGTGGCGCGAACTAAAGACCACGCAGAAGCCCAGGCCGTCCTTCTCCGACCCGCTGGAGGAGTACCCGCAGCTCGCCCTGGGCGTTGCGGCGCTGGCCGGGGGTGCTCTCGGCCCTGGCGGTGCTGGCCGAGTCGAGTTGGAGATCCTGCGTCCGTCCGGGGCGAAGCTTGTCTTGATTGATCCGACCGACTCCGAACGGGTGAAAACCGCGCGTCGGGTTCTACGCGAATGGGCTGGTCCGTGGCGGGAGGACAGCCTCTTCGAGGCGCGCCCCGGCAAAGAATGTCAGTGGTGTCCGGTATCTCAGTGGTGCCCTAGCTACCCAGCGGTTGGCCCCGAGCAGAAGGACGACGAGACCAGTGCTGAGCCAGGACCAGCGGCCGCCTCAGCCGAAGGCTGACGGCTTCTTCGAAGGCGAGAACATGCTGCGGATGGTGGCTAGCGCCATCGTGCGGTTGTCGCAGCAATCTGGACCGGGTGACCCGGTGTACGACGCGACGGTGCAGAACACCTACAACCAACTGGTGCTGCTGTGCCTGGGCAAGGGACATGCACCGCCGGGCAGCGTGCCGGAGATGGTCCGGTGGGCGGCGGAGCGGTCGATTGGGGAGTGGCCGTGGACGTTGCCGGAGGACTTCGATGGCGCATCGGCGTTCTTGGTAGACGAGCTCACGCGGACGCCGACGCAGCAGTGCTGGGAATGGCGGATTGCCGCCCGCGACGTCGCCGCTGAGCAGGTCGAGAACCAGTTGATGTTGGAGGCAATCGCCGAATGCCGCGCCGCACGTGTCCCGGCGTCCTACACCGCGTTTCGCAAGTTGTTGATCGGGAAGCCGGTGCTGACCGACGCCGAGCGTGCTGAGTTGGGCGATGACCTGGATCTTGAGTTGCTGCACGACATGGTCAAGCGCTGCTACGACCCAGTTCCCGCGTCGTATGTTCGCGAGGGTGTGTACGCGGTGTGCGCACGGTGCGGATGCTTGCTGGTACCGATCGGGCTTGATCGCTACGTGTGCGAGCTGGACCGGTGTCGCCGTGACCAGCATGCGCGGGTGGGTCGGCGGGTCGAGGCACGCCGTAGCGGCTTGTATCAGCTGAACCGCCCGCTGCGCATGTTCATCACCGGCCCCGGGTTGGCCGAGATCGATCTCGAGGCCGAGCTCTCCCGTCGCGGGGTGCGGGTGGAGATGTGGCCCAATTTCGACGCCTACGATCTGCGGATCACACTACCGCGCGGGCGGGTCTGGGCCGTTGATGTCAAGGACCGCGCGAATCCGGCACTACTGGGTCGCAGTGCGCTGCCGCTGCGCAGCGACCCATTCTATGACGAGGGCTTCTTGGTGGCCCCGCAGTATCGGTTCGACGAGCGCGAGGATTATGGCCGCGTGTACGCGCGCCACCGCACCGATGCGCCAGGTGTCCCGGACTTGATCTCCGACACCGAGTTGCTCGCGCGAGTCGATCGGGAGCTCGCACGAAGCCAGCGGAACACGGCAAGCCGTGACACTGTCGGAGGGTCGACTGATGCGTGATCGGAGTGGATGGCACACCCAGCTGCTGGGGCAGCTTAACCCGGTCTGGCCCGAGTCGGTTCGTGACTTCTCGCCAGGGCAGATGCTTGATGTGGAACTGGGGTTATATCTGCTCCGGTCGGTGATGTCCGAGCACTCCGCACAGGATGCGTGGACGCTGTTCGGTGGTTACCCGTACAGCGAAGTGTTCGGCTCAGACGCGGTTGACGCACCGATGCGGGTGACGCGGGGTCGGCACTATCTGTGGGACATGCGGCGTCGCCGGGAGTGGCTCTCGGCGGTCGAGAAGTATCTGCAGGTTCCCGAGGAACTACGCGGCTTCCTGCTGGAAGACGTCGACGGTGTGCCCCAGCGGCGCGAGCCAAGCCGGGCGGCTCACCGATTCGAGGTCTACGAGACGCTGTTGACCACGGCGCCGGCGTTCGCCCGCCAGCCACTGCCCACCGCAACGGCAGGTGAATACGAGTTCTACGTCCGCGACCGCCGCTACTCGGTGACGTTTCCGGCCGAGCTGCTCGCCGACGTTCCAGCACCGGTCGGGCACAACCTCGCCACGCAGCCGCCCAGGTCAGGCGTCCCGGTGGATGTCACATGGGCGCAGTTGGAGGAAGCCGCGGCTAAGATGGATGCGCTCGAGCAGAATCTGCCGGGTCGATCCAACGAATGGACCCACCGACTCGGCCGGGTCAAGCTGCTGATCCGGGATGACGCCCAGGGCGAGTACGTCGAGGCCGAGCGGATGCGTGTTGACCGGCTGATGAACCTGGTCGGCATGGTCGGCGCCGGCAAATCGACGTTGCGCGACATCTTGACCTTTTGGGCCGCGACGGAGACTGGTCGGCGCGTCACCATCGTGGTCGGCGACGTGGCCGAAACTCTGGCAATTGTCGATCTATTCAACCGGCTGGGAATCGATGCCGCTCCCGTGGTGGGGCACTCGACGCGCGAGCGGCATCTCGAACGGTTGCACCTGCGCATGGCCTCGACCGGCGCGGAGACGATGCTCGGTCACGAGCACGCCAGTTTCAACTTTCTCAGCAGCGCGTGCCCGCTGGATGCTCTCCGTGGGGTGAACGCGAGCCAGCCACTCAGGATCGGGGAAGCCCCGTGCAACGCGCTATATGAGGTTCAGCCTCCCACGTCGGCTTCGGACAACCTGTTCGGCGACAACAACGACGCAGCCGGCCGATCGCCCGACCGGAAACGACGCAAGCGTCACGGATGTCCGCTGTGGACAGTATGTCCACGGCATCATGCTGCCCGTAAGCTCGTGGACGCGCAGGTGTGGGTGGCGAACCCGGCCAGCCTGGTACACAGCGGTGTCCCTCCGGCATTGCAGGACGAGCGGCTGCGACACCTGGAGCTCGCGTGCCGGATGAGCGACCTCGTGATCGTTGACGAGGCCGACCGCGTGCAGATGCAGCTCGACCGCGCGTTTGCTCCCGCAACCACGTTGGTGGGACGGTCACCGAACTCGTGGCTGGATGAGGTCGCCGGTCACAAGGTCAGCGAGCTGGCTCGCCGGGGCCGTTTGCAACTGTCCGAACAGGACGTCGACGACTGGACCAGCGCTGTGGACACCGTCTCAGCAGCAACCGACCGGCTGTATGCACTGTTGATCGGCATCCCACCGCTGCGTACTTGGATCACCGAGGACTACTTCAGCGCGATGACGCTGCACCAATGGCTGATCCGGTCCTGGTTTCCCGACCTCACCGGTCCCGACGACACTGCCCCTACCGGCGATCCGGCGGTGCTAGCACAGCGGCGGGAGCGCATGGACCACGTCGAGGCGGTGCTCAACACGTTCCGCGACGAGCCTCTCGAGGAACACGAACCGAAGAGCGACACCGATCGCGTGACACCGGCGGCCAACGCGTTGGTGCACCTCACCCTGCAGCTGCTCCATGCACACCGTGAGTCGGTGATCCGCCGCCGGCTTCGCGATGTTCTGCTCGATCTCGTGGGAGACGACCCCACGATCGCCGATGACCTGGAAACCCACGCTCAACGGTTCGAACTCACCCTGATCCTGGCCGCGTTGCACCATCGTCTGGACCGGATGACGATCCTGTGGCCACGGGTCGAAGCCGCTCTCAACCTGGAAGCGACCTCGAACGTACTATCGCGGCGCCCGCCCAAGGACTACGAGCCGGTCATCCCGGAATCCCCGATGGGTAACGTCCTGGGATTTCAGTTCCAGCTTGGCGAACGCAACAGCGACGGTGACCAGAGCGGAGAGCTGCGGTTCTTCCGCTGCAGCGGGGTCGGCCGCGAGCTGTTGCTCAGCCTGCCGCATCTTCCTGCAGTGGATGACCGGCCCGGCCCGCACGTACTGCTCATGTCGGCCACCAGCTGGGCGGGAACCTCGACTCGTTACCACGTGCACACACCGGTTGACGCGGTCCTGCGGCCACACGACGACGAAGTCACCGCGATCCTGGACACCACCCTGCGCACCGAGTTCCTCTACTGGCCAGGGACCTCCCCACCTCTGCCGCTCAAACTGTCCGGCAGCGGGCCGGGCGACCGCGAGAAGATCCTGGAGCAGATGCTCAACCAGCTCGCCATCCCCGACCGCAGCCTGGGCGACGCGCCGAGCATGCTCGACGCCGAACTCGCCGACATCGAGGACCCGGACCGGCGCCGGATCCTGCTGCTGGTGGGCAGCTACGCCGAGGCCGAACACGCCGCCCGTTACCTCGACCGCATCCCGGAATGGACCGGCCGGGTCACCCAACTGGTGTCCGACGACGCTGACCTGGACAACAGTTGGAGGGTGTTGCGCCGCGGCGAACTCACGAAGTTCCCCGACAGCGGCAGTGAGATCCTGGTTGCGCCCCTGCTCGCCGTGGAACGCGGTCACAACATCGTTGTACCCGGCGGCAAGGCGGCTATCGGCAGTGTCTACTTCCTCGCCAGGCCCCACCCCAGACCCGACGACATCGGGCTCGCGATCCACGCGATCAACGACTGGGCGGTACGTCGACTTCGCGGGCCGGCTCGAACCTTTCACAGCGACGCTCACGCCGCAGGAGCCCCGGATCGTGCTGCACTGGCGTTTCGCCGCCGAGCCAGCAAAGAGTGGAACCGCTTCCTCACCCGCCAGATGGCATGGAGCAGCCTCACGCCAGACGAGAAGGTCAGCTTCACCTGGGACCAGCTCGTGGTCATGTGGCAGGTCATCGGACGGCTGGTCCGCGGCGGCGTGCCGGCCCGCGTTGTTTGTGTTGACGCCGCATTCGCACCTCGCCAAGCCGGACTGCAGGCCGTAGATACCCCCGAGACCAGCCTGCTGGCCAGCATGCGCGCCGTCCTCGAGCCCTACTTCACCGCCGACCCGGCCAGCACCCCGCTCGACTGCTCGCTCGTGCAAGCGCTCTACCAGCCGCTTTACCAAGCACTTGCCGACCTCGACTGATCACAGACTGAACAGGACCAGCCCATGGCCTTTCCAGAACTGCAGACCGCTGCGTTCATCCCAAACCCCGACAACAAGACATTCACGGTCGACCTGCACACGCTGACCTTCCCCGCGCACTGGCGTGAACCCGTCCTCGATCTCTACCGGTCCGCCCGTTCCGAACGCTCACGGCCCTGGACCAAGGAGGTGCCGATCAAGCGGCTGAACTCCCTGATTCGCACCGTCGCTCCTGATCTGGTCACTGTCGATGCCAACGCTTCCTTCGACGACACCCGGCCCTGGCTATACACCCGCACCGACTACCCGATGCGCCCGCTGACCCGGCTCGTGCGCGCTTGGCTGCGCAACTTGGCGCCCACCCCTGAGGCGTGGGAACACTTCCGTGACACTGCCGGCACTGTCGACCCGGAACAGCTGCACTGGACACCGGAAACCGTCGATCTTCTTGAACACACCCTCTCACCTGGTGGAACCTGCGAGCCCACTGCGCGGCTCTACCGAATCCTGCCGGAGATCCTCGCCGACCGTATCGCTGCACAACCGCCCTATGAGTTCTGCGGCGAGCAAGTCCGCTTTCACCGCGTGGCCGTCGACGCCGGCGCCAACGGTGCCGAGCTCATGTCCTGGCCACCCCTCAAACACAGCACCAAGGTCAAAGATGGAGAGGCACAGAAGCGCTATGGCGGCGTTCGTGAGTGGCGCTACTCCGCAGTGATCAACGTGTCGCTGCGCACAGTGCCGTTCTCACCAACACCCCGGATCCACATCAGCACCCGAATTCGACGCTGGGTGGCCGGGGAAGTATTCATGTCCGGAACACGAAACGTGTCGGCCTATCTACTGACCCAGCAACCATTCGTCGACGACGGCCAGCAACCCGGCAGATTCGCCGTCGCACAGTTCGCGTGGAACTGGCAAACTCGCCAGGTCGAATGGGCGCAGAGTGGTCCTGGTGGCATGCTCGCCCGCATCGGCGCCATCGACAATCTGCCCGCCGCGGGTGTCTTCGCCAAAGAACCCGACACGTGGCTCGACGGCCGAGACGGTATCGAAGGCGGCGCTAATTACCACACCATGATGGGTTGGCACGGGGTCGGCGCCGGCATCATGCCAGCGGAACGACGTCGATTGACCGAATGGGCTGGCGCAGCACTTGCGCCTGAGTTCGTGCCAGCGCCACCGCTGGTCCGCAGCGCCCTCAAGCAGAACCCAGCCAAAGTACTGGAACCGAAGGTGTCGGTTCCTAAGAAGGACGCCACCGATGAGCGAGTTGCGGCCGCAGCCGCAACTAACGAGCGCGTCGACATGGATAACGCCGTGCGTCGGCGTGAGTTCGCCGCACTGGCACTAGACGGGCCAGCCCTTACCGCCGTCCTGCTCTACCAGTCCACCCACATGCGCGACCAGCTCATCAACGCCGCCGAAGCCAACCTTGGACTGACCGAGTACCGCGAGGCCACCGGGCCGCAGCTGTGGAGCTGGAACACGCCCGACCTCGAGGTTCGCATCCACGCCCGCGCACTCGGCTCGCTCGGTGCGCCGCTCGGTACCGGTGATCAGCCTCCCAGAAAGGGCGACGAGCACCTCGCCGCGATCAGCGACCGCCGCGCTGTCGTCGCCTCTCATCTCCGAGACCTGGCAAGCGAGCTCGGCGACACCACCGCCATCACCTTCGTAGAACTCGACGGACGGGACAAATTCAAGCACCGCACCACCGACCCCAAATTCGCCATCCGACTCGGCTGCGCCGACGCCGGTATGGTCAGCCAGTTCTTCGCCCCCACCGAACCCAATCCCGGTGACGACGATGACGACTCGCCGTTTCGTGCCGCCGCAGCGTGGGCCGATGGGCTCCGGCAACTCGGCATGCGACTCATCCCAACACACACCGTGGGCGACACGATCCCGGAAGACCTCAACCAACTCGCATTCTGGCTCGTCAAACGACAAGTAACCGGCGAAACAGGAAGAGCGCAGTTTACACCGGTGGCAGTGCTCATTCGCCCCGGCCGAAAAGGCATCCTCGGTCGCACGCCCGACATGACCGAATGGGTCCCCTATCCACAGCTACTCATCGCGCTCACCGGTCAAGTACGCCCAGAACATTTATCAACCAAGGAGCAGCAGACCAGGTCCGTCGCGGCGTTCGTCCAGAACATCCTGTACACCTTGCGTGGCACACCGACCCTGGTCGTCACGCACGCACACAACACCCGAAGCCGTTGGCCCTGGCTGACCAACCCTGGACTCATGTCCGACCGCGTTCGACTCGGAGGCGCTGATAACCCGGCCCATCGCATCAAGTTCTTGGGAAAAGACCTCCGTTTTGTCCGTGTCGCCACCAATGATCGGGACGAAACCCCTCAATGGTGGGCGCCAAAAGGCAATGATTCAGGAGGGATTAGCAAAGGTCTCTGGAAGTTGTCCGACGACGAGGGTGGGAACCGCGTATTTTACAGCACCAGCGAAAAGTCTTCGAGTCACTCAATTCCCGTCGAGGCAACGAAGTTGACGCACCGTATAAACGCGACGGGAAAGCTCGATCGGCGACCCGGAAAGAATGCCTGGAATCCGGAGCTTCTTGAGTTTACAATGCTTGGATTTCCCGACGGGCGAGAAGCCGAGTCCTGGGCAATGTTCCTGCATCAGCAACGTTTCGCTGAGGACTACCGCGACGCACTCGCGCTCCCGCTTATTCAGCACATTGCGCAGCTTACCTCCCAGTATGGACTTCCCCACGAAGGTGAATTAGTCGA
>Ga0079224_100008098_pt1 | contig 14187 bp, 10 predicted proteins | sample Stecom2015_FD_80414 | JGI IMG/M metagenome (GOLD analysis project Ga0079224, IMG submission 80414) | Agricultural soil microbial communities from Utah to study Nitrogen management - Steer compost 2015 | ecosystem: Environmental > Terrestrial > Soil > Agricultural land | place: USA: Utah...
CAGACGGCAAAGATTATATTTTAAATTTAATTGATACAGCAGGTCATGTTGATTTTAGTTATGAAGTATCGAGATCACTAGCGGCCTGTGAAGGTGCAATACTTGTGGTTGATGCAGCTCAGGGAGTTGAAGCACAGACGATAAGCAATCTTTATCTTGCAATTGAAGCCGGACTTGAAATTATCCCGGTTATAAATAAGATTGATCTTCCAAGCGCAGAAATTGAAAAAGTAACAGGACAAATAATTGATCTCATTGGCTGTGATGAGAGTGATATCATTCTTGCCAGCGCGAAAACCAAAACCGGAATTAATGAAATACTTGAAGCAATCGTAAACAGAATTCCGCCGCCCAGGGGAGATGAGAGCGCTCCGCTGCAGGCTCTCGTATTCGATTCGGTGTTTGATGCATATCGCGGAGCAATTGCTTATGTAAGGATTTTTAACGGCACATTAAGAACAAATGATAAAATAAAATTCTTTATTAATGAAAAAGAATTTGAAGCTGAAGAAATCGGAATACTTGGTTTAAAGAAAATTAAAACCAACGAGCTTGTTGCGGGTAATGTTGGTTATGTTATTGGTGGTATTAAAGATGTCCATGATACAAAAGTTGGTGATACAATAACTCATGCACGCGGCGGTGCTAAGGAACCTCTGCCGGGCTACAAAGAAGTAAAGCCAATGGTTTACAGCGGGCTTTACCCAACTGATTCCGAAGAGTTTGAAGATCTGAGAGATGCATTGGAAAAATTCAGGCTTAATGATTCCGCATTGATTTTTCAGCCGGAAACTTCCGCCGCACTGGGATTCGGTTTCAGATGCGGCTTTCTTGGATTGCTGCACATGGAAATCGTTCAGGAAAGATTGTTCCGTGAGTATAATCAATCAATAATAACAACACTTCCTAACGTTGAATATTATGTTTATAAAAAGAATGGTGAAAAAATTGTAGTTGATAATCCGGCTACAATGCCTGCTGTTGGTGATATTGACTATGTGGAAGAACCTTATGTAAAAGCACAGATTGTTTGCCCGAGCGAATATGTTGGCAACATTATGAAACTCGGCATGGATAAAAGAGGCACATATAAAAACACAACATATATTGATCCAACTCGTGCAGATATTCAATTTGATTTTCCTCTCTCAGAAATTATTTTTGATTTTTATGATAAGCTTAAATCAACAACACGCGGTTACGCTTCTTTTGATTATGAATATATTGGATACAGGGAATCTGATCTTGTTAAACTGGATATACTTTTAAACGGTGAACCTGTTGATGCTTTATCGATGATTGTTCACCGGGATAAAGCTTATGATTGGGGAAGAAAAGTTTGTAATAAGTTAAAAGACCTTATTCCACGGCAGATGTTTGAAATAAGCATTCAGGCAGCAATTGGAACTAAGGTAATTTCAAAATCTGTAGTTAAAGCCCTGCGTAAAAATGTTCTTGCTAAATGTTACGGCGGTGATATTACACGTAAGAGAAAACTTCTTGAAAAACAAAAGGAAGGTAAAAAAAGAATGAAACAGGTTGGCAATGTTGAAATTCCTCAGGAAGCTTTTTTAGCTGTGCTGCAGATTGATGAATAAACAAGGTGTTTAATGTACATTGAAAATTATGAAATTGAAAAGACAGTTGAGAATAATGAGCAGACATTCAGGTTAAGAGAACTGTTTAAATCTTTATTAATTGCGCTTGCCGCGGCTCTTATCATTAAAACTTTTTTCTTTGAAGCTTTTAAAATTCCCACCGGCTCAATGGAGAAGACACTAATGCCCGGTGATTTTATTGTAGTGAATAAAGCTGCATTTGCAATTTCAACTCCTTCTTCAATTCCATTTACAAATATTGAAATTCCATCTGCACCAATTATTAAAACAGGTAAACCGCAAATAAATGATGTTGTAGTTTTTAAATTTCCCGGCAACAAGGATGAATTATTCCCTGCCTCAAATGTTAATTACATAAAAAGAATTGCCGGCACGCCGGGAGATACTCTTCAGATAATAAATGGAGATGTTTATAATTCCGGAAAAATGATCCCATCTCCACCCGAAGCAATTATAAATCATTCTTTTAAAGAAAATAGTTTAAAAGAAAAAAGAATATATTTTTCAAATGGAGAATGGAGCAAAGATAATTACGGTCCGATTGTAATTCCGCGAAAGGGAATGACGATTGAGTTATCGCCGAAAAACGCTGCTCAATGGAAGACAATAATTGACAGGGAATTTGGTGAGAGAGTGTTGAGTGAAGAAGGTACTGTAATTACAATCAAAGGCTCACCAGTTCGTTCTTACACTTTTAAAAAAGATTATTACTTTGTACTCGGAGATAACCGTGACGATAGCATGGACAGCCGTTACTGGGGATTTGTACCTGAGGATGCACTTATTGGTAAAGCAGTTTTAATCTATTGGTCCTGGGATGCTTATCAATCGGGCTTCTGGGAAATGTTTTCTTCAATAAGATTAAACAGAATTTTCAAGCTAATTCATTAGTAATTGAATTTTGCATTTGTTCTTGTTTGTTTAATAATGCAATTTTGTTAAAAATTTAAAAAGTATTTTATGAAGTTTTTTATACTGCTCATTCTTCTTTCTGCAATAGCTCTATATCCACAGGAAAAGTATTTCATCTACTTTAAGGATAAAGGAATACCCGAAAGCTCATTTTCAAAAAACTCTGCAGTGTACAATGAAGTACTGAATAATTTATCAGAGCATGCTGTTGAAAGAAGAAAGAAAGTGATGGGTGAAAATTTTATCAGGTATGAAGATCTTCCGGTTAATAAAAATTATGTAAATGAAATTACTTCACTAGGAATAAAAATTGTTCATGAGCTGAGTTGGTTTAATTCTGTAAGCGCATATCTGGATGATCAGCAAATTAACAAAGTTTCTGAACTGAATTTTGTCCGGAAAATTGAGCCTGTTAAAAAAATAATCTTTAAAAGAGAAGAACCGGTTGAAGCTGTTGCATTGAATAAAATACAAATAGATGATGCTAAATATGGATTCTCATTTAATCAGCTTAAATTATCAGACGTTCCTGCAGTTCATAAAAAAGGAATTACGGGAGAAGGTATAATAATCGGATTTCTTGATTCAGGTTTTGATTGGCAAAGACATGAATCATTGCAAAATGCTGATGTGCTTGGTGAATATGATTTTGTTTTTAATGACAGTGTAACAGCAAACCAGGCACAGGATTCTCCTTCTCAGCACAGCCATGGAACTAATGTTTTTTCAGTTGTGGGAGGATACAAGGAAAATTCATTCATCGGTGCAGCATACGGTGCTTCATTTCTGCTTGCAAAGACAGAATATATTCCAACCGAAACTCATGTTGAAGAAGATAATTATGCAGCTGCATTAATATGGATGGAATCAAAAGGTGTGGATATTACAAGCAGTTCACTCGGCTATAACACCTTCGATTCCGGTCAGGGTTCATATTCTTACAGTGATATGAATGGCAATACCACAATTGTTACTCGCGCTGTTGAAAAAGCTTTTGAAAGAGGGATTGTTACAATTACTTCGGCGGGTAATGAAGGATCAAATTCATGGAAATATATTACAGCACCGGCAGATGGTTTTAATGTTATTTCAGTTGGCGCAGTAACAAACAACAACCAGCTTGCCTCATTCAGCAGCAGAGGCCCAACGTATGATGGAAGAATTAAACCTGAAGTAGTTGCTCAGGGAACACAGGTATACTGTGCAACTGCTTCCACGGTTGATAAGTACAATACAAACAGCGGAACTTCTCTTTCAACTCCAATTGTAAGCGGAATTGCAGCACTGCTACTTTCTGCTTATCCTCATTTAACGAATGTTCAGGTTAGAAATATATTTCTTAAAACCTCTGATAATGCATTATCACCGAATAATGAAAGAGGATATGGACTTGTATCCGCAGCCAGAGCAATTTCATTTCCTAATCTGCAAAAAATAGAAAATCATTTTAGATTATATAAAGCATTTCTTGATGTTGAAAAATTTGATCCGCAAACTCCTGTGCTGCACTATCGTGCAGGTGATGAGAATGAAATTGAATCATCCTTAGTCTATGATGGGAACTTTAAGTTTACTTTTGATTTTCCTGATCTGCAGTATTCGGGGCCGATTCATTTCTACTTTACATACAAAGATAGCTCCGGAATAGAATATCGTGAACCTGCAAATAACAATTTTAGTTTCATCTACGGTGATTTGAATATTGTAACATCCACAGATGATTTGCCAGTGCCGGAGAATTATGTTCTTGCACAGAATTATCCAAATCCTTTTAACAGCCAGACAACTATTAATTTTATTTCTTCAGGAAATGAAAATGCCGAGTTAATAGTTATTGATGCCGTTGGACAGAAGGTTGCAACGTTACATAATTCTTTAACAAAAAAAGGATTGAACACAGTTGTATGGGATGGAACGACTGAAAATGGAGTTAGTGCTTCAAGCGGAGTTTATTATTACATTCTTAAAATGAGCGGAAAAGAATACGGAAGAAAAATGGTTCTGCTTAAATAAGCAAACTTGAAATATGGATTTCAAAATATTACTTTAACACGTATTAAAAATAATCCCGGGGTCTCATCACTGAATTTTATAGTTCAAGAATAACAAACTCAAAATTACAGGGGGATCGAATGTTAAAACTCAATCACTTAGATTATTACAGATTACCATGGAATCTTACCGATAATTCCATTGCCTGGCTTGAGCCAACCGCAAAATGCAATCTCGCTTGTGATGGCTGCTACCGTAAAAATGAAAACAGCCACAAATCGCTTATAGAAATTCAGGAAGATCTCAATGTGTTTAAAAAATACCGGAAGTTTGATGGTGTATCAATCGCGGGCGGCGATCCTTTATTGCATCCCGAAATTATAGAGATTGTGCACATGATAAAGGAAATGAATTTTAAACCAATAATAAATACAAACGGTCTTGCATTAACTAATGATCTTCTTAAAGAATTGAAGAAAGCCGGAGTGTATGGATTCACTTTTCATATTGATAGTAAGCAGGGAAGACCGCACTGGAAAGATAAAAATGAAATTGAGCTGAATGAACTCCGCTATCATTATGCAAGAATGCTTGCCGATGCAAAAAATATCTCATGTGCTTTTAACTCAACTGTTTATGAAGATACAATGCAGTACGTTCCGGAAATGGTGAAGTGGGCTGAAAGAAATATTGATATCGTTCAGGTTATGGTTTTTATTTTATACCGCGCAGTAAAGAATGATAAGTTTGATTATTTCCTCGGCTCACAAAAAATTGATATGAGTGAATTTGTTTATAATGAAGAAACTACTGAACGCACAGATATTAAAGCCGAAGAAATAGTTGAATTGATCAGAAAAGAATATCCCGATTTTGATCCATGCGCATATCTAAACGGCTCGGAAAAACCAGATTCATTCAAATGGCTTTTAACAGGCAGACTTGGAAGGCGCGGAAAAATTTATGGATACATGGGCAGTAAAACAATGGAACTGATTCAAACATTCCATCATCTTCTTTTTGATAAATATCTTGCATACTCTGCACCGAAAGAAACCTCAAAAGGAAGATCAATGCTGCTGCTTAGTTTGTTTGATAAACGGCTAAGAAAAACTTTCAAAAATTATTTTAAAAATCCTTTAAACTTTTTTCGTAAACTTCATTATCAATCAGTAATGATTATCCAGCCTGTTGATTTTCTTGATAACGGCAGACAAAACATGTGCGATGGATGCCCTGATATTACTGTATGGAATGGGCAGCTTGTTTGGTCCTGCAGAATGGATGAACAACTAAAGTATGGTGTAAACATAAATGCTTTTCCAAAAAATTATGAATTGAAGAGAAATTAATCTCATTCTTCTCTTAAAATAATTTATTCTATTAGATTATCTTTTTGTGTAACAATCCCGGTTTCATTTAGGAACCGGGATTGTTATTTTTATCTGAAAAATTGAAAGCAATATGAACAACATTTTATATCCTCCCCAAACAGAATATCTGAAATCGTTCAGGCAGGTAAATGATCAGTTGATTTTAGAAATGGAAGATTACGCTGTTAAGCATAACATTCCCATTTTATCATGGCAGTCTGCTGAATTTATGGAACAGCTAATCGTTTTACTTAAGCCGGAAAGTGTTCTTGAAATAGGTACGGCCATTGCCTACACAACAATACGAATAGCACGCTTCCTGAAGAAGCATGGCATAATTCACACAATTGAAAAAAGCAGTGAGAATATAAAGATTGCAGAAAAGTTTATTAAAAAATCAGGAGTAGCTGAGAAAATAAAAATCTACCCTGGTGAAGCTGATGATATTATGCCGGGACTTGAAAAAAAATATGATCTGATTTTTCTTGATGCAGATAAAAATGATTATAAAAAATTGTTTGATCATTCATTAACACTGCTGAGGAGCGGGGGAGTTATTTTTGTAGATAATCTATTGTGGCATGGATATGCGGCTGCTAAACGTGTGCCCGCAAGTTATAAGAATTCAACACGCCATATTAAGGATTTTAATACAATGTTTATGAATCATAAATCTTTAAAATCATCCATCATCCCGATTGGAGATGGAATTGGTTTGGGAATAAAAATATGAGTTTTGAATATTCGAATGCTCCGGCAAAATTGTTAAAAGAGATTGACGAATTCTCTGGCGGCAGTTTAAAGAAAAGAGTTGATCTGCAAATAATTTTTGAAGAAAGTTTGAATAGGAATAATTCCAGACTGCTGGATGAACTTGCCTTCACTTCTAAATACGTTGCAGGCTTGCTAAGAGTGCTGAAAGAAGGAAGTAAAAATTCAGAAGTTGATAATCTTGATCAGGTGAAGAAAGATTTATCATTAAATATGAATAAGACTATCACCAAGATACGTGAAATTCTAAACGATGCGGATGGAAACACAAAGCAGTATTTTGAACGAACATATTTTGAAATGTCTCAACAAAGCTTCTTCAATTTAAATGAACTTATTTCAGATCTTGAATGGACAAAAAAATATTTGAATGTTCAGAAACGAAAGATTAAAAACTAAAATTCTTCAGACGGAATAAATACAGACTCCCCGCTGTTTTTAAAAATTATTTTACCTTTTGAAATTGCAAGCAGTTGTTCTTCAATTTTATGCACATGACCGGGAAGAATTAAACATTCAAGTTTTACTTCGCTGGAATAATCAGTTTTTAGAATTTTAGCATGATGATTTTCCAGATACCTGTATACATGGCTAATCATTTCAAAATCAGAATGAATAAAAAACTTATGATAGAGCTTTTTAATTATTTTTTTTGCAGAACCTAAACACATTGCAGCAGAATTATAATATGCTTTTCCCAGAGGGCCAACGCCTAATTTTGTGCCGCCAAAATAACGAATAACTATTACGGCAATATTATTCAGCTCGTAATGATCAATAGCGTTAAGAATTCTTGCGCCGGCGGTTCCTCCGGGTTCTCCATCATCTGAAAATTTTAAATAACCATTGATTAATTTTATACCGTAACAATGATGAGTAGCATCATAAAATTTTTTTCTGGTTTCATTAAGAAGATTCAGAAATTCTTCTTCTGTTTCTACAGGATAGGAATGTGCAATAAATTCGGAGGATTTTTCCTTTAAAATAAATTCTGAGAAACCTTTTATTGATTTATATTGTTCAATATTCATTAAAAACACATCTGGTGCACATCTAAATAAATTGATTTTCAAACACTCTAATTGTAATATAAAGTTTGCAATTTTTAAACTCTGGAAAAATACCTTTGGAAAAAGAAACTATTGTAATTAAAGGTGCCCGCGAGCATAATTTAAAAAATATTGATGTTGAAATTCCCCGTGATTCATTTACAGTTATTACCGGATTATCCGGATCAGGCAAATCTTCATTAGCATTTGATACAATTTATGCCGAAGGACAAAGAAGATATATCGAATCGCTTTCTGCCTACGCACGGCAGTTTTTGGATATGCTGGAAAAACCTGATGTTGATTTGATTGAGGGATTAAGCCCGGCAATTTCAATTGAACAAAAATCTACCTCCGGAAACCCGCGTTCAACTGTTGGAACTGTTACAGAAATTTATGATTACCTTAGATTGTTATACGCAAGACTTGGAATTCCGCACTGTTATAATTGCGGCAAACCAGTTCAAAAACAATCCGCCGCACAGATAATAGATACAATCGTTTCAACATTAAGCGGAAAGAAAATTTCAATACTCGCTCCTGTTGTGCGCGGAAGAAAGGGACACTACCGTGAATTGTTTGAAGAAATTTTATCGGATGGTTTTTTACGTGTAAGGGTTGATAATGAATTCAAAGAAATTACTCCCGGATTTCAGGTTGATAGGTATAAACTTCATAATATTGAAATAGCTGTTGATAAATTAAGTGTTAACGAAAATTCAAGAACACGTTTAGCAGAATCAGTTGAAGTAGCATTAAACTACGGAAGCGGGATTGTAATTGTTAACGATGGAACATCAGATTATGTTTACAGCAGGCATCTTGCATGTATAAGCTGCGGAATAAGCTTCCGTGAACTTGCACCAAATTCATTTTCATTTAACTCGCCCTATGGTTCATGCCCTGATTGTGAGGGCCTCGGTGAAAAAAAAGAACTCGATATAAATTTAATTATTCCTGATTGGAACAAATCTATCAATGAAGAAGGTATTGCTGCACTTGGGAAACCAAGAGGTATATGGTTTTTCAATCAACTTAATGGAGTTGCAGAAAAGTACGGCTTTACATTTGATACACCGCTTAAAGATCTAACTGCGGAGCAAAAAGAAATTTTATTAAACGGCAGCAAAGAAAAAATCCCTTTTTCTTATTCTTACAGCGGTGGAAAACCTGTAACCTACATGCATAAGTTTGCAGGTTTGATTAATTATCTGAAAAATTATTACTCAACAACTTCTTCTAACAATATCCGGGAATGGGTTGAATCATACATGAACACCGTTCCATGCCCGGCATGCGGCGGTGGAAGATTGAAGAAGGAATCACTGGCTGTAAAATTCCAGGGAAAGAATATAACCGAAGTAACTTCACTTTCCATTTTAAAAGCAGAAGAATTTTTTAAGAATGTAAAATTAAAAGGAAGAGATGCAATAATTGCAAAACCAATTTTAAAAGAGATTACTGAAAGATTGAAATTCCTTCTTGATGTTGGATTGGAATACTTAACTCTTAACCGTTCGGCAAGAACATTAAGCGGCGGTGAATCACAGCGCATCAGGCTTGCTACACAAATTGGTTCTCAATTGGCTGGAGTTTTATATGTACTTGATGAGCCAAGTATCGGGCTTCATCAAAGTGATAATGTTAAACTGATTAATTCATTAAAGAATTTAAGAGATCTCGGCAATACTGTTATTGTAGTTGAACATGACCGGGAAACAATTGAAAGTTCTGATTATATGATTGATCTTGGACCGGGAGCCGGTGAGCACGGCGGTGAAGTATGTCTTGCGGGACTAACAAATAAATTAATCAGTTCAAGCAATGGTTTGAATTCATTAACGCTTTCTTATCTGAAAGATAAAAAAGAAATTATTGTTCCTGAAAAACGGCGTGAAGGCAGCGGCAAATTCATTGAACTTAAAGGCGCAAGCGGATTCAATCTCAAAAATGTAAACCTGAAAATTCCTCTTGGTACTCTTACGTTGGTAACAGGAGTAAGCGGATCAGGAAAATCATCGCTGATAAATGAAACTCTTGTTAAAATTTTAATGAACCGGATTTACAAATCAAAAACGGTTCCGCTTCCGTACAAATCAATTGAAGGATTGGAAAATATTGATAAGGTGATTGAGATTGATCAATCACCAATAGGCAGAACTCCGCGTTCAAATCCAGCTACTTATACAGGATTGTTTACTTTCATTCGTGATCTTTTTGCAACACTGCCGGAAGCTAAAATGCGCGGATACAGCACAGGCAGATTCAGCTTTAATGTTGCAGGCGGAAGATGTGAAGAATGCGGCGGCGATGGTTTAAGGAAAATTGAAATGAACTTCTTACCTGATGTTTATGTGCTTTGTGAAGTTTGTAAAGGAAAACGATATAACAGGGAAACACTTGAAGTTCTTTATAAAACAAAATCAATCTCTGATATTTTGGAAATGAGGGTTGATGAAGCACTTGAGTTTTTTGAAGACCTTCCCCGGATTAAGAGAAAACTGAAGGCAATTCATGATGTTGGTTTGGGATATATTAAACTCGGTCAGCAGGCAACAACTTTATCCGGCGGTGAAGCGCAGCGTGTTAAACTTGCAACAGAATTAAGCAAGGTAAGCACCGGCAAAACACTTTATATTCTCGATGAACCAACAACCGGACTTCATTTTGAAGATGTAAATATTCTTTTAAGAGTTCTAAATAAATTGGTTGATAAAGGGAACACTGTTGTAGTTGTTGAGCATAATCTTGATGTAATTAAAACCGCAGATTGGATTATTGATCTTGGCCCCGGCGGCGGAGAAAATGGCGGACAAATAATTGCTGAAGGTACTCCGGAACAAATTATAAAAAATAAAAAAAGTTTAACGGCAGATTTTCTTAAAAAAGAATTAAAGAAAAATTGAAGCTAAAATATTTAAAACACATCAAAAAGTTTTAGTGAAATAATTATAAGTGCTGCAACAAGAAAAATCTTTATAAAGCCTTCACCTTTTTTAACAGAAATTTTTGCAGCCCACCATCCGCCGAGAGTATTGCCGGCTGCAAGACTTAAACCGTACTTCCAATCAACATTTCCATTAATTAAAAAAATAAGAAATGAAGGAAGAGTAAAAAACAAAACAATAAAAACTTTGTGCACATTTATCCATACCAGGCTGAACCTCATCATATAACGGAAAAAAGCCATTATCATGAATCCTACACCAACCTGAAGAAATCCTCCGTAGAAACCAATCACAAACATTGCAAGTGTAATTGGCAGAGTAATTTTCTCATCAACTTTTTCATTACCCGCATTTTTTTTAGATGGAGTAAACATTGGGATGATTAACAAAATAAGAATTACTGCTAAAATTTTTTGAAACAGATCATCACTGATATTTATTGCTATAAATGTTCCGGCAATTGCTCCGGGCAATGTAAGTAATGATAGCTTTGTACTTAAAGAAAAATGAGAATGATTTTCTCTTCTGAATGAAAAAACAGCAGCAACATTTTGAGTCAGAACTGCAATACGGTTTGTTCCGTTCGCAGTTGCAGAATCAAGACCGAGAAAAATTAATAACGGAAGAGTAAGTGAAGAACCGCCGCCTGCATTCACATTTATAAATGCGGCTATAACTCCTGCAGCAAATAAAATTAATGTTGCAACTAAATCAGACAAGTTTTTATCTCTCAACCCAATGTTCAGGAAAGTATGTTTCAGGAAAAATATTTCTTGCTTCATCCAGAAGTCTGTAATAAGTGCCATTAGACGTATATCTTTCCGATATATGAAACAAATATAATTTTTTAACTCCGGCTTCACGTGCAAGTTCAGCGGCTTGTTTGCTTGTTAAATGAAAATTCCGTTTAGCCAGTTCAATATCAGTTGAATGATACTGGCTTTCACAAATCATAATATCACAATCTTTTACTAATTCAACCGCGCTGTTTTTGGATTTATCATCCATAATAAAATCAGTGAGATAACTTATACTTTCACCTTTGGATTTTATAAGCAATGATTTTCTTAATTCTCCAATTTTATAATTTGCATCATCAACCTTAATTTCGGCTTCATCATCAGTTTCCATATTCCTAACAGATTCAAGCCAATTTCCGGGAGTTAATCCTGATTGCAATAATGCTTCCTTGCTAATGTTAAGTGAATCATTTTCCTTTAACAAATATGCAGCAGATTTTATCTGGTGATTCAATAACGCAGCTTTAATTGTAAAATCATCATTCTGTAAAATTCCGTTGTTTGTTATTTCAGCGGAAGATAAATGCTTGATTGCAAAACTTTCCGAAGTTAAAAATCGTGCTGAATTGTTTTTATTACTTTCAATTTCAGTAATTATAAATTCACCATCAGATTCATCAATTAAATTCCATTTAAATCCGCGCAGCCTGTTATGTAGTATCTCAATTGTATCAGCCGGACCAAAAATAAAATTTGGTTTTTGTCTATCAAAATTTCTGCGGAAGTAATAATCAAATCCCGCAGCGTGATCAACATGAAGATGTGAGAAAAAAAGATAATCTATTGATCTAACATCACTCTGCTTTAAACCGTAAAAAATATTCTCACCACAATCAAATAAAATCCTGTACATTTTTGTTCCACAGTTCAGCCAGACAAACAATGCGTTATCTCTTCCGGGTTTACCAAGAATTTTATATTCTATACTCATTCACCAAAACAAATTGATAAAAAATGTTATTTGGAATTCAGTAAATGAAAATAGTGAGAATGTTTAAGAATTACCTAAATTAAAATTGAATTAAAAGAAATGATGAACGTTCCCATGATAAAATGAATCTTAAACTGTTTATTTGCCTCACAACTTTTTATTTTATCTCACTAAAAATATTGCGGGAAAAAATTATGAAAAGATTAATCCTCCTTTTACTTATCTCATATTCTTCAACACAAATATTCAGTCAATCTCAGGAAAAATATACGCCGCCTCCGGGAAAATATCTTAAAATAAACAACTACAATTATTGGATTGAAACTGAAGGAAATGGCGAACCAATTTTTTTCATTCCAGGCGGCCCTGGTAATAATCATGCTTATCTCCATGCATTTCATCCGTTGAACGATTCTTTCAAATTAGTTTATGCCGATTTCCTCGGCAGGGGAAAAACAGATACAGCAAAATCCAGAAGTGAATATACAATTGATCGTGATGTTGAAGATCTTGAAGCAATCAGAAAAGAATTAGGTTTGGGGAAGATAAATATTCTTGGACATTCTTACGGTTCACTTGTTGCACAGGCTTATGCAATAAAATATCCGCAGAATACAAAACGATTAATAATAGCAAATGGTTTTCACAGCGGACAAATGTGGCAGGAAAATTGTGATAACAGCAACCGCAATATTAAATCCGGATATCCTGAAGTCTGGCAGAAACTGATGGAAATTCGTTCAAATGGTGCTGTGTCTTCTGATCCCGAACACCAGGATTTATACTCAAAAGTACCATATGGGTTTTTATACTGTTACAATCCAACTCTCCGGTTCTCACTTCCTGATCATAAAACAACTATCAGCACGGATGTTTATTATCAGATGGTTGGCAGAGATGGTGATTTTATTATTGGCGGAGTGATTGCAGATTTTGATGTTCGTAAAAAACTAAAAAATCTTGAAATGCCGGTTCTTATTTTAGCCGGAAGATTTGACAGAGTTTCAACTCCTGAAATGGCAGTGCTTTATAAAAAATATTGTCCGCAAGCTGAATTTGTTATGTTTGAAAAATCAGGGCACAACCCGCAGATAGAAGAACCGGAAAAAACATTTGAAGTGATAAGAGCATTTTTGAAAAAATAAATTCATAATTAATGCAGGAGTGATATATGAGATTAGTTATTTTTCTCTTCTGTTTTTTGATGTTAATTGTTTCAGAAAATTTTTCACAGGTTTATATGATGAACAATCCGTTAGCTCATACCTTTTCAATTGTTGCAAGAGATGAATCAACCGGCGAAATGGGTGTGGCTGTTCAATCTCACTGGTTTTCAGTTGGTTCTGTTGTATCGTGGGGCGAAGCCGGAGTTGGTGTAATTGCAACTCAATCATTTGCAAATGTTTCTTTCGGACAAAGAGGATTGGAGCTTCTTAAATCAGGTTTATCACCGCAGCAAACACTTGATTCACTTTTAGCAGATGATGAAGGAAGAGATTACAGACAGGTTGCAATTCTTGATAAGATGGGGAGGGTTGCTGCATATACCGGCACGAAATGTATTAAAGATGCGGGGCATATCATTGGTGAAAACTTTTCTGTTCAGGCAAATTTGATGCTCAACGATAAAGTTTGGCCTGCAATGGCTGAGGCATTTAAAAACATAAAAGGAAAACTTGCTGAAAGAATGTTAGCTGCATTAGAAGCCGCTCAGCAAGCTGGCGGTGATATACGTGGTAAACAATCCGCTGCAATATTGATTGTAAAAGGTGAATCAACCGGTAAGATTTGG
>Ga0079224_100008099_pt1 | contig 14186 bp, 7 predicted proteins | sample Stecom2015_FD_80414 | JGI IMG/M metagenome (GOLD analysis project Ga0079224, IMG submission 80414) | Agricultural soil microbial communities from Utah to study Nitrogen management - Steer compost 2015 | ecosystem: Environmental > Terrestrial > Soil > Agricultural land | place: USA: Utah...
CAGAACACGCTCGAGATCCTGCTCTGTTTCTTCGTAGTAGCTGATAACGTCTTTGCTATGGACGATCTCATAGAGCCGATGCAAGGCTCTGTTCGCCTTTTGCATCGCCTGAGGATCACTTATTCCCCGGCTGAAGATCCACTCGGAAATCTCCACCAGATTTTCCACATTGAGAATATCCGAGACCCGATACCAGAGCTGGTTCGGCTGTACGTTTTCGAGTTGCTGCTGGCTCAAAAACTGAAAATCGTATCGGGAGCCAGTTTCGACGTCCGGCTCGCCTAAGAGATTGAGATAGAGATACCGTTGGGGAAAGGCGTCATCGCTAGACCACCATTTACCTGGCATTTTCCAGGCGTAAGAGCCTCTTAATCCTATGTTTAGTGCCGTAATCCGTTGCTGCCCATCTAAGACCGCAACAAGTTCCTTTTCAGGAAGCTCCTTCAGTAACTCACAGTGGTACTGGTCGCGCTCATGGTAATGTCGCACGAAATCGTAAAATTGATACTCCGCCCGCTTTTCCGGCTGAATTTTCCAGAACAGAAAAGTACCGAACGGATATCCTTGCATTAAGCTGTCGAACAGGTTGCAGATGCGATCCGCCCCCCAAACAAACTCTCTCTGAATCGCCGGCAAGATGTAATCGCGATTCTGAACTCTTGCCAGCAGTGATTTGATGGTTCCACCAGGCTTATACATCGTACCCCCTTACCGAATCTCTACACGCTGGTCATTTGCAATCGCCTGTTCCAGCTCCGTACGAAGCCTGTCCAGAAAGGCTTCGATGTCTTCCTGGCTTTCCAGATAGGTTTTCTGGGCAAGCTCATAAGGCTTGAGGATGCGGATCTTCTTCACATAGGGGGCAGGAGCTTGCGGCTCCTTTGCCGGTGGTGCGCTAGTACCAACCCCCGGGCTAGCCGGGGGGTAGGTCGTTGGGGCAGCCGCAGGCGCTTCAGGCTGCCGCTTCGGGGCTTGCGCCAGCTCACGATGCAGCTCATCGATGGCGGTATCTGCGAGATCCCGGGCCTCATCCTGCATTTGGGCGATGTGTGCAAGGCTGTGCTGACCTGAGATCTTCTTGCGCAGAGCCTGTAACGGCAAAAGGCTTCGATTGCCCTGCTCAGGGATCGCCTGTACGGCCTTCAGCTCCTGTTCAACCTTTTCGATCTGTTTCTGCACCCAGGCATCGGCGCGTTGACGGGCCTCATTCAGATACCGTTCGTTGATCTGGCTGACAGACTGAATGAGGTTGTCCACTTCTCGCAGCAAACCATAAGGAGCCTTTGCCCCCCTAATCTCTTCCATACGTTTAAGTGCGGCGAAAGCCTGGGGATCCTTGTCCAGCTTCTGGCGGTTGTACTGGAAGTCCCGCAGCGCCTGAGTCAATCGGTCCCAGGTCGGCTTCTGAGCGGTATAGAAGTTTTTGAGATCGCTATAGCTGTCAGACAAATCCAGCATGTCATTGCGCGCATCCAGAAAATGCTGAATGGCGTCATAACTGTCCGGCGTTGCTAGCTGTTTGCGAATGGTAGCCAGGCCTGCATCGATGTCCTCCAACCCCGGATACTGACCATTCTGTGCCAGCAAACGCCAGCTAACGAATTCCTTTTCCCACTCGCCGAAGGATTCTTTGAGGAAGCCGTAAATGCCGTCCTCCCCTTCAGGTGCAATGTGCTGAAATACGTCCTTGGCGAGCTGCCGGGCCTTTTGTAGTTCACCCGAGTTCACGGTCTGCCGTTTCTGCACTTCAATGTTTCGCCAGCGATTCGGCGTGGAGATAGCAGACCATACCTGGTTCGGCGCCAACGTATTAGCTTCATAGACAAGACTGACTTCGCCTTTCATCAGCAGCCGTACGATCAGCAGAACCGTTTCCCACTCAGGCCAGCCATAAGGGCGACGACCGAAATGACCTTCCACAAGATCGTGTAGAACAATGCGGCGAGACTGACTGGCCAGCAGCTCGATTTGCTGACTGACTGCCTTCAGTGCCCGGGGGTTGGCTTCTCCGGTACTTTCCAGATCCAGCCCTATAGTGGGAGGTGCGGAAAGCAGCGACTGGATTTCCTTCTGCGGGTCCGCGCTACGGTGTTGCAGGTAATTAAGCTTGCTAAAGGTATTGCGAACGAAGTAGTCCAGCGCCTCTTCCACCAGTTGCAGAGCACCGGCAGCTTTTGGCTCCAGCTTCTGTCCCACCACGTAGACCTCGGCATCCCTCACCAGGCGCTCGACCAACGCCCGTAACCGCTCCCGGCGCTGTCGGTTCTCATCCATACGATTACGCAGGATGGTTTGGGTTGCGTGTGGCAGGGTGCCATCATTCTTCAGGGTGACGAACTTGTCCGTCTTCAAATATAACCGCAGTTCACGATTAAGATCCGCATCGTCCGGCAAGCGGAGCAGTACCATGCCCTCTCCCTGGCTGCTATCCAGAATACAACGCTGCTCGCTCCAGGTGTCCCTGTCATCCGCAAGGGGGGTCACGGCGGAAACAATCAGGTCGCCATCAGCACGGGTTCCGTGGGGGTGCTGGTCACAGAGTTGGGTAAGCCCAAAATCTTTTTTGGTATCAGGAAAACGGAACTTCCGCTGTCCACGCAGTGCCTCGTCGAAAATCAGCCGGCCAAGTTCACGGGCTTCGTCCGCGCTGGTAAGGCGGACGTCCTTGATTTGGCGACTGATGTCACGCTCTTCATTAGTCAGGAAGAAGTAGTCGTCACCGTTACGGCTAATCAGGGTTTGCCCTTCGAGGCGTTGCAAGCTGGCCTCGATCTGATTGCGCAGAGCTTGGCGGTCGGCATCGATTTCATCAATAAACAGAGTAATCAGGTTATCGACATTGCCCTTGATCTCTTCCACGTACCGGATCAGGAATAGGGTCTTCAGAACCTCAACATCAAAGGGTTCAAGGCTACGATTATGACCTGCATTATCGATGGTCGATTTGACGACCCCTTCTAGAAAGCTTTCGATAGAAGGATAAAAGCGCCAAAGAGGTATGAGAATTCCGATTTCCCGATCACCGACCGCCTGCGCTGCTTTCTGGAATGCGTCGAGTAGCGAACGCTCGCCTCGCGCTAGGTGCAGCCCCGTGGCTCCAGCTTTCCGGATACTCTCAAAGATTCGCTGCACCAGTTGAAACTGATAGGGGCAGAATGGATAGACCGCAGCGAAGTTATCTTCGTCTGTAAAGGCGTTGAAGGTTCGCCCCGTATTGGTGAAGCTCAGCTGGTGGCGCAGGATGTCTGCTTTTTCCCTGTAGATCCCACGCAACTCATCGGAAGCGGCTGGTGCTTTCGCCAAAAGGCGGCGCTGTATTACTTCATCGACGTTGCCACTAGACAGCGATAGACGGGTTTTGAACCGGCCCTGAATCTTGGAGAAGTCGTTGGCTTTGGAGGCACGTACCTCTCCAATGACGGCATCAATGTCTTCCTGAGACGTCACAATCACCCAGGCTCGGCCACCACAAACGGTGCCGAGATTTTCGGTAATCGTCTGCAGGTTCAGCATGAGATGGGTGTCTTGCCCGATGAACTGGCCGATCTCGTCGACCAGAAACACTAACCGGTGCTGGTCACCCTGACTGTCCAGGTATTCTTTTACCCACTGGGCAAAGTTTTCCACTGTGAGGCTAAAGTCACGCTCAAAGCGCTCAATCCAGGCATCCGGGTCTTTCACTTCACTGCCCAGCACCTGCACAAGAGCGCGGGTCAGTGCATCAGTTTCAAAGTGGTAATCGATTCTTCCCTCTTCCCAGGGTTGTCCCGACTCCTCCTGAAAGGCCGCTCTGAACTCGTCATAAAGTCCACGTTTGGACAGATAGCGCTCCAGATGCGCGATGTGGGGATGGTCACCACAAAAGCCGAGCTTTTCGTTAAACATCCGGAGAAAGACTCGCAGGATGGCGTCACGACCATCACTGCTGTCCGCCTTGCTGTCGATGTTGAACAAAAGAACGTCCGTTCTCGTACTGATCGCACGTCTGATATCGGCGGCAAGCATGGCGTCTTCAATCTTCTCGTTGAAGAAGTCGATGGCCTGCTTGGTTTGGCCATCCCTTGTGACGCTCCGGTTTTCCAGCAAATAGGAGAGAATTTTGATGAAGTGAGATTTACCAGATCCGAAGAAACCAGACACCCAAATGCCGATTTTGCCTGCTGCTTCCTGGGGGTTGTCGACCGCAGCCAGATAGCCGTCGAAAAAGGTGCGCAGGTGTCGGTCCAGTTCACGGGTAATGACGTACTCATCAAGCTCCTGCCAGACAGAGGCGGCGTCGTCCTGGTCCGCCTTAATGACGCCATTAATGGAACGGTTAATGGAGCGGGTAAAAAGGTTTTGAATCTGCATGAACATCACTTCCTGATTATTCTCAGCTCACCAGGCGAAAGGCCCGGTAGTAGGGCTTTTCGCCCAACACCCCAAAGAGCTGGAGGGATTGGCCGTCGTACCGGCCAGGATAAAAAACAACGACCGGTGTCTGACCGATCAGAGGCTGCAGGTTATTCAATAGGTTGTGGGTACGGACCAGCGGGTAGGCGCTGCCAACGCCAGTGATGAATATAACCTGATGGTCTTCAGGTGATACTCGCTTAACCAGCTCGGCAGCCACGCGACCAGAATCCAGTGGTGCCCGAAGTACATCGAAAAGCCGTTCATCACCTTTCTTCTGCTGCATTTCGACAGCCTTGTCGAAGCGCCCCCGGTCCTTGAGCATCTCAACCAGTAGTTCAAAAAGATTAACGACGGCAACTTTCACATCCGGCCGCCGCTTCGGAATCGCGGTTTCCAAAAATCGGACATGCTCCCGTACGCGCAGCTCTTCGGATGGTGGATAGTCAAAAGCATAAAAAGGCACTTCATTGCCAAGGCCACGGCCGCACAGAAAATCGTCGGCGGTCACGCGCTCCAGAATGGCATTCAGACGCTCATCCAATGAACTCATACGGACACCTGTATACAGTCGAGCACGTACTGCTCCTGATGATTACGCAAATAGTCCAATACCGCTGGCTCCAGCTGGATCTTTCTCAGCCTCATACTGCGGGTATCAACAATGAAACCGGCCTCCGCCAGCATGCGAAAAGCATTCTGTTTCAGCTTGCCTTGGGTACTTTCCGTGAACGCGGGCATTTGTGGGTACGCTCGCTGTACGTCCTCGATGTACTGATCCCACAGCCTCGGCTCCAACGTCACTGAAAAGCGCCGGAACTCGTCCCGCAGCGTGGTCCGCAAGAAGTTCCCGAACAGCGGCGAGAACTTTAAGGTCGCCGCCAGAACCGCTTGAGAAGCAACAGGCATGCTGCCGTCCCTTACCAACTCCCAGAGCTCAGGTGTCATTGTTTGAAGCCGGGCACGTGCCAGACTGGCATAGGTCATTGCCGTATTGCCCGTGCGCTTACGCAGGATGTTCTCCTGCCGAATCAACCGGTCCCATTCCTCAGAAGAAACATCACTAAGCAAAAGATCGGCAACAATACGACTCTCCGGAACAATCAGAGAGGTTTTGGTAAAGTTCGCTTTGTAGGGTTGATCACTACGCATGCATTTGACTCATTGCATCGGATACAGCAAGGGGGGCGATATCATAGCTCTTTCAGAGGCAGGATTTCCCCTTTGCCAGAACCTCACCACTGGATTCCACAGGTAATTTTTCGATTGTTTGCATTAGCTGCAATGGCACAACGGAAGGGAAAAACATTCCTGAGTTCCAACACCTACAGGGCTGCTATCCAGATCCCTGCCCATACACAGCGTTCATTAACAGTCTAGATCAACCTGACTGTTTCGCTATGGAGTATCAATTCTGACGCCTGTTCTGGGCAGCACCGAAAAGAGCAACGAAAATTTTTCCCCGGCTACTTAAACTCGACGTACTATCGTTTGTCCGGCCGCGTAAAAATACTCCCGCACATGCTTGAAGATAAACGGCAGCACAGTCGTTCCCTTATGCCGAATATGGAAAACCGCCAAGGAGTCGGACAACCAATCGGGCAAGCCCTTTCCATCCCAGTCCACATGATATAAATGACAGAAGGTGGCCTGTTTTCTGGTCGGGCCACCCTTCGAACCCGCGTAATAAATCTTTCTTTCATGGTTGAGCCAGATTCCTGTGACCGCATTGAGTACACCCGGATCTTCGGCAGCGAAAGAGGCTTTCAGGCGATAGCCCTGTGCAGCCAGGTAGTCATGAAAATGCTTTTCCACAGTCTTTCTGTAGCCAATAGCTGTAATCTCACTCGCCGAAACAAGATCATCAATTGCACCGTCAACCATCAACCTCAGCTCAGAAATGAGCTCGCTCTCCGGGTTGTTTTCTATATATGCCCTGATTACGGTCACGGGCACAGATGACTCCCTGGAGGCTTCTATTTCCTTGACCCACTCATGAAGCTGCTCATGCTCAGGAAGACTGACAGCCCCGGTTTCCGAAAAGATCATGATTTCAGCAGTCTGAGCCATCCAGACAAAAGGAGATCGCTCATAACCCTGAAAAAGACTTTTGTGCTGATCCCGTGTCAGGGACAACTGGATATCATTGACCCAGGACTGATCTGCAATGAAAAACCGACACTGGCCATTTCGGACCTCACAGCACGCGAGTGGCCATGATGCATTAGGAGCCAGTCCCTCATCTGCTGGCCTCATTGGAACGGCAAACGTCGCGCCGTCGGGTAACTCCGGATAATCCATCAAAAAGCGCTGAAGCTTAACTTCCAGTTTGATGAGCAGCTCTTTGAGGAGCACCTCCACTACGTGGGATGCCCCGTCACTTTGCAGCCTCTCGGGGTAACAGGATTGAATGATGGCGCCAGGATGTGCCTTGCGTATCAGCTTATAGGGGTCCTCAGCGTCATTCGTATAGCTGTCTTTATCGTCAACCAGCAGAATGTTCAAACCTGTCGCATCGATCTCCTCGCTGCTAATACCCACAACCTTGTGGCGTTCCAGCGCCGCAATCAAGCGCAAGCCTGCTTCAGGATCACTGCTCTTGTTGACCACCTGAACAGGATGTTCTTGCAGCACCTCATACAATTTTTTGTAGTGCTTCCCGACTTCACTATCACTGATTCTGCGGTACTGATCCGGCTCTATACGTTCCAGCTGGATATCAATCAGCTCTCCATATGCGGCCTTCATGTCATCAAAAAACAGTGAAAGAACTCCGAGCCTGGAGTCGTAATAACTTTCAGTGCTCAGCTTCTGGATGTTGTAGGCATTAACACGTCTGCGCTGTTTTGAGGAGGGCGCACGTTTGACGTAGTCCCCTCCAAAGGACTTACTGACCTGTTGTCTTACCAGATCCAGGCTATAACGGGGCATTTTCGCTATTTTGGCTGGCACTCTGCCGTCTGTGCGGAAGTACTCCAACGGTGTAAAGGTCTTCACGCCTATCTCAAGCATGTGCCTTTGAAGTTGCTGGCACCAGGTTATATCGACACCTACAGTCGTCAGCTCAAAGCCCTCCACCGATTTCAGGGGGCGCGACTTCACCAGATAGTAAAGCCCTTCCGCTTCAAAACGAGTTAGATTTCCACCGGGCCGTTTTATGGTGTTCGGCAATGCGCGGACAAGCAGAATGGTAATCGCCCATGCTGGAACCTCATAAGCCGAATGCGTCCTGACTGACAGATCCCGGTCCTGTAGCTCGAAGTCAGCGTCCTTCTCTAACAGGATCAGATACCGATTCTCCTTCCCGTGCTTGACCATGGAAAGCACTCGTCCGGCTGCATAGATGTCACGGGCCAAGGTCGAGAATCGCTCATTACGTACAGCGACGTCTTTTTGGGCCAGGGATTCATATGAGACAGAAACAACCTGAAAGCGCTCATCAAAGGCTTCAAGATTTACATCCTGCTTTTCGATTAATGAAGTTAGTGTCGCTTTCATTCCAGTGTTCCCATCCATGTAATGAGTCTTTCGATATTCTTGTTAATCGTGCTGCCTGTAGAGCTGTCCACTAGGCCCGGAACCTCGATCACGGTTGCCTGATGCGAAGGAGCCTCTACAAAATTGTTATCCAGAAAGCGGCAGCCCTGGCTTTGATCGCCTAAGAGATTGATATAGGCAAAGTGCCTGATACCTGATTTACTCTCTATTTCCGACGCCTTTGATTTGTGATTATCTACCCCGCCACTGAACCGCCAGTGCTTTGCATCAACGCAGACTTGGCCAGTTCCAGTCGCGCCGTCCAGAATAAAGTCGAATCGCTCGTAGAGATCTGCGGGCATGGCCTGTAGGCCAAGGCCTTTCTCTTTCAGCAGTGCATGTATGCCCTCTTCGCCCAATGCTCCTTTATAAATGTTCGTGAACGCTGCTGGCGTCATCACAAAGTGACCCAGCTGCCACTCTGTGGCATATCCTTTGGATTCGAAATACTCGCGGATCACCGGATTACGCATGAGGATAGGCAAACGACTTTCCGCTTCACTGACCCAACTGCCATTCAAGGCATTTTCGAAGAACTCACACTCAAGCCAATGCTCGTCTGAATCCGCCATGTCATCTCTTGCGTTAGCAGACCGCTTATAGCGATAACGAGCTGGCTCGGGTGATTCCAGATAGACACGTGAACAATCTCTGGGAGAATCCTCAAGCGTTGGATATCGAAGCAGCTGTTGTCGAAGCAGTTCCCAATCATCGATGGATCTTTGCGGCTGATCTCCGTTCAAACCCTGCAGCAGTTCACGAATGAGACCGAGCGTATCACCGTGGTTGCGCCGGGCCAGATTCATTCGCCTCAGCGCTTTCTTGTTATCAGGTACCGTCTGCCTAGTGCGGGCTGATGCCTGCTGTACCAGCTCATAGTATTCGTGAGACAACAGATCACGAGGTCTGTGGTCATCTGCGAGAATCGGTACAAGATCCGCATCTATTAGGAGCCGGATCTCCGGTCTTTTGAAGGCTGTACGCGCCATTCGCCCAACGGCCTGCTCAATGACCTTCCGGACAGCCCAGGGGTAATCACCTGTTTTATGGTAACGCTGCAAATTACTCTCAGCGCGAGAGCTGCGCAGGGCGCTATTCACCCAGCTATATGCGTCATTTGGAGAGATCCAGCCAGCTTCCTGAAGACACATAATCTGGTGAAACAGGAGCAGCCGCGACCTGTATGGGTTCTCTGTGTCACTGAATAGCTGATGCGTGGGACGCTCCAGATAAAGAGTGTCGATGTCCGTTCTTATATCTGTTGTGGGAGGCCCTTCCCCAACCCATCGAAGGGAGTGCCGATCCTCTTCGGTGTCGACCGGATAGTCAGGATTTTTCCCTTCCCCCATGGAACTGAATGCAGATAAGACAATGACTTTGTCGGTAGTGGACGATAAATGTTTCTGAACTTTCTCAAAGAATCCATCATGCATAGCCTGAGCATCTAGCCCAGAAAAGACCTGCACAGAAGCACCTGACTGCTCGGCACAGTGACTGGCAAAGCGCTCCAAGAACTCGACGAACCTGGGAAACTTTGCCTGACTTATCGTCCGATTATGCAGGGCTACCATGTAGCGTCCATGCGGCGACTGAGCAAACTGCCGAATGGCTTGTAATAGTTTGGACACCCACCCGATAACGTGATCCTGGTCGACGTCCTGCGATAGCCAGGCACTTAACACGGCGGCAGGTTTCCGTGTAGGCACTCCTTCTACGACTGCAATTGCATCACTAACGACGGATACTTGCGCATTCAAGGCATCTACCTGAATGGCAATACCTGCTGCCTCATAGTTGCGGCGCCGTGAATAATAGTCATACACAGCCTGTCTCTGGCGAGAGCTAAGCTCGATGTATTTCTCACCCAATCGCCTTTTCAGGTATTCCTGATCAAAGTTTTTAATAACGGTCGGTGAGGTCGCAGTTGCACTGATACCGATAATTTTGGCGCCTGACTCGACCATACGGGCCAGAAGCCCAGTAGGAGATATTGGTAAGCTGGTGTACATGCAATTCACGGTGTCTGAGGTGCCGTCGTTCAGTCCGACATCTACACATTTGAACCCGTTATCGTGGTAACTCCGCAACGCCATCCGGCGCTGCTGATGACCGAACCGGCTTTGTTCGCTGTATCTCAGTTGGGCATCAAAAGCTGCAAATATATCTTCGCTGAACTCATCCAGGTTGAAGTGCGTCAGCAGTGACATGACGGCTTCCTGGATCGATCCATCCACCGACTTCGATGTTTTCTGAAAGTCAGTGGCAGCAATGTTCTTCAGATACTGCCAGACGGCACTTCGCATCACGCCAATGAAGCGCCTAAACAACCGGTCCGCCTCATTCACGAAGCGGCTCAGCCGCTGGTTGGCCGCCAGTCTGGAAATTAGCTCCTCTGACCGAACACTTTCAATGATGTCCTTCTGTCGATCACTGTCTGTTGTCAGCTTCAGCGTGTAGTTTGTGCTGTGAACGTGTGTTGTGGTCCGGTCGGAGAAAAGCCGTACCGGCTCATCAGCGAGGGTCTCGCCATCGGTATCAAACGCGAACTGCATGCCCCACCGAGTCGAAAACTCGCCGAGTCTTTGCTTTAAAGGTTCAAACAGACATTCAATCTTTTCGTATTTCTGCGACTTTTCCAGCTTATGTTGCTGAAGGTTGGCATGAAGCGTTCGCATCACCCGGATAAGATCCTTGGCCTTCTGCTCCACCATCACCTGTAAAATAACTTCATTCTGCTTGTCGACCTCGTCAATGATCAGCAGCGCATTCTGAATGTCACGGATGGGCTTCACCCGATAACGGCTTGTCTGATAGCCGGCAAGAAACTTGTGGGTGGTCATGAAGACAACATGGGCTTCGCCGCGTCGCACTCTGTCTCCGGGGAGTAAAAGATCCAGATCGCGCCAGAGCTCCTCGCTTTGGGCCACTGGATTATTACTTCTTTGGCGGGCCTGAATCCGATCAACCAGGAGGCGATAAACCTGTGCAGCTTTGTCCTTAATTTGCGCCTGAAACTCCACACCGAGAGAAGGATGCTGACTCAGAAAGCTCCTCTGACGATTAAGATTCTTCCAATCCCGACCAATGGAGGCTTCGGCTTCCAGACCAAAAGCCTGCAGTATCCTATCGACCGTGCCGACCTCCATTTCAAGAAGCTGGCGATCCTGACTGGGCAGATACAACACCCGCTCACGCAGCACTTTGGCCTGCTCTTGGGTGAAGCGGGGCCGCCCGTTCACACACTGCGTTTCAATTCGCTCCAGCAGAGCCTCGAACGTATTACGGACGTTATCAACAGAGTTAGTGATGTAATAGATCGGACGCGGCTTTGCTTCTTCCTCTAGCTCCAACTCCCGCGCCACCGCATTAACCATTTCTTCCAGAATGAAGCTGATCGCGGTATGGGTCTTACCGGCTCCGGTCTGAGACGTAAAAGGAAAGAAACATCCCTCCTTCCTTTGGGAGTCCAGGAACGGATAAACAGCCTGTTGGAGAACCTCATCCAGAGGTGTCATTTCAGGCTTCAAAGAGAATGAAAATGTAGAGAATGCTGCTGCCATGACCTTTGCCCACTTAATCCATTACGGTAAGCATCGCACCAACCTCTTTGACATTCGATACTGAATAAACGAACAATATGTTCATTAATTGGACGGGTATATGTGATGGAGAGTGGTACACAGGCTCATACTCCGCGCTGGGAGGACAGAGCAAAGTTTCAGCTGATCGAAGTTGTGGCTTTCTGGGAGGGACGTTTAACCACACGCCACCTGATGGATGCATTTGGACTCAGCAGCCGAACAACGGCCTCACAACTCGTGAAACGTTACAGGGAATTGGCACCCGGCAATCTGGAGTATTGCCACCAAACGAAGGGCTACTGGCCCACGGATGGCTTCACCAGAATTTTTAGCCGCGGAGATGTTGGAGAATACTTGTCTCTGCTTAGCCAGCATGCCGGACTGAACCCGGATTTCAGCAGCATCAGCAACCATTTTTCGGCACCCACAGAGCAGATCTCCGCACCGCACCGGGCAGTACGTCCCGAGGTCGTCCGTAAAGTGGTTGAAGCGACTCAGAACAAGCAAAGACTTGAGGTTATTTATCGCTCTCAGACATCCCCCCTGGGAGAGGAGCGGATCATCTCACCACATACCCTGGTATTTGCCGACTCTCGCTGGCATGTACGTGCATGGTGTGAAAAGCACCGTGACTTCCGTGATTTTGTGCTGACGAGATTCGTGGATGAGCCTCAGCTTGAGGGACCGAGGCTCCCGGATGGAGATCCTGCTTTAGACAATCTGTGGCAGGAAAGAATTGAGGTTATCTTCACCCCCAACCCAGCACTCCCGGAGGCCCAGCGGTTGCTTATTGCGGGTGATTACGCCATGTCAGATAACCTGCAACTCCGGATTAACTGCCGTAAGGCCCTGGTGACATACCTGCTACTCTCGATGAACGTGCATCTTGATGAGTCACGCTTTGAGCCGCCGGCTCATCCTTTGGTTGTGCTGAATAAGGATGAGGTGGAGTCGGTTTCTTTTGGGGCGCAGTAGGGAGCAATGGGTTAATGTTCAGCCATCAAGCCAGCTAATTCTCAAAAGATCGTTTTTCAGCGAGAGCTAAGCCGTCTAGCACCCCTGCCATCCCTACCGCTTTCTGCCAGGTTTCCCCAATCTTCTCAGCTAGGGAAGAAATCACCTCACTTCGACTCTCAGACTCAATCAGTGCCTCTGCCTCGCCACTAAAATAAGTCAAATCAAGCTGCGCAGTGCTGGAAGGCAAAATCATTTTGGCTGTGGCCAGTGATGTTTTACTCGTGTAGAAGCCTTCCCTCACATCCAAACCACATAGAGCCTTGGCAAGCTTTTCATACTCGGGAATGGTTTCCACAGGTAGCGGTTTGGTCGGCTCATCTGGGTGTCGACAAATAAACTTCCACGTCAGATTACGTGAGTGCCCCGGCAGTAACTCGAGCCTTAAAATCAACGCCAATCCATACCAACGTAGTCCAGTGTCGTAGTCCAAACCTGGCCTTGGCGGCTTCTTTAGCGCCTCGTAGTACTTCTTGATAGAAGCACGATCCGGCTTACCCTTTTCAGACTTCCAGGGCTTCAATCCATCCGACTCGAGAGTCGCCGCCAGCTCCTCCCAAAAGCTCTGCTGGATTAGGACTCTGGCCTCACCTAGAGCTTCCTGAAGTACAACGGCTGCCGCATATCTTTCTTTGCTCATTAAAATATTGGCCACTTCTTGTCGATCCTCAATCTTCATTGTGAAGCCGGAAACCCTGCTAACGATCTCACCGTACTGCCTCAACAGCTCCGCCAATCTTGAAACGTGCTCAGCTTCTTTCAAGCATTGCTCAAGCCAATTCGAAATGCTGGGCGCTCCCACGGCATAGCTTGCACATACAAGACCGACTCCAAACTTAGCGACACTTTCCTGTCCTGCTGCCGGTTCTCGCCCCTCTGGTGTCAGAAACACCAACGCAGCCTTACGCCCGTATGAACTCAGTTCTTTGGCGTAATCAGCCAGCTGCTCGACACCTTCTTCAGCATGAACCTTATTCTCAATGCCAATAATTTGTGTCGGCCCGCTCAGCAAGATGTCTATTCGTCGTCCATCGCGAAACGTAACTTCTGTCTTTACCTGCCACTTTTCCAACTCGTACGAATCGAAGTCGATGGCAATCTCTTTAAGAAACAGTTTGAGGAATAACGCTCCCTGACCATGTTTTCCGGCGGGGTCTAACAGGCTGGCGATGAAGCTGGAATGCCGGGTTTCATCCTTGTAGCGACATACAGCGGTAAAGAAGTTGAAGTCCTCAGCTCCTTTCCTACGACGATTTTGCTGCGCCTGATGAATACTCTCAACTTCCGCCAACAGGCTACTCAATCTTTCGCTATTCATTGCTTTCCTTAAGACGAGCAAGGAGCTTGGTAGCAAGCTCATCACCAGCTTTATTTAACACATTTACAAGAGAGTGATTTTTCATTTCACCATGCATTATTTCATTATGATCGTAGACCAATAACTCAACCCCTGCGCCCAACAATTCACTTAATCCCATCAGAGCCTTACCGCGCCTCCCAGTCTCAAAAGAAAAAGGCAGTGTGACTACGGCGAGTACCTTGACTCCCATTTCAAGCGCCAGTCTAGCGATGACCGGAGCCGCACCTGTACCCGTGCCGCCGCCCAGACCCGCCACCAGGATGAGGGTTTCGGCGCCAGTTAGCAGTGCTCTCAACTCATCA
>Ga0079224_100008100_pt1 | contig 14186 bp, 12 predicted proteins | sample Stecom2015_FD_80414 | JGI IMG/M metagenome (GOLD analysis project Ga0079224, IMG submission 80414) | Agricultural soil microbial communities from Utah to study Nitrogen management - Steer compost 2015 | ecosystem: Environmental > Terrestrial > Soil > Agricultural land | place: USA: Utah...
CTAATTTGAAAATATTAAAAAGGAGATAATACACATGATTGATGAAAAAATAAAAAGTAGCACATTTACTAAAAGACTTGCTGCGGTAAAAGATGCCCACGAAGCCTTGTTGACAAGGAAAAATGAGCCTGTGCTCCCAGGAAATGGTATTTACGAGCGTTACCACTATCCGGTGCTGACGGCTGAACATACACCTATTTATTGGCGGTATGACATGCATGAAGAAACGAACCCATTCTTTATGGAGCGCTTTGGCATCAACGGAACATTCAATGCCGGAGCGATAAAATGGGAGGGGAAATACATATTGGTCGTGCGTGTGGAAGGCAATGACAGGAAATCATTCTTTGCATTGGCAGAAAGTCCCAACGGTATTGACAATTTTCGTTTCCTCGATTATCCGATTGTGATTCCTGAAACGGAAAATCCGGATACCAACGTGTATGATATGCGTCTGACCAAACATGAAGATGGTTGGGTTTATGGTATCTTTTGTACCGAGCGCAAAGACCCAAATGCTGCACCGGGCGATTTATCGTCGGCCGTAGCGGCAGCCGGAATTGTCCGCACGAAAGACCTGAAAACTTGGGAGCGGTTGCCGGATTTGCAATCGACAAGTCAACAGCGTAATGTGGTTTTGCACCCGGAGTTTGTTAATGGCAAATATGCCTTGTACACACGTCCGCAAGATGGTTTTATCGATGCCGGAAGTGGAGGTGGAATCGGTTGGGGATTAGTGGACAGTATGGAAAATGCTGTTGTCGGAGAGGAGAAAATTATCAACCATCGTTATTATCACACGATCAAAGAATTGAAAAACGGACAGGGACCGGCACCGATCAAGACGGAGCGTGGATGGCTTCATCTGGCACATGGTGTGCGTACCTGTGCAGCAGGTTTGCGGTATGTCTTGTATGTATTCGTAACCGATCTGGAACAGCCCGATCGTCTGATTGCTGAGCCGGCAGGGCACTTCATGGCTCCGTTGGGAGAAGAAAGAGTGGGCGATGTGTCGAATGTGCTGTTTACAAACGGCTGGATTCAGGATGATGACGGAACGGTGTACATTTACTATGCTTCCAGCGATACACGGATGCACGTGGCGGTGTCTTCGGTCGATCGGTTATTGGACTATTGCGTTAACACGGCCGAAGATGGTCTTCGCTCTGCGACTTCCGTAGAAGTGTTGCATAATATCATTTCAAAGAATTTAAATCAGTAATTTAGGCGGCAGAAAAAAAACATGATGGGATCGAAATCTGATAAAGTCACGTTACGTGAAAAAATAGGATATGGGCTGGGCGATGCCTCTTCCTCCATGTTCTGGAAACTATTCGGGATGTATCTGATGTTTTTCTACACAGACATCTTTGGTATGGAAGCGAAAGTGGTGGGAACGATGTTTCTCATTACACGGGTCTGGGATTCGTTTTTTGATCCCATCGTAGGGATATTTGCGGATCGGACAAACTCGAAATGGGGTAAGTTTCGACCATATATCCTGTATGTAGCGATTCCTTTTGCGATAATTGGAGCGTTTACTTTTTATACGCCCGATTTTAACGATGCCGGTAAGATTGTGTATGCCTACATCACCTATTCGCTGATGATGATGGTGTATTCGGCCATCAATGTGCCTTATGCTTCCTTACTTGGCGTGATGAGCGCATCGCCCAAGGTAAGGAATGTACTGGCGACTTTCCGCATGACTTTTGCCTATATCGGGAGCTTCGTCACGTTATTGCTCTTCAATCCGTTGGTGAATTTCTTTAGTGGACAGAGTCAGAGCGGAACGGACGTGCAGCATGGATGGTTTATGGCGGCATCGGTTATTGCGGTCTTTTCCTGTGTGTTGTTTTTATTGTGTTTTGCCTGGACGAAAGAACGTGTTCAGTCGCCTGAAAAGCATGCTTCCTCCTTGAAGCAGGATATTCAGGATCTGTTGAAAAACAGGCCTTGGTGGATTCTTTTGGGAGCGGGTGTTGCGGCTTTGGTATTCAATTCCATTCGGGACGGGGCGGCGTTGTACTATTTTAAATATTATGTGCGCGAAGATCAGTTTGATAATATTGTATTGCTCAATATCCCTTTTGTGTTGAGTGGCCTGTATCTGGCATTGGGACAGGCAGCAAATATTCTCGGCGTAGTGTTGGCTGCACCGCTGAGCAATAAAATCGGTAAGAAAAACACCTATATGGGCGCTATGCTGTTGGCCACGGTGGGCAGTATCCTGTTTTACTGGCTCGGCAGCAGCGATTTGTTTATGATTTTCACGCTGCAAGTCGCTATCAGCGTATGTGCCGGAGCAGTATTTCCGTTGCTGTGGTCGATGTATGCCGATTGTGCCGACTATTCCGAACTGCGAACCGGCAACAGGGCTACGGGTTTGATTTTCAGCTCGTCGTCGATGAGTCAGAAATTGGGCTGGGCTTTTGGAACGGCAGTAACCGGTTGGTTGTTGGGATACTATGGTTTTCAGGCCAATCAGGAACAAAGTGTCGAAACACTGAGCGGAATTCGGATGTTTTTGAGCTTCTTCCCTGCAATAGGGACAACACTATCCGTTATTTTGATTGCTTTCTACCCGTTGAGTGAGAAAAAAATGATGGCGATTGCATCGGAATTAGAAATAAAAAGAGCGTAAAATAGTTGACAGAAATATGGAGAAGTTTAGAGAGGAACTGGAGAATAATATCCTTCGTTTTTGGATGGAACGGATGCAAGATGAGGAAAATGGAGGGTTTTATGGGGCGATAGATGGTCATAATGTCTTGATAAAGAAAGCCAACAAAGGCGTTGTCATGAACTCCCGTATATTGTGGACATTTTCTGCGGCTTACCGTGTTTTAAAAGACGAGGCTTACCTCGAAATAGCAACGAGGGCATATACCTATATCAAGGAATATTTTATTGACCCGGTATATGGCGGTGTGTTCTGGGAACTGGACTATGAGGGGAAACCCGTGAACCGCAAAAAGCAGACCTATGCGCAGGGATTTGCGCTGTACGGATTCTCGGAATATTATCGGGCGACCGGCTTAGCGGAAGCGTTGGACTTGTCGATTGCGTTTTTTGAATGTATCGAAAAGACGAGGGACACGAAACACGGTGGTTATTGGGAAGCCTTTGCCGAAGATTGGACGGCAATTGGCGACATGCGGCTGAGCGAAAAGGACGAAAACGAAGCCAAAACCATGAATACGCATCTGCATATTCTGGAACCTTATACCAACCTGTTACGGACTTGGCGGGATGAACGGCTGATACATGCCCAGCGAGAACTGATTTACATTTTTAAGGATAAGATATATGATGTGGAAACAGGTCATTTGCAGTTGTTTTTTGATGATGTTTGGAATACAACCGGTAAGACTGTTTCTTATGGGCATGATATCGAAGCGGCGTGGCTGCTTTGGGAAGCTGTATCTGTTTTGGATGAGAGTCCGCTCAAGCAAGAGTTGGAAAATGTTGTAAAAAATATTACCGTCGTTTCCACACATGGACTTCTGTCGGATGGTAGTATGGCGTACGAACTGAAAAATGGTCACTTGGATAAAGAACGCCATTGGTGGGTGCAGGCAGAAGCTGTCGTGGGTTATCATCATCTTTCGCAGCTGGAAGGGCTAAAGGAATTTGAGGGGCTGTATTCGGCTTTATGGCAATATATCCAAACGGAGATTGTCGATAAGGAACATGGAGAATGGTATTGGAGCCGATTAGCAGACGGCTCGGTAAATCGGGAAGAGGATAAAGCAGGTTTTTGGAAATGTCCTTATCACAATGGCAGAATGTGCATGGAAATGATAGAACATCAATAAAAAAAGAAGGAGAGCAATGCTCTCCTTCTTTTTTATATCTCTACGGAAACTTCCATTTTGAAATCATCATCTTTTAAGTGGACGATTTCTGTTGCTTTCTCATAGTTGGTTGATTTCTTTGAGAAGAAATCATGTTGTGTCGTTTCGGTATTCAAACCGTTTAATACAATCGGGTTAACCTGCTTCACCTCAAAGATAGGATCAAAACCCAAGTTCATTAAGGCTTTGTTTCCGTTGTAGCGAACATATTCTTTCACTTCTGCTGTTAAGCCAACAACAGTATATAGTTCTTCGGTGTATTTGATTTCATTTTCATACAAATCATTCAATAAGGTCAGAAAACGAGCTTTTACTTCTTCTTTGTTTGGTAGTTTGTCAAAAACTTCCTGTGCGATCAATCCTACGAATACACCGTGGATAGATTCATCGGCAATGATTTTCTTGATGATATCGGCTGACGCTACCATCTGCCCTTGTCCACATAACCATAGCGGCAAAAAGAACCCCGAATAGAATAGGAAGGATTCCAAAAGAACGGATGCTCCTAAAGCCATGAACAGCTCTTCATTGGAGATATGCTCCTTGTCTATTGCCCGGTAATATTTGTCGATGGTGGATGCTTTGTATTGCAGGAATTTGTTTTCCTGTACCCAACCGAATACATCGTTGATTTCGTTGGTTGTCGATACTGTCGTGAAAATTGTCGAGTATGATTTCGCGTGGATAGCTTCCATCATACACATATACGACAAGACGGCTTTATTTTGCAAACCGCTGATGTGGTCGATAATCTTAGGCATACCTGTATGGCTCTGTAAAGTATCCAACAAGGTTAAGCCACCCAATGCCTTTTTATAACATTCCTTCATATCCCAGCTCAACCCTTTCCAGCTGTCGATGTCTTTTGAAGGAATATATTCCGTATCAATCCAAAACTGCTTGATGTTTTGCTCCCAAAACATCAATACATAATCATTCTCCGGCGTGTTCCAGTTTACGGCTGTATATTGTTTCATTTTTTTCCTCTCCCCAGCCCTCTCCCTCGTCAGAGCCGAGGCACTGCAAAGGAGAGGGAGCAGGTTTATGTTTTTTAATTTATTGTCTTTAATCTTCCCTCTACCCCCAAAGGGGAATTGTTTATCTTAATATCTCCCCCTTTGGGGGGAGGGGGGATTTACGCTGAACAAGAGATACACTCTTCGATATTGGACTTACGTGTGCGGGTATAATACAATGATTTCAACCCTAATTTGTGTGCATAGATGTAGTATTTTGCTAAATCTCTTGTGCTGTCCTTCGAATTAGTATGCAGGATTGTTGACACCCCTTGATCAATATGACGTTGGATGACGGAGATTAGCTTCAAGACTTTGTATTGATCCATATCGTATGCTGACTTGAAGTAGAAGTAATTGTCATTTGTCAAGTATGGCATAGGGTAGTAAGTTGTACTATCGCCGTATTCACGAACTTCAATAACATCAACAATAGGCATGACGGATGCAGTCGCGTTCATGATATAAGAAGTAGACTGATTCGGAGCAATTGCCAAGCGATAAGCATGGTAAATGCCATGTTCTGCTACCTGTGCTTTTAGGTTAGCCCAATCTTGGCTTGTCGGGATATGTATACCGTCAAATAATTCTTTTATTTTGTCTGTTTGCGGTGTATATTCTCTTGAGGTGTATTTGTCGAAGTAAGTTCCGTCTGCATAAGCAGACTTCTCAAAACCCACAAATGTTCTACCGCGCTCTTTAGCGATTTCCATGGATGCTTCCAACGAATAATAGTTCATCATCATGAAAAAGGTATTGGCGAAATCCAAAGCTTCTGTCGATTCGTACATAATGAAGCTTTTTGCTAAGAAACCATGTAGGTTCATCGCACCTAAACCAACGGAATGCAATTCTCTATTCGCTTTGGCAATAGAAGGAACCATATCGATGTTGGTAACATCGGTAACAACTGTTAACGCACGCATAGCTGTTTTTACGGTCTCCTTAATACGCTTGTTATCCATAACGGTAGCGATGTTCAGCGAACCTAAGTTACAGGAGATGCCGTAACGGATTGTATCTTCTTTACCATATATTTCGATATCCGATACTTCTGAAATCTGCATGATTTCTGTACATAGGTTTGAGAATTTTACTCTTCCTAAGCCGTTTAGTGCATGTGCACGATTGGTGTTTTCTTTGAAAAAGATATACGGGTAACCCGACTCTTTTTGTGTCTGAGCGATTTTCACCAACAGATGACGGGCATTGATTTTTTTCTTTTTGACGTTCGGGTTGGTAATCAACTCGTCGTACATTTCATCCATGTCCATCTCGTCCAAAAACTGACCATATTCCTGCATAACGGTATGCGGATAGATAAGATAACATGCTTCATCTTTCTCGGCGAGTTCCATAAACTTATCCGGCACAATAATACCGATAGACAAGGATTTGATACGTACTTTTTCGTCGACGTTGATTTTTTTACAGTCTAAGAACTCTTCAATATCTGAATGGAAGATGTTTAGATACACGGCTCCTGCACCTGGGCGTTGTCCCAATTGATTGGCATAAGAGAAGGTGTCTTCCATAATTTTCATGATTGGCAATACACCGCCTGCACGCCCGTCTACACCTTTTATGGCTTCACCTCGGGCACGTATTTTGGATATATTGAACGAAACACCTCCACCGATAGAGGATAATTTCATCGCTGAATCCACAGCATAACCAATACCATTTAAGTTGTCCCCAATTTCATCCAGGAAACAGGAAACTAACTCACCGGAACGTTTTTTACCGGCGTTCAAGAATGTCGGGGTAGCAGGTTGATATTCTTGATTAATCATGATTTCCGCATACTCGATAGCTTTCTGTACACCTTCCTGACGGGCTAAGAATAGTGATACGGCCACCACGCGGTCTTCGTAGCGCTCTAAGAATTTCTCACCGGAGTCATCGCGAAGGGCGTAGCTCTGGAAAAACTTGAAAGCGGCCATAAAGGATTGAAAACGGAACTTTTTGGCATGCACATAGTTGTACACTTGTTCCATCTCTTCGAAGGTAAACCATTCGTAGAAATTGATGTAATAGTTGTTTTCAATCAGATAGTCGATTTTCTCTTTCAATGTGTAAAAGAAAACGGTGTTCTTGTTGACGTGCTCCAAGAAATAGGCGCGCACAGCTTCTTTATCTTTATGCAAGCTGTACTCGTCATCATGCTTAATCATGATTTCATTATTAAGCAATATCCAGTTTTTTGCTACCTCGTTTGCTATCATTGTATTGGTTCTTTATAATGTCAATAAATTGATTGATATCCTCCATTGTGCCAGAAAGTTCGAATTTCATAGCTAATGGAATATCGTAATCTTCGGATACTTTATCGGCTGCTAAACCGAAGTTTCTGCCCCAGTTTCTGTTTCCACTTGATGTAACGGAGTATATCTTTTCGGCATGGTCATCCATAAACAGCTTCGTTTTATCAGGCATGGAACCTATCTTTGTGGTATAGGTAATCAAGTGTCCGGCTTCGTGGATTTCCAGACCTTCGTCGATTTTATGTGCTTGCCAGCCTGTTATCTGTATCACTTTGTCGATAAAACGCTGAACATTACCTGTTCTTGAATCGTAATATAGATGAACCATCATTACTCCTTTGTTTTGTGGTAAAACTTATTGTGCAATCGTAGCCAATTCCTCGGGTTTGAAACCTATGATACGTTGTTGTACTTCTTCGTTTTCAAGCACAAGAACGGTAGGAACTGTTCTGATTTTAAACTTAGCAGCGAGATCCGGCTGGTCGAACGGATTGATAGACTCATAGCTAATACCCTTGTTGTCTAGGTAAGCCGACACTTGTGCGCATGGTGCACAGTCATTCTTTTCGAATTTAATGATTCTTGCCATGTTATATGTTAAGTTTAATATATCGGAATTTTTGCAAATCCCTAATGAAGTTAAAACACGAAACTTGACCCTGATTCGAATCAAGCAAAACAAATATCTTATATTTTATCAGGGAGCGGTAGTGATACTTTTCCACAACTAAAAAAGTATCTCGCTTAAAACGCGTTTGTTGTTGTGATAATATTTGTAAATGGCTGTTGTTTAGCTGTTAGTAGTATGTGGATAACTTTAAAATTTATTTTTTTGTACGATTTTTGTATATTAATTCATGTAGTCTAAATCTGACAATTTATAATGATAAATCATTATCTTTTTCTAGATTTTGTCCCTCAGTGATTTGACTCTCGAAAGAATGCTTTTCTGCTATTTTTTTTGATGTGACTTTATAAATCGTTAACTTCAAAAAAACTAAATACCATGAAACTAATTTTTAATTTACTACTTGTCTCTTTATTGGGAATGGGGACGATGTATGCGCAGGAAAATGTCACATACCAGAGACCTAGCCCAGAAATTTTAAGCCTTGCGGATTACCAACGCCCGCCGAGCGTAATGCTCAATCAAGACAAAAGTTGGATGGTTTTATCTTATCGCTCGACGTATAAAAGTCTGGACGAGCTCAATCAGGAGGAGGTGCGGTTGGCAGGTCTGCGAATTAATCCGGTGACCAATATATCCAGCACAACGACCTATGTCAACAATATCAAATTGAAAAAATTGGGGTCGGATGAAGAAATCCAGGTGAGCGGACTGCCGCAACAGGTCCGTATTTCCAACACAAGTTTTTCCCCGGATGGTTCGCTATTAGCGTTTACCCATACTACTGGAACAGGGGTAGAGCTTTGGGTAGTGGAATTGGCGACTGCACAGGCCCGCAAACTGAGTGAAGCAGATCTGAATGCCAATATGGGGATGCCATACTCCTGGTATAAAGATGGATCAAAGTTGTTGGTCAATAAGTTGCCGACTGATAGGGCCAAGCTCATTGACAGCAGCAAAGATTTGCCTACAGGGCCTATCGTTTCCACAAGTGGTGGTCAGGTTTCGCAGTTGCGTACTTATCAGGATTTGTTGAAAAATCCACAGGATGAAGCGAATTTTGAGACCTTAGCACAATCGGAATTGTATACTGTAGATCTAAACGGTAAGCAGGAGAAATTCTTAGACAAAGCTATCTACGGTATGCAGGCTTTCTCTCCTGACGGACAGTATCTGATGGTAACCACTATCAAGAAACCTTTTTCTTATGTTGTGCCACTTTATTCTTTCCCACAAGAAACCGCCGTTTACGATTTGCAGGGCAATTTGGTGAAAGTTGTCAACGAAGTACCTTTGAACGAGATACAACCGAAAGGGTTTTCGTCTACGCGCAAAGGAAAAAGAGGGATGTATTGGCGTGGTGATAAAGCGGCATCGGTGTATTATGTAGAGGCCTTGGATGAAGGTGATGCTTCGAAAAAAGTAGAATATCGGGATGAGCTGTTCTCGTGGGATGCGCCTTTTGATGGGCAACCGGTATCATTGACGAAGGTAGCCGATCGTTTTTCAAGAGTAATATGGGGTGATCAGACGCATGCGTTAGTTTACACGATGTGGTACGATACACGAAATGAAAAGATTTTCGCCCTCAACCCACAGACCAAAGAAAGTAAGTTGATTTCTGAGAGAAATTCACAAGATGTATATAGCCACCCAGGTTCGGTGTATACGGAGCGGAATGCATATGGCAATTATGTAATGTATGTTGATAAGGGGAAAAGCTATTGGGTATCGCAAGGCTATACGAAAGAAGGACAGTTCCCTTATGTTGAAGAAATGGATTTGGGAACGCTGAGTAAAAAACGTTTGTATACCGTTAACAATCCTGGGAAGAAAGAGAGTATTGTTTCTCTGGTAGATGTGAAAAAAGGGGATTTGCTGGTTTCTGTAGAATCACAGACCGAATACCCCAACTTCTACATGAAGAATTTCAAAAATAATAAAGCAAAGGCTTTGACCAATTTTGCTAATCCTTTTAAAGGTTTAGAAGGTGTACATAAGGAAGTTATCCATTATAAACGTGCGGATGGTGTTGACTTGTCGGGTACACTCTATCTCCCTGCCGGATACGATAAAACGGCTAAAACCGAAAAATTGCCACTATTGATTTGGGCGTATCCTACGGAGTATAAAGACCGTGCAACGGCTGGTCAAAGTACAGCAAATCCGAATGAGTTCACATTTCCTTATTATGGTTCTTTTGTCTATTGGGCAGCTAAGGGATATGCCGTGCTGGACGACGCAGCTTTCCCGATCATCGGTGAAGGCGATGAAGAGCCTAACGATACATTTATTGAGCAATTGGTTGCTAATGGTGCAGCAGCTATCGATGCGGTTGATAAATTGGGGTATATAGACCGTAGTCGGGTAGGTGTCGGTGGACACTCTTATGGTGCTTTCATGACGGCTAATCTATTAACACACTCGGATTTGTTTGCCGTTGGTATTGCTCGTTCGGGGGCATATAACCGTACGCTTACACCTTTTGGTTTCCAGATGGAACAACGTAATTATTGGGATAATCCGGATCTGTATAACCGCATGTCGCCGTTTATGAATGCACATAAAATGAAAACCCCGATGTTGTTGATTCATGGTGACGCAGACAACAACCCGGGAACATTTACCTTACAGACTGAGCGTTACTTTCAGGCACTGAAGAATTTGGGAGCTCCTGTTCGGATGGTCTTACTCCCATTTGAATCGCATGGCTATGCTGCTGAAGAAAGCATTATGCACACGCTTTGGGAACAGGATCAGTTTTTGGAGAAATATTTGAAGAATAAATAAAAGATAGAAGGGGATGCTTAGCATCCCCTTCTATCTTTTATTTTGCAGCCTTTACGGTGAAAGGTACAGCATACTCACCCCATGCGAAGGTTACTAACCCCGAAGGTGCAACACTGACGTTGAGCTGTTCTTGCATAGAACCAGTTGAACTATTGCTGACGTCAACCCGTAACGCATCTTCGTTCTGGTCATACTGTGTTCCCCATTTCTTCCAGACTTTGTTGAAGATAACAGTAGTTTGGTATTCGCCGGGAATACTGTGGATACTGTACTTGCCTGCAGGAAGAGGTTTTCCGTCTACTGTTACATCTTTATCGACTTCGAACGTGGTCGCCTCATTGGCTCCGGTACGCCATACTTGTCCGGCAGGAGCAATATCAACCCCAAGCTGTCTTCCCTTTAAGGAAGGTTTGCTGTAGTGGATGTCAATGGTAACACCATCTTCGGTCGTTACTTTGACGCTGTCAGGAGGACTTGGTCTTTGGCTTTTGTCGCTCTGGGCCCACCCAAAGGAGCATAGGAATGTCAGGAAACTTAAAATCAGGACTGTTTTTTTCATAACTTTTATGTGTTTATATCTTTACCTAAAGATAACGGTTTTCGGTGGAATTTAGTTTGGGAGAAGTGGTAAAAAAATGAAGCCTTCAGAAGTTTTCAAAACTTCTGAAGGCTGTTAAAACAAAAATTTATCAGATTAAACCAAATACTCAAACAAGGTTTGGTCTTTATTGATCTCGATGAAGTCAAATTTATAGGATTTCAATCGTTCGATAAGCGATGTATAATCTTTCGGATCGTTTAGCTCTATACCAATGAGGGCGGGACCTCTTTCGCGTTCGGTTTTCTTGATATACTCGAAACGTGTTATATCATCTTTGGCACCAAGGACTTCCGTTACCAAAAGACGCAATGCTCCTGGGCGTTGAGGAAAACGCACGATGAAGTAGTGTTTAAAGCCTTCATAAAGCAACGACATTTCCTTGATTTCACTCATGCGGTCGATGTCGTTATTACCTCCCGAGACAATACATACAACTTTCTTGCCTTTGATTTCTTCTTTATGGAATTCTAATGCGGCTACTGAAAGCGCACCAGCCGGTTCGACGACGATCGCATCTTTATTGTACAATTGCAGGATGGTTGTACAGATTTTCCCTTCCGGAATGGATTTTACCGAATCTAACAGTTGGCTACTGATATTGTACGTCAATGCACCAATTTTCTTCACAGCAGCGCCATCGACAAATTTGTTGATATGTTCCAATTCAATAGGGCCTCCATTGGCCAGTGCTGCTTGCATGGACGGAGCGCCTTCGGGCTCTACACCGTAGAGTTTGACATAAGGGGCGTATTTACGTATATGATAACCCAAACCGGAGGACAGTCCACCACCACCGATAGGGATGAAAATAGCCTCCACATCAGGCATATCTTCCAGGATTTCTACGGCAACTGTACCTTGTCCTTCAATAACCTTGAGATCGTCGAAAGGCGGGATAAAGGTCATGTCATGCTGTTTGGCATATTCCAAAGCTGCCTTTTGGCAGTCGTCAAATGTATCACCTGTCAATACGATTTCGATGTTGCCATTTCCCCACATCTCGGTTTGGGTAATTTTCTGACGAGGGGTCGGACCTGGCATGAAAATCACACCTTTGATGTCTAATTTTTTGCAGGAAAAAGCCACGCCTTGCGCATGATTTCCTGCACTGGCACAGACTACACCTTTGGCTCTTTCGGTTTCGGACAGACTGTTGATTTTATTGAAAGCGCCACGTAGTTTATAAGAACGGACGACCTGAAGATCTTCACGTTTTAGATAAACTTCTGCACCATATTTTTCAGAAAGATGGATATTGTACTGCAAAGGTGTGCGAGTAACGACATCCTTTATCCTTTCTTTTGCTTGGAGTGAATTAATGTTTAGTGTTGATAAATCCATTTTAAATTAAAATCAAAAAGTATAGAGGTGATTGGATTTTGGTAAAGGTTGTACACTGGGTTGCCTAATTGCTCCAAAAAGCATCTTTTATCAGTTGTACGTTTGCTTCTTTGTTATTTTGTACATGGATGGAGACAATATCAAACCGAATATCGCCTTCATGACCGTTTATTCTTAGATAAGCTTCTGCCGCTTTGATGAGGTTTCGTTGTTTTCGTTCGTCGACAAAGCTAAAGGGCTCACCAAATGCCGTTGATGTACGGATTTTTACTTCTACAAAGACCAGTATATCGGCATCTTTAGCGATGATGTCTACCTCCCAATGCTTGTATCTCCAATTGGTTGCCAAGATTTGGTAAGCCTGAGCTTCGAGATAACGTTTGGCTTCCTGTTCTCCAAATTGTCCAAGTTGCAGGTGAGTAGCCATTTGTAGTATTGGGTATTGCGGTGTCTTGAGATATTGAAGGAACAAAGAAGAAAGAGACAAGTGTCCTTCTTCTTTGTTCTTCTTCTTTCATCTACTTCACTAACGCATGCAAATCATCGTCGTTTACATCTTTTTTGGCATCGGCCATTACGAGGAACTTCTCATATACAGAAGCCAAAGCCTCTTTATCCAATTGATAACCCAAACGTTCCAAATGGTGTTTTAACGCATGGCGACCTGAACGAGCCGTTAAAATGATGTCAGCTTCTTCCAGGCCAACATCTTCCGGACGGATGATTTCGTAAGTTTCACGATGCTTCAAAAAACCATCTTGGTGTATACCCGAACTGTGTGCAAAGGCGTTACGACCTACGAGAGCCTTGTTTGGTTGTACAGGCATGTTCATCATCTCGCTGACCTTGCGGGAGATATAAGTGAACATTTTGGTGTCGATATTGGAAGTCAGATTACCGAATTCTTTGTTGTGGACTTTCAATATCATGGCTACTTCTTCCAGCGAAGTATTGCCGGCACGCTCACCGATACCATTGATCGTACATTCTACCTGACGGGCACCATTTTTCACGGCAGCGATGGAATTTGCTGTTGCCAGACCTAAGTCATTGTGACAATGTGCAGAGATGATCGCTTGATCGATATTTTTTACATTTTCTTTTAAGTATTTGATTTTAGCACCGTATTGCTCAGGCAAACAATAACCGTTGGTATCTGGGATATTGACTACCGTTGCACCCGCAGCGATTACGCCTTCGACCATTTTTGCTAAAAACTCCAAGTCCGCACGCCCTGCATCTTCCGCATAAAATTCTACGTCTTCTACGTAGCCTTTTGCGTGTTTTACAGCAGCAACCGCTCTCTCAAGAATTTCCTCGCGCGTACTGTTGAATTTGTATTGTATATGCACATCGGATGACCCGATTCCGGTATGGATACGTGGTCTTTTGGCATATTTCAATGCCTCTGCAGCTACATCAATGTCATTTTTGTTGGCACGTGTCAATGCACAGATGATGACATTGTTCACTGCTTTGGACAGCTCAACGACCGACTGAAAGTCTCCTGGACTGGATACTGGAAACCCCGCTTCTATAATATCCACACCGAGACGCTCTAAATCTTTGGCGATGTCAATTTTTTCAGGAGTGGTCAGCTGGCAGCCCGGTACCTGTTCGCCATCGCGAAGCGTGGTATCGAAAATATATAAGTGATTCGGATCGTGTAACATAGTTTAAAATTAAAAA